>Ga0209048_10001043_pt1 | contig 29043 bp, 28 predicted proteins | sample FrelakmetCRP12CR_FD_187146 | JGI IMG/M metagenome (GOLD analysis project Ga0209048, IMG submission 187146) | Freshwater lake sediment microbial communities from the University of Notre Dame, USA, for methane emissions studies - CRP12 CR (SPAdes)... | ecosystem: Environmental > Aquatic >... | reverse complement strand
CGTGAACGCGAACAATTACGGGCACATCCTGACGATCGAGGACCCGATCGAGTTCATGCACGAATCGAAGAAGTGCCTGATCAACCAGCGCGAGCTCGGGCCCCATACGCTGTCGTTCCCCAATGCCTTGCGCAGCGCACTGCGCGAAGACCCCGACTACATCCTGGTCGGCGAGATGCGCGACCTCGAGACGATCCGGCTCGCGCTGACCGCCGCCGAGACGGGCCACCTCGTGTTCGCGACGCTGCACACGAGCTCGGCCGCCAAGACCATCGACCGGATCATCGACGTGTTCCCCGCCGCGGAGAAGGAAATGGTCCGCGCGATGCTGTCCGAATCGCTGGTCTCGGTGATCTCGCAGACGCTGCTCAAGACCAAGGACGGCGAGGGCCGCGTCGCCGCGCACGAGATCATGATCGGCACGTCGGCGATCCGCAACCTGATCCGCGAAGGGAAGGTCGCGCAGATGTACTCGGCGATCCAGACGGGACAGAACGTCGGAATGCAGACGCTCGACCAGTGCCTGGTCGAGCTCGTCCGCCGCAACATGGTCAATGTCGCCGAAGCGCGCAACCGTGCCGTGAACAAGGAACTGTTCATGGCGTGACAGGCACGCGCGCCGGTGCGGCCGACGGCCGCGCGCGCGGACAGGAGGCTCCACGATGGAACGCGAACGCGCCACCGGGTTCATCCACGAGCTCCTCGAGCTCCTGGTCAAGCAGAAGGGCTCGGACCTCTTCATCACGGCGGGGTTCCCCCCCGCGGTCAAGGTCGACGGCCGGATCCAGCCGGTGTCGAAGTCGGCGCTGACGCCCCAGCACACGATGGAGCTCGTGCGCAGCGTGATGAACGACAAGCAGGCGGCCGAGTTCGAGGCGACGAAGGAGTGCAACTTCGCGATCTCGCCGCCCGGCATCGGCCGGTTCCGGGTCAACGCCTTCGTCCAGCAGAGCCGCATCGGCATGGTGCTGCGGACGATCACCACCGACATCCCGAAGTTCGAGGAGCTGGGGCTGCCGCCGGTGCTGAAGGACGTCATCATGTCGAAGCGCGGCATCATGATGTTCGTCGGCGCGACCGGCTGCGGCAAGTCGACGTCGATGGCGGCGCTGCTCGGCTACCGCAACGAGAACAGCTACGGCCACATCGTCACGATCGAGGACCCGATCGAGTTCGTCCACGAGCACCGGAACTGCATCGTCACCCAGCGCGAGGTGGGCGTGGACACCGAAGGCTGGCAGATCGCCCTCAAGAACTCGCTGCGCCAGGCCCCCGACGTCATCATGATCGGCGAGGTGCGCGAGCGCGAGACGATGGACTACGCGATCTCGTTCGCGGAAACCGGGCACCTCTGCCTCGCGACGCTGCACGCGAACAGCACGAACCAGGCGCTCGACCGGATCATCAACTTCTTCCCGGAGGAGCGCCGCCCGCAGCTGCTCATGGACCTGTCGCTCAACATCCGCGCGTTCGTCGCGCAGCGGCTCATTCCGCGCCGCGACGGCCGCGGCCGCGTGCCGGCGGTCGAAGTGATGCTGAACTCGCCGCTCATCTCCGACCTGGTCTTCAAGGGCGACGTGTCGGGCATCAAGGAGATCATGAAGAAGTCGCGCGAGCTCGGCATGCAGACGTTCGACCAGTCGCTGTTCGGCCTCTACGAAGCGGGGCTGATCAGCTACGAGGACGCGCTGCGCAACGCCGATTCGCTGAACGACCTCCGGCTCGAGATCAAGCTGCACGGCAAGGAAGCGAAGGGGCGCAACGTGTTTTCCGGCATCGGCAATCTCGACATCGTGCCGGACGCCGCAGGCGGGCACGGCTAGCGTTGCGGAAACGGGGGGCGCCGCGCGCATCGTGCTATCCTGACGAGTTCCACGGCAACCGTTTCCCCGCCCCGTGCGCGGCACGCAGTCCCCCATGGCCGGCCTCGACGCCACCACCCCCGCCCCCACCGAAATCAAGCTGCACCAGCAGTCGAAGGTGCTCGAGATCGCCTTCGCCGACGGCCGCTCGTTCCGGCTGCCCTACGAGCTGCTGCGCGTGTATTCGCCGTCGGCGGAGGTCCGCGGCCACGGGCCCGGCCAGGAAGTGCTGCAGGTCGGCAAGCGCGAGATCGCGATCAGGGAAGTCGAGTCGGTCGGCCACTACGCGATCCGGCCGACGTTCTCCGACGGGCACGACACCGGCATCTACTCGTGGGACTACCTGTACGATCTCGGCGCCCGCCAGGACGAGCTGTGGCAGCGCTATCTCGACCGGATGACCGAGTCCGGCGCGAGCCGCGACGCGAAATAGGCGGACGAGAGAGTCGGCGATGAGCGATCGCACCCATTTCGGCTTCGAGCAGGTCCCCGTCGAGGAGAAGGCGCAGCGCGTGCGCGGCGTTTTCGACTCGGTCGCCGGCAAGTACGACCTGATGAACGACGTCATGTCGGCCGGACTGCACCGGCTCTGGAAGCGCTTCGCCGTCAATGCGACCGGCGTGCGCACGGGAATGCGCGTGCTGGACATCGCCGGCGGCACCGGCGATCTCGCCCGGCTCTTCTCCGATCGCGTCGGGCCGACGGGCGAGGTGGTGCTGACCGACATCAACGGCGCGATGCTCACGTTCGGCCGCGACCGGCTGCTCGATGCCGGCTGCGTGGCGCCGGCGGTGCAGTGCGACGCCCAGCAGCTGCCGTTCCCCGATGGCCATTTCGACTGTGTGGCCATCGCGTTCGGGCTGCGCAACGTGACGCACAAGGACACGGCGCTCGCCGAGATGCGGCGTGTGCTGAAGCCGGGAGGCGTGGCGGCCGTGCTCGAGTTCTCCCGGGTCTGGCAACCGCTGGCGCCCGCCTACGACTGGTACAGCTTCAACGTGTTGCCGCGGCTCGGCCGGCTCATTGCCGGCGACGAGTCGAGCTATCGCTACCTGGCCGAATCGATCCGGATGCACCCGGACCAGGCGACGCTCAAGGCGATGATGGAACAAGCGGGGTTCGACCGGGTCGAAGTGCACAATCTCGCGGCCGGCGTCGTCGCCCTGCACCTCGGCCATCGCTTTTGACCCGGGCCTGCCCCGCAGCCCACCGAACCGGAGATTTCAATGAAGCGCAACGGAATCCTTGCAATCGTCGCGTTGACCCTGGCGGCGCTCGCCGTCGCCGACATTGCCGACGCCAAGCTCGGCGGCGGCAGGAGCCTGGGCGCGCAGCGCCCGAGCGTGGCTCCGCGCGCCTCGGCGCCCCCGGCGACGACCCCCCCCGCAGCGGCGTCGCAGCCCGTGATGCCCGCGCAGCCCGGCGCGACGCTGCCGGCCAAGCCGGCCGCCCCCGCCGCCCCGGCGGCGTCTGGCGCTTCCCGCTGGCTGGGGCCGATCGCCGGCCTCGCCGCCGGCCTGGGACTCGCCGCGCTGCTCTCGCACTTCGGGCTGCCCGAAGGGCTCGGCTCGTTCCTGCTGATCGCGCTTCTGGTGGTGGGCGGCGTGCTCGTCGTGCGCATGCTGCTGTCGCGCCGCGCGCAGCCGCAGCGGCCGCTTGCCTATGCGGGAGCACGGGCCCCCGCCGCGGCGCCGGCCGGCTTCGAGGCTTCGCAGGCGCCGCAGTGGGGCGGGACGCCGCGGATCGAGCCGGTGCTCGGGCCGACCCCCGCAGCCGAACCCCCCGCCAGGTCGCTGCCGCCGGGGTTCGACGCAGAGGGCTTCGCGGACCACGCGAAGGTGCAGTTCCTGAAGCTCCAGGCCGCGCACGACGCCGGCGACCGCAAGACGCTCGCCGAGGTGCTGACGCCCGAGATGCTCGCGGAGGTCACGCGTGACCTCGACAGCGGCGCTCCGCGCCAGGCCACCGAGTTCGTCACGCTGCAGGCCGAGGTGCTCGACGCCACCACCGAAGGCGACCGCCACTGGGCGAGCATCCGCTTCAGCGGCACGCTGCGCGAGGGCGGAGCCACAGCGACGAGCGTGTTCGACGAGGTGTGGAACCTGACGAAGCCCGTCGACGGCAGTTCGGGCTGGGTGCTCGCCGGTATCCAGCAGCACGCACTGGCCGCATGACCCCGTCGTTCGGCTTCGACCCGGCCTCGATTCCGCCCAGGCTCGCCAATCGCGTCCTCGAGCGCGAGAGCTGGGCGCAGTCCTGCCTCGCGGCGCACGCGGAAAGCGTCGTCGTCATCGCGGTCGGGCCGTTCGCGGCCGCAATGCGCGTCGATGCGGCAGGAAAGCTCGAAGCGGCGCCCGCTCCCGCCGACGCGCCCGACCTGCGGCTGACGCTCTCGCCGCTCTCGCTGCCGTCGTTCCTCGCCGATCCGCGCCGCTGGGACGAATTCGTCACCGCCGACGGCGACGCGGCGCTGGCGGCAACGCTGAAGGGGCTCGCCGAGACGCTGCCGTGGTTCGTCGAGCGGGCGTTCGCGGACGTGCTGGGCCCCATCGTCGGCCAGCGCGTCGCCGACGCCGGCCGCCACCTGCTGGCGTTCCCCGAATACGCGGCGGCGCGGGTGGGGGAAGCCGTTGCGGGCTATCTGCGCGACGAAACCGGGCTCGTCACGCCCGGCGCCGATGCGCAGTCGTTCGCGGAAGCGGTGGGTGCGCTCGCGGCGCGCGTGGACACTCTCGCCGCGCGTCTGGATGCGCTCGCCGGGCGCCTGCCCGCACGACCGCCGGAAAAACGGTCCGCCTGACGCGGCCTATGCCGCGTACCCCAGCACCGCGAAGAAGTGGCAGCCGGTGCCAGCCAGCACGAACAGGTGCCAGATGAAGTGCCCGTAGCGCACCCGGGAGTCGGTCGCGAAGAACGCGACGCCCGCCATGTAGGCGAACCCCCCGGCGCCGAGCAGCAGCAGGCCCTGTTGCGGAACGCGCTCGAGCAGCGGCCCGATCGCGAACACGCACAGCCAACCCATCAGCAGATAGAGGCCGAGCGAGGCCAGCGGATGCTCGATGCGATCGAACGCCTTGAGCGTCACGCCGACGGCCGCGAGGCTCCAGACGAGGCCGAGCAGCGTCCAGCCCCAGGGGCCGCTCAGCGCGCCGAGCGTGAACGGCGTGTAGGTGCCGGCGATCAGCAGGAAGATCGCGCCGTGGTCGAGCTTGCGCAGCAGCGCCTTGGCGCGCTGGTGCGGGACCGCGTGGTAGATCGTGGACGCGCAGTAGAGCAGCACCATCGTCGCGGCGAAGATCGCGGCGCCGATGACGTTCACCGCCCGGCCGGTCTGCGCCGTGGTCACGATGAGGATCGGCGCCGAGGCGATCGCCGCCACGAACCCGAGCCCGTGGCTCAGGCTGTTGGCGATCTCCTCTCCTGGCGACTGCGGTCGTTCCCTCATGACCGGACTTCCCTTCTGCGTTTGCGCCGAGCGCGCCGGGTCCGCGCGCCGCGAGATGGCAGCGCACCGGTTGCGGTGCGCCACTGCATCCTCGACGGGCCCTGATCCGCCCCAAAGCAACGATTGTGCCTGATCGGCGGTTGACGACCTCCGGCGGCCCGGGGCGCGGGCATCGTTTCCCTTACAATCGGCAGGATGCGCGTCACCCGCCTCGTCAAGATCGTCGTCGTCGCGCTCAAGTACGGGCTGGACGAGTTCCTGACCGGCCACGAGCGCTTCCGCGCCGTGCGCCCGGCGGCACGCGCCCTCACGTTCTGGCGCGACACGTCGGCGCCGCTCGCGGAGCGGCTGCGGCTCGCGCTGGAGGATCTCGGTCCGATCTTCGTCAAATTCGGGCAGATGCTCTCCACGCGGCGCGACCTGCTGCCGACCGACATCGCCGACGAGCTCGCGAAGCTGCAGGACAGCGTGCCGCCGTTTCCGTCGGAACAGGTGATCGCGAAGCTCACGCGGCTGTACGGGAAGCCGGTGGACGCGGTGTTCAGGTCGTTCGACCGGACGCCGACCGCGAGCGCGTCGGTGGCGCAGGTGCACTTTGCCGAGCTCCCCGACGGAACGCCGGTCGCGGTCAAGGTGCTGCGGCCCAACGTCGCGAAGGTGATCGAGAAGGACGTCTCGCTGCTGTATGCCGGCGCGCTGCTCATGGAGAAGCTGTGGTCGGACGGCAAGCGCCTGCGCCCGCGCGAAGTCGTGGGCGAGTTCGAGAAGACGCTGCGGGACGAGCTCGACCTCTCGCGCGAGGCCGCGAACTGCTCGCAGCTGCGGCGCAACTTCGAGCGCTCACCGCTCCTGCTCGTGCCCGAGGTGCACTGGGACTACTGCGGCTCCGACGTCATGGTGATGGAGCGGATGTCGGGGATTCCGATCGCGCAGGTGGACCGCCTGCGCGAAGCGGGCGTGGACATCCCCCGGCTCGCGCGCGCCGGCGTCGAGCTCTTCTTTACGCAGGTCTTCCGCGACGGCTATTTCCACGCGGACATGCACCCGGGCAACATCTTCATCGCCACGGAGCCGCCGCACCACGGCAAGTACATCGCCGTCGATTTCGGAATCATGGGCACGCTGTCCGAGCGCGACCAGGATTTCCTCGCGCAGAACTTTCTCGCGTTCTTCCGCCGCGACTACCACCGCGTCGCGACCGCGCACATCGAATCGGGCTGGGTTCCGCCGGACACCCGCGTCGACGAGCTGGAGGCCGAGATCCGCGTGGTGCTCGAGCCCGCGTTCGACCGGCCGCTGTCGGAGATCTCGCTCGGCCGCGTGCTGCTGCAGCTCTTCCGCGCGTCGCGCCGCTTCAACGTCGAGATCCAGCCGCAGCTCGTGCTGCTGCAGAAGACGCTGCTCAACATCGAGGGCCTCGGCCGCCACCTCGACCCGAAGCTCGACCTGTGGGTGACCGCGCTGCCGTACCTCGAGCGCTGGATGAACGAGCGGATCGGCCTCCCCGCGCTCAAGCGGCGCCTTCTCGCCGAAGCGCCGTACATCGTCGCCGCGCTGCCCGAGCTGCCGCGGCTCGTGCATCAGCGCCTCACGGCGCCGCGCTCGGCCTCCGACGAGACGCTGAAGGAGCTCGCCGCCGCCCAGCGCGCGCAGAACCGGCTGCTCGCGATCATCGCGGTGCTCATCGCCGTCGTCGCGGGCCTGCTCGTGTGGCGCGGGAGCTGAGGCCGGGTTAGCGCGCGCGGGCGGGTGATCCGTCCGGACGCGGCGCTGCGCGCTGCTATACAATCGGGGGGCTGTACGCCTTCCGACTCGCCTCCCGCACGAAGCCCCGCCGATGGCGCTCCTCGATATCCGGAACGTGACGCGCCGCTTCGGCGACTTCACGGCGGTCGACGGCGTGAGCCTCGCGATCGAGGCCGGCGAGTTCTTCACGCTGCTCGGGCCGTCGGGCTGCGGCAAGACGACGCTCCTGCGGATGATCGCCGGGTTCGATCTCCCGGACGGCGGCAGCATCCTGCTCAACGGAACGGACATGGCCGACCTGCCGCCCGAGCGCCGGCCGGTGCGCACGGTCTTCCAGAGCTACGCGCTGTTCCCGCACATGACCGTCGAAGGCAACGTCGCGTTCCCGCTGAAGATGACGGACACGCCCTCGGGACAGGTCGCGGGCAAGGTGGCCGCCGCGCTCGAGGACGTGCGGCTGACGGGCTTCGGCAAGCGCTATCCGCACGAGCTCTCCGGCGGGCAGAAGCAGCGCGTCGCGATCGCCCGCGCGCTGGTGACGCATCCCACCGTGCTGCTGCTGGACGAGCCGCTCGCGGCGCTCGACGCGAAGCTGCGCGAGGAGATGCAGATCGAGCTCATCAACCTGCAGAAGGAGGTCGGCATCACGTTCGTCTACGTGACGCACGACCAGACCGAGGCGCTCGCGCTGTCGCACCGGATCGCGGTGATGAACGCCGGTCGCGTCGAGCAGCTCGACGAGCCGTCGCGGATCTACGGCTTTCCGCGGACGCGCTTCGTCGCCGACTTCATCGGCCACTGCAACCTGCTGTCGGGCCCGGTCGCCGCCAATGCGCAGGGCGTCGTCACGCTCGACGTCGCGGGCCTCGGCCCCGTGCGCGTCACCGCGACCTCCGCGCTGGCCGCGGGCCGGCCCGCGACGATCGCGCTGCGCCCCGAGAAGATCCGCATCGAGGCGTCGGCGCCCCCGGGAACACCCGACAACCACTACGGCGGCACGGTGTCGGACCTCCTCTACATGGGGGATGTCACCGTCTACATCGTCGACACCCGGGGCGGGCAGAGAATCGAGGCGCTGCTCGCGAACTCGGCTGCCGGCCGCGCGAAGTTCTTCGAGGTCGGCGACGCGGTCGAGATGAGCTGGCCGGTCGACGCCGGCCACTTCATCGAGGAGTAGCCGGTGCCCACCTCACCACGGCGGGGAAAGTGGCTGGTCGGCGGACCGCCGCTCGTCTACCTGCTGTTCTTCTTCGCGATCCCGACGCTGATCATGGTGCTGGCGTCGTTTCGCACGCCGGGCGAGTTCGGGGGCCTCGCGCCCCTCTTCGACGAGGCGGGGACGATCGACGTCAACGTCGACAGCTACGCCCGGTTCCTGACCGAGCCCGTCTACGCCCTCGTCTTCCTCAAGTCGGTCTGGTACGCGCTCCTGACGACGCTTTTCTGCCTCCTGCTCGCCTATCCGCTCGCCGCGCTGATCGCGCAGAGCGGGAAGCGTTACCGCAACCTGCTGCTGCTGCTCGTGATCCTGCCGTTCTGGAGCAACTTTCTCATCCGGATCTACGCGTGGATGATCATCCTCGGGCCGCAGGCGGCGCTCGCGCGGGCCGTCAACGGCGCGCTGGCCGTCGTCGGCATCGAGCCCGTCTCGCTGCTGTTCAGCTCGTTCGCCGTGCTCGTGTGCCTCGTCTACGTGCACCTGCCCTTCATGGTGCTGCCGCTGTACGCGAACCTCGAGAAGCACGACCAGGCGCTGCTCGATGCCGCGCAGGACCTCGGGGCCAACGCGTGGCAGCGCTTCTGGCGGATCACGTTTCCGCTGTCGCTGCCGGGCGTCTACGCGGGCGCGGCGCTCGTCTTCATCCCGGCGCTCGGCATCTTCGCGATTCCCGACATCCTCGGCGGACCCGAGGACAGCCTGATCGGCAACGTCATCAAGCAGCAGTTCCTGGAAACGCGCGACTGGCCGTTCGGCAGCGTCCTGTCGATCGTGCTGACGGTCGCGGCGCTGCTGCTCGCGGGAGCGGCGGCGTGGGTGGGCCGGGGCCGGCTCGGCACGCCGACGAGCGCGAAGGAGTCCCGTGCGTAGGCGCAGCGCCGGACTGTGGGTCGCGGCGGCGGTGGGCTACGCCTTCCTCTACATCCCGCTCGTCATCGTCGTCGTCTACTCGTTCAACGACTCCCGGCTCAACGCCGAGTGGGTCGGCTTCACTCTCGACTGGTACCGCAAGCTGTTCGGGAACGAGGAGATGATCGCCGCCGCCGGCAACTCGCTGCTGATCGCGCTCACCGCGAGCCTCGTCTCGACGGTGCTGGGCACGATGGCGGGGATGGCGATGTACCGCTACAAGCTGCGGCTCCTGTCGGTGCTGGTGCTGACGCCGATCGCGATTCCCGAGATCCTGATGGGGGTGTCGCTGCTGATCTTCTTCGTGCTGCTCAACGTCACGCTGGGCCTCGTCTCGGTGGCGCTCGCGCACATCGCGTTCTGCATCGGCTTCGTCGCGATCGTCGTGCGCGCGCGGCTCGCCGGCCTGGACGAGAGCCTCCTCGAGGCGGCGCGCGACTGCGGCGCGACGCCGGCGGAGGCGTTCCGGTACGTCACGCTGCCGCTGATCATGCCCGGCGTCATCGCGGGCGCACTCATGGCGTTCACGCTTTCGATCGACGACTTCGTGATCACGTTCTTCACCGCGGGCGCGGGCACCGTGACGCTGCCTCTGCAGATCTACTCGATGATCAAGATCGCGGTCACGCCCGAGGTCAACGCGGTGTCGACGCTGTTGATGCTGCTGACGCTGGCGCTTATCATCATCGCTTCGCGTCTCTCGCCGGGCCTGCTCGGCGCCGACCAGGAGAATCCATGAAACGCCTCGCCCTGCTCCTCGCCTCGCTGCTGTTCGCGCTCCCGGCACTCGCCGCCAAGGACGAGCTCCACCTCTACAACTGGAACAACTACCTCGCGCCCGAGACCGTCAAGCGCTTCGAGGAGCTCTGCAAGTGTACGGTCGTGCAGACGTACTATTCCGACAACGAGGAGCTGCTGGCGAAGCTCGCCGCCGGCGCCAAGGGCTACGACATGTACGTGCCGACGTCGAACGTGGTGCAGGCGCTGGTCAAGGGCGGGCGGCTGAGGCCCGTCGACAAGAGCCAGCTCCCGAATCTCAAGAACATCGACCCCGCCTATCTCAACACGCCGTTCGATCCCGACAACAAGTACTCGATCCCGTATGCAATGTCGACGACGATCATCGGCTACAACGACGAGAAGATCAGGGAACTGGGGCTGCCCACCGACACGTGGGCGGTGATCTTCGACCCGAAGTACCTGGAGAAGATCAAGGGCCGCGTCACCGTGCTCGACAGCGCCGGCGAGCTGTTCGCCGCCGCGCTCAGGTACCTCGGCTACTCGGGCAACGACGTCGACCCGAAGCACTGGGACGAGGCCGTCGCGGTGATCAAGAAGGCGAAGCCCTACTGGGCGGCATTCAACTCGTCGTCCTACATCAAGGAGCTGACCGTGGGCAACATCTGGTTGGTGCACGGCTACTCGAACGACATCTTCCAGGCCAACCTCGACGCGCAGGCCGCCGGCCGCAAGTTCAGGATCCTGCAGGGCATGCCGAAGGAAGGCGCGGTGCTCGCCGTCGACACCATGGTGATCGACAAGAGCGCGCCACGGCCGGATCTGGCGCTCAAGTTCATCAACTTCATGCTCGACGGGAAGAACTCGGCGGAGCTCACGAATCTCATCGGCTCCGGCAATCCGAACACCGATGCCGTCAAGTACATCAAGCCCGAGCTCCTCAAGTACCCCGCGATATTCCCGGACAAGGCCGTCCAGGCGAAGCTCGAGCAGATCCAGGACCTGACGGGCGCGCAGCGCCGCCTGCGCAACAAGCTCTGGACGGAAATCAAGGCCGGGCGCTGAGCGCCCCGACGCGGGTGCTCCGCGCGGCTTGCCCCGGCGCATGACGCCGTCCTCGTGACCGCCCCGCGCTCGCGGCTTCCGCACTTCCTCGCGGCGCTCTACGGGCTTTCCATCGCCTACGCGAGCCTGCAGCCGTTCGAGCCGTGGATGGCGCCGGCGCCGGGCGCGCCGTTCTTCCTGTTCGCGCCGTGGCCGCCGCGCTGGCTGCGCTACGACGTCGTCACCAACTTCACCGCCTACGTCCCCTTCGGCCTCTTCGTGGCGTGGGCGCTGCGCCGGCAGCCGGCAGCGCGGGGATTCGCATTGACGCTCGCCGCCGGCGTGCTCCTGTCGTTCGCGATGGAAACGCTGCAGACGTTCCTTCCGACGCGCGTCGCGAGCGTGGCCGACCTCCTCTCGAACGCGGCCGGAACGGCCTGCGGCGCGGCGCTTTCGCTGGCGCTCACCCGCTCGCCGGCCGCGGCACCGGCGATCGCGTCGATCCGCGCGCGCTGGTTCCTGCCGGGCGTTGTGGGCGACCTCGGCATCGCGCTGCTCGTGATCTGGCTCGCCGTGCAGGTGAACCCCGGCATTCCGCTCTTCGCGACGATGTACGAGCCGACGCCTCCCGCTGCCGCCCCCCCCACGGCGGACCTCGCGGCGACCGTCGTCGAAGGCGCGCACAGCGCGTTCCAGCTGCTCGGCGTCGGGCTGTTCCTCGCGCTGCTGCTGCGCGAGCGGCGTTACGTCGCGGGCGCGGCACTGGTGCTCATCGGCGCAGCGGCGCTCGTCAAGGGCATCGCCGCGGCGGTGCTGCTCAAGCCCGCGGCGTGGGAGCACTGGCTGGCGCCCCCCGTTTCCCTCGGTGTCGCGGCGGGCTCGCTGCTGCTGTCGATGGCGATCTGGCTGCCCCGCCCTGCCCAGGTCACGCTCGCGGCGGTCGCGCTCCTGTCCTCGCTGCTCGCGACGGTGTTCGCGCCGGACCTCCTGTTCGCGCGCGCGCCGCTCGCGCTGTTCAACGGGCCCTACGGCCACCTGCTGAACTTCAACGGGCTCACCCACACGGTGCTGCTGGCGTGGCCAGCCGTCGCCAGCGCGTTCCTGTTCGCGCTCGCCGGTCGCCCGGGATGGGGTGAGCCGCGCGACGAATCGGCGACGGGCGGGGCGTCCCGCGAAACGCAGGCTTGAGCCGCGCCGATGTTTTCCATCGTCATCCCCACCTGGAACAACCTGCGCTGCCTGCGCCTGTGTGTGGACAGCCTGCGCCGCCATTCGACGCGGGCGCATCAGCTCATCGTGCACGTCAACGACGGCAGCGACGGCACGCGCGACTGGATCGCGCGCGAAGGCATCGAGCACACCGCAACCGACACCAACGTCGGCATCTGCATCGGGGTGAACCGCGCGGCGGCGCGCGCGCGCACGGACTACGTGCTGTACGTGAACGACGACATGGTGGCCGCGCCGGGATGGGATGCGGCGCTCGAGCGCGCGCTCGCGCGCGTCGGCGGGATCGCGACATTCATGCTGTCGGGAACGATGATCGAGCCCGTTGCCAGTGGCAACGCGTGCGCGGTCGTCGCCGACTACGGTCGCGATCCGGAGCACTTCGACCTTGTCCGCTTTGCCCGCGAGGCGCCGGGTCTCGGCCGCGCCGACTGGCTCGGCGCGACCTGGCCGCCCACGCTCGTGCCGCGCGCGGCCTGGCACGACGTCGGCGGCTACAGCATCGAATTCTCGCCCGGCATGGGCAGCGACAACGATCTGTCGATGAAGCTCTGGCAGGCGGGCTGCCGCGTGTTCCTGGGCGTCGGCGACAGCCTTTTCTATCACTTCTCCCGGGCTTCCACGAGCCGGGTCCGGAAGAACGACGGTCGTCACCAGTTCCTGATGAAGTGGGGGATGACGCAGGCCGCCTTCGATCGCCATTGCCTGCGGCGTGGAGGGCCGGTGCCATCGGGCGAGCGGGGCTTCGTGCTGGCCGAGCCGGTGCCGACGCCGGCCTGGCGCCTGGAGCAGCTCAAGGCCGCACTGCGGCGCCGGATCGTCTAGCTGCGCCGGACGTCACCGGGACGTCCTCGCCGCGCCGGCCACCGACGCGTCGATCGCGGCGCGCGCAGCGGCGATCACGCGCTCGGCGCTCATCCGGTCGAGGCACGCGCTGTGGCTCTCGCGATGCCGGTCGCATCCCTCCTGCTGGCAAGGCACGCAGGGCAACGTGTCCTCCTGCAGCAGGGTCACGTTGGCGCGGCGCTGGCACGGCGCGACCTTCTCGTAGGGGCGCTCGAGCCCGGCGCGCGGGATCGGGCCCCACAGCCGCGGATCCGTCGGGCCGAACAGCACGACGGCGGGCGTGCCGCACGCTGCGGCGAGGTGCGACGTCGCGGTGTCCGGGCCGACGTAGAGCGCCGCACCGCGCAGCAGGTCGGCGGTTTCCGCAAACCGCAGCTCGCCCGACAGATCGACGACCGGCGCGGCGCAGCCGGCCAACACCTGCGCGACGTATTCCCGCTCGCCGGGCTCGCTGCCACCCGTGACCGCGACCCGCAGCCCGCGGGCGTCGAGCCACGCGATCAGGCTGCGCCAGCCCTCGGCGTGCCAGCGCTTGTAACGAAAGCGGGGGGCGAGGTGAAGCACGACGTAAGCTTCGCGACCGGGGTCGAAGCCGAGTCGCGCCGTCCACGCCGGCGCCGGGCTGCCCGCCGTGGGCGCGACCACCTCCGGTGCGAAAGGCAGCGCCATCGCCTGCGCCAGGCGGCGGTAGCTCTCGACGCGCGGCTGCTGCGGCGCGGACTCGACCGCGTGCCGCAGGAGCGGCCCCTTCCACCAGCGCTTGCCGTATTCCGGCGGCAGCAGCCCCGCACGCCGGCGCGCCGCGACGAAACCGTAGAGGTGCGGCCGGTCGCCGGTCTCCGCGATCACGGCGAGATCGTATCGGCGCCACAGGCGCCGCAGCAGCGCGAGATGCCCGGCGGCGGTCGGCCGTTCGGCGACGGTCAGGATCTCGCGCACATCGGTGTTGCCCTCGAGGATTCCCTCGGTGCCCGCGATCAGCAGCACGTCGATCGCGACGCCATCGAATGCGCGGCGCAGCGAGCGGATCAGCGGCGTCGTGAGCAGCACATCCCCGAAGTAGCGCAGCGAGACGACGAGGATCGACCGCGGAGGCGACGCCATGCGCGGGAAGCTCAGACGGGTCGCTTCGCCGCCGATGCGTCGGATCCGCCGCCCGCCGCACCCGCGCCACCCGTCGCCGCCGCGGCGCGCCAGCGGCGCTTTCCGGCATCGTCGTAGCTCGCGAACAGGAGCCCGCTCATGTAGGCGAAGAAAAGCCCCTCGGCGTGATCGACGAGCGTCGACGAGAGCGCGCTCGCGACGACGAACGTGAGCACGAGCCCGCGCGCGGCGGCCTGCTCGAAGCGGCCGGGGAGCCGCGCGGCCAGCCACCACTGCGTTCCGAAGAGGCAGAGCATCAGCGCAAGCCCCACGACCCCGAACTGTGCGGTCATCAGGAGGAATTCGTTGTGGGGGTTGTGCGTCGGCGCGCCGCCGGTGCGGCTCGCGCGGGCGGCGTATGCGGCGGCGAAGCCGCCGGTGCCCACGCCGAGCACCGGGTTCTCGCGGATCAGCTCGACCGTGTTGCGCAGGAACCCCATCCGCTGCCCGACCGACGACGTCGGATCCGGGGGAACCCCCGCGCGCCACTGCTGGAACTCGTCGTCGGCGACGGTGAACCGCTTGTGCAGCATGCTGTCGGGCGACACGACCACGACCACCGCGAGCGCGCCGACGGCGAGCACCGCGAGCGCGAGACCCGGAGCGCGCAATTGCCGGTACAGAAAGTACGCGAAGAGCACGAGCAGCACGATGTGGCCGGTGCGGCCCGGCACCATCAGCAGCACGTTGACGGCGGCCGCCGCGCAAAGCGCCGCGAGCACCCAACGTCCGCGGCGTGTCTTCGCGTCCACCGCGGCCAGCGCGAACACGAAGGCGGCGAACGCCATGAACACGTTGTGCGTGATGTGCGCCTTGAACGCAACGGGATCCAGCGCCGTGCCCTTGAGCCACAGGTTGACCGGCAGCGTGCCGAGCCAGTACATGTACGACAGGAGCAGCGTCACGAGCATCGACCCCAGGAAGGCCGCGATGCCGCGGTTTCGCCACGTGGCGTCGCGCATCAGCGGCATGAGCGCCGGGATCAGCAGTAGCCGCAGCGCCTTCGTCAGCGCCTCGGCGACGTCGGCGCCGTCGGCAATGGTGTAGAGGGTCCCGGCGAGATAGAGCGCGAAGAGCGCCAGCGCGGCGAGCGCGACCGGGTTGCCGCGCACGGCCGAGAGCTTGGCGCGATAGCCGCCGCCTGCGATCCAGCACGCAAGCAGGAACGCGAGCAGGATGTTGTCCGCCGCGACCGAGATCGGGATCGAGCAGCCCAGCAGCACCACGGCCCACCGCACGCCGTCCTCGGCACGCTCTCTCGCGGTGCGCGGCGCGGGCGCCGGCGACGACACGTCGATGCCGACGGCGCGCTCCGGGGGACGGCGATCGAAGTTCAAGGGGGGCTGCGGGCGAAGGAGCGGTGGCCTGACACGGCGCCGACTCGAGGCGGCGATTATAGCGGACCGGCCCGCATGCGCCGGCCCGTCGTCTGCGGCGTCGGCCCCGCCGGCTGAGCGACGCACGATGCTGGCATAATGGAGACCTGCGCGCTGCGCGCGGGCTGGACTTGCCCGACCCCGGTGCAGGACGACCCCGGCCGGTGCGACCGCGGCGCGGCCAAACCCCGGAATGCCATGCAGGACCTCCCCCTCGCGGTCTTGGCCGCCACGATCTCGGCGTACTGGATCGGCGTCGGAGCGATGATCGTGCGGGTCAGCCGGCGGCAACGCAAGGCCGTGGGAATCGTGCCGGAACAGCGCCTGGAGCGACTGCTGTGGCTCGCCTGGGTGCCGATGGTCGCAGCCTGGATCGGGGTGCCGTGGGCCACGCTCGCAAGGTCGGGCAGGGTCCCGGCGCTTCCCGGATTCGCAGTGGGCGAGCCCGCGTACGCGGCGCTGCGCTGGATCGCGGCGATCGTCGCCGTGCTCGCCCTTGCCGCAACGATCCGGTGCTGGCGGCGGATGGGCAAGGACTGGCGGATGGACGTGGGCCTCGAGCGGAAGACCGACCTCATCACCGACGGGATGTTCGCGCGCATCCGGCACCCGATCTACGCGTTCAGCATCCTGCTCGTGCTCTGCTCGGCCGCGATCGTGCCGACCGCGCCGATGCTCGCGGTCGCGGCAGTGAACATCGTGCTGCTTAACATCAAGGCGCGCAACGAGGAGCGGCATCTGCTCGACGTCCACGGCGACGGCTACGCGCAATACCTGCGGCGGACGGGCCGTTTCCTCCCGCATCGCTCCGCGCCCAGGTGACGTGAGACCAACGGCTCTTGCGGCGCGTTGAGCGCGCGACGGCAGCGAATCGGCATGCGCACTCTTCCCGGTCTCCCGCAATGCGCGTTCTTTCGTGCGATCGCCTTCGCGACGACCATTGCGCTGTCGTGCGCCGCGGGCGCGGCCGGACCGGCCGTCGCGCAGGCGGACCCCGATCCGGCCGTCGCCGTGCGCCTCCTTGCGCTCGATCCCGACCGCGTGAGCCCGAGCGACGTCGCCGACGTTCTCGCGCACGCCCCGGCGCCGCGCATCGTGCTTCTCCAGGGCAGCCTCGCGCCGGTCACGATGGAGCCGTTCGCCGAGTTCCTGATCGAGATGGGTTACCCGCCCGACCGGCTCAGGAATCCGCGTGACGGAAGCTATTCGTCGAGCAGCTTCACGGAAAGCCGGCACCTTGCCGGCGCGCTCGCTTGGTACTACGAGTCCGAAGGCATGCGTCCGCTCCTCATCGGGCACAGCCAGGGAGGCATGCTGACGATCCGCGTGCTCTACGAGCTCGCCGGCGCGTTCGGCGACTCGGTTCCCGTGTGGGATCCGCTGACCGATACCGCGCTGCCCCGCACCACCTTCGTCGATCCGCTGAACGGCGAGTCGCGACCGGTGGTCGGGCTCAAGCTGCCGTACGCCGCCGCGATCGCGACGGGCAAGCTGGCGCGGATTCTCCTCGGGCAGTGGGCGATGCTGGACAAGCTGCGCCACATTCCCGACACCGCCGAGGAGTTCACGGGATTCGCAATCGAGTGGGACCTGATCGCGGGCCTGTTCCCGCGATCCGACCCGTACGTGGCGACGGGGTCCGCGGCGGTGCGCAACGTGATCCTGCCGGCAACGTACACGCACATCGGGCTTCCGGCTGCCCGGCATCTCGCGGCCAACCCGGTCACGCGAGCGTGGATCGACGCCTACGCACCCGGCGGCAGCGCGCCGATTCCGGAAAGCGGCGACGTCGACACGACGAACCTGCTGCACGCCGCCGACATCTGGTACAGCGTGAAGCGGCACTGGGCCCTCGAGGCGCAGCGGCTCGTCGCCGCGAAGCAAGGCACGCGGTGAAGGGGCGGCTCAATCTCTTCCAGGCAGCGATGCTGCGCTGGCGCGAGCTGCACCCGTACAACGCCGTCCACGTCGTGCGGATCGAGCGCCCGCTCGACCGCTCGCGTCTGGCCGCCATCATCGACCGGCATCTGGCGGCGCTCGGCCTCACCGGATACGTGCTCGACGCCAAGCACAGGCGCTACGCGTGGACAGGCGGTCCGGCGGAGACGACGCTCGCGGTGCATCCGGGCGGCACGCTGCCCATGCAGGCGCTGGAGCGCGTGATCGAGCACGCGCTCAACACGCCGTTCGAGCGCGACGGGAGCCTGAATCCGTTCCGCTACTTCTGCATCGACAGCGGGTCCTGGTTCCACCTGGGCGTCGCCTACGATCACGTCATCGCCGGCGGCGACTCGATCGTGGTGCTCCTCGAAGGCCTCGTCGCGCGGTATTGCGGTGCCGGAGCCGAAGCGCCCGGCGCGGCCCCGCTCGGGAGGTATCCCCCCACCTACCGGCGCCTGTTCCTGCGCCATGCGTGGCCGCTCGTGCGCGGCATCCCGCGCCTGCGGGGACTGGCCGCGAGCTGCCGCCGGTCGGTGCGGCCCGCGTATCCGCGCGGCGAGGATCCCCACAACGGGTTTGCGTACCGCCGTATGGACGCTCCGCAATTCGCCGCGCTTGCGCGCGCCGCGAAGGCCTGGGGGGTGACGGTCAACGACGTGCTGCTGGCGATGATGCTCGAGGCGCTGGCACCGTACGCCGGGGAACGCGACGCGGCGCAGCCCCGCCACGAGCTCGCCGTGGCGTCGATCCTCAATCTCCGGCGCGATCTCGGCGTCGATCCCAACGCGACGTTCGGCCAGTTCCTGAGCTCGTTCCGGGTTTCGCATCCGATGCCGCCGGGCATCCCGCTCGAGCAGCTCGCGCGCGACATCCGGACGGCCACGGCGACCATCAAGCGCGAGAAGCTCTACCTGCAGAGCCTGATCGCCATCGCCGCAAGCGGCGCGCTCTGGCCCCTGCTCACCCCCGAGCGGCGCCGGCGGTTCCACGCCAAGAACTATCCGGTGTGGGGCGCGATCTCGCTGCTCGACGTCAACGCGCTCTGGGCGAGCGCTGGCGGCCCGCTGCCGGCGCCCGAGTACATTCGCGCGGTGCCGACGGGCCCGCTCACGCCGGTCGTCGTCGCGGCCACGACGGCCGGCGAGGTTCTCCATCTCGGCATCACATACCGGACGACGGCGTTCACCGCCGAAAACATCGATAAAATGACGGCTGCGATCGTTGCCTGCGCAAGACGCCTCGACGAATGACTCCAGGACGCCGTATTCCCGACCTTCTGCTGGTTGCAGCCTTCGCGATATTCGCGGCAGGCTGCGCGACGCGCCCCGTCGTCGCTCCGGAGCTCGCCGCAGCCCCGCGACCCGAAGCGCTGAGCGTCCTGCGCGCGGTCGGGACCGACCGCGCGCTGGAGGAGCGGATCCTCGCGCTCGATCCCGAGCGGATCAGCGACGACGACGTCCGGAACACGCTCGCGAAGGCGCCGGCGCCGCGCATCGTGCTCGTGCACGGCGGCATCTACCCGGTGCACCTCGCGATGGTCTCGTTCGGGCGTTTCCTGACGGGAATGGGCTACCCGGAGAACCGCATCCGCCATCCGGGCGACCGCCGGTGGTCGCACAGCCCTTACGAGGACAGCGCGCACATCGCCGGGCTCATCGCGTGGTATTACGAGCGCGACGGCATGCGCCCGCTGATGATCGGCCACAGCCAGGGCGGCGTCGAGGCCGTCAAGGTGCTGCACGAGTTCGCCGGGAGGTTCGAAAGCGAGATCCCGGTCTGGAATCCCTACACGGACGCGGCCGAGGACCGGACGTCGATCACCGACCCGCTCACGGGCGTCGAACGGCCCGTCGTCGGTCTCTCGGTGTCGTACGTTTCGGTCGTCGGCGCAGGCAGCGCCGGACTCCTGATGCCGAACCAGTGGTCGATGTACCAGCGCCTCTACTCGGTGCCCGACACGGTCGACGAATTCACCGGCTACGCGATCGCCTCCGACATCTTCGCGCTGGCGCCGGGCCGGGACGAGAAGAACCTGTTCCGGCCGAACGGACACGCCCAGGTGCGCAACGTCACGCTGCCGGCAGCCTACGAGCACATCACCCTCCCGGCGATACAGACGCTGCTCGACGACCAGGAACTGCGCAGCTGGATCACCGCGTATATGCCCGACGGCCGCCCGCCGCCGGAGAGCAGGCTCGCCGTGCTCTGGGCGGCCGATGTCTGGCACAGCATCAAGAAACACTGGGCGCTCGAGGCGCAGCGGCTCGTCCGGGCCAGACGCGCGGCCCTCGGCAACCTGACGGCCGGGGTAAAATAGCGGTTTCACCCGCGGCCGTCGGCACGGCGCGGGCTCCCCAACCGGAATCCGACCTCGGAACCCAACATGTCAGCGGCGTTGAGCGGAAAAGTCGCGCTCGTCACCGGCGCCGCGCGCGGCATCGGCCGGGCGGTGGCGCTGAAGCTCGCCCGCGCTGGTTGCGACGTCGCGGCGAACTACTACAACAGCGCCGCCGAAGCCGAGACGCTCTGCGCCGAGATCCGCACGCTCGGGCGTCGGGCGGTCGCGATCCAGGGCAGCGTCGGGATCCCCGATTCGGTCGACGAGATCTTCGCCGAGTTCCGCACGCATTTCGACCGGCTCGACATCCTGGTCAGCAACGCGGCGTCGGGCGTGCTGAAGCCGACCGTCGAGATGACGCTGAAGCACTGGCGCTGGTGCATGGAGACCAACGCGCTCGCGCTGAACCTGCTCGCGCAGCGCGGCCTGCCGCTGATGACCTCCGGCGCACGGATCGTCGCGATGTCGAGCCTGGGCGCGCAGCGCGCGATGCCCGGATACGGCTTCGTCGGCGCGTCGAAGGCGGCGCTCGAGTCGCTCGCGCGCGCGCTCGCGCAGGAGCTCGGGCCGCGCGGCATCCGCGTCAACGCGGTCAGCGCCGGCGTCGTCGACACCGACGCGCTCGCCTATTTCCCGAACCGGGAGGAGCTGCTCGCGGACTTCGCGCGGCGCACGCCCGCCGGGCCGGTCCTCACGCCGGAGGACGTCGCCGGCGCGGTCTACCTGCTCTGCCTGCCGGAAGCCGCGATGATCAACGGGCACACGCTGGTCGTCGACGGCGGGTTCGCCATCTCGGGCTGACGATGGCGCTGCCCATCCCCTCCGGCATCGAAGGCAAGGTCGCGCTGGTGACCGGCGGCAACCGCGGCATCGGCCGCGCGATCGTCGCCGTGCTCGCCGCCGAGGGCGCCGACGTGACTTTCTTCTGGCGCGGCAGCGCGGACACCGCGGCCGCGGTCGTGGCCGAGGAAACCGCCGCCGGGCGCAAGGTCGCGGCCCTGCAGGTCGACATCCGCGACTCGCAGGCGTGCGCCGCCGCCGTCGAGCGCATCGTCGAGCGCTGCGGGCGCATCGACATCCTCGTCAACAATGCCGGCGTGATCCGCGACAACCCGCTCGCCGCGTTCGACGACGACGACGTCGACATCGTCCTCGACACCAACGTCGGCGGCGTGTTCAACGTCACGCGCGCCGTCGCCCCGCACATGATCTCGAAGCGCTCGGGCCGAATCGTCAACCTCTCGTCGGTCGCCGGCGAGAAGGGCGGCCGCGGCCAGACGAACTACGCGGCGAGCAAGGGCGCGATCAACGCGTTCACGCGCGCGCTCGCCGTCGAGCTCGCGCCGCGCAAGATCCGCGTCAACGCCGTCGCGCCCGGCGTGGTCGAGACCGAGATGTCGAAGGACGTCCGCGAGATGGCCGGCGACGAGGTCAAGGCGCGGATCCTGCAGAAGCGCTACGGCACGCCGGAGGAGATCGCCTACGCGGTCTGGTTTCTCGCGTCCGACTACGCAAGCTACGTGACCGGCCAGGTGCTGACGGTCGACGGCGGATTCAAGATGGAATGAATGGAGCGACGACAATGACGCAACGGGAAATAACGAAGGAAGATATCCAGGCCGTGCTGCCGACGGTCTCGGCAACGATCGCCGACGCGCTGGGCTGCGACCTCGAGGACGTGAAGCCCGACGCATCGCTCATCGAGGACCTCGACGCCGAGTCGATCGACTTTCTCGACATGGTCTTTCGTCTCGAGCGCGCGTTCAAGGTCAAGATCCCGCGCGGCAAGATCGTCGAGAACGCGCGCGGGACGCTGACCGAGGCCGAGTTCGAGCAGAACGGCATCGTCACCGAAGCCGGCCTCGTGCAGCTCCGCGCGTACCTGTCGGAAGTCCCGGCCGACCGTTTCCGGACGCCGACCAAGGTCAAGGACATCCCGCGGCTCTTCACGACCGAGACCTTCTGCAAGCTGGTCGTCGCGGCACAGCGGGAAACACCGGCCGCCGGCTGAGATGAACCGCCCCCACGCTCACTGCGTTCGCTGCCCCCCGAGGGGGAGCACAGTGCCCTTCGGGCGGCCGTGCGGGGAGATGAACGACCCCCACGCTCACTGCGTTCGCTGCCCCCCGAGGGGGAGCACAGTGCCCTTCGGGCGGCCGTGCGGGCACTGATCCCGCGGCAAGCCGGAATAGGTCTACTCTCCGCGCATGGCCGATCACTTTGCCGCGTTCTCGTTCGTCGACCGGATCACCGAATTCGAGCCGGGACGGCGGGCGCGCGGGCGTTATGCGGTGCCTGCGGGCATCCCGGCGTTTCCCGCGTGCCTCGTCGCCGAAGCCGTCGGGCAGCTCGCCGCGTGGGTGTCGATGGCGCACATCGGCTTTCGCGGCCGGCCGGTCGCGGCGCTCGCCAACGAGACGCGCTTCCATGGCGACGTCCGTCCGGGCAGCGCGCTCGACCTCGAGGTCGACATCGAGCACTGCGACGAGCATGCGGTCGCCTATGCGGGGCGCGCGCGCGTGGACGGCAGGCTCGTGATCGAGCTCGTCGACTGCCTGGGACCGATGCTGCCGGTCGAGGATTTCGATTCGCCGGAGGAAATGGCCGCGCGCTTTGCGCTGATCCGCGGCGAGGGCGCGCCGCCGGGAGGCTTCCACGGTGTGCCCGCGCCGCGTGTCGTTCGCACCGGAGGGGTACCGGGCCGCTCGGCCACGGCAACGCTCCACGTCCCGGCGAACGCACCGTTCTTCGGCGACCATTTCCCGCGGCGGCCGGTCTTTCCGGCGACGCTGCTGCTCGATGCGCAGATCGGTCTTGCGATGGCCGTGGCGGCCGAAGCCACGCACTGGCCGGCCGGCACCGTGCCCGCGCCCGCGCGGATGACGCACGTGAAGATGCGCTCGTTCATTCCGCCCGGCGCCGAGCTCGGCATCGACGCCGAGCTCGCGCCCGACGGTGACCAGAAGGCGACGCTCCGGCTCGCCGCGCGCATGGACGGCAGGACCGCCGCCACGGCCCGCCTCGAAGTCGTGGCAAGGACCGAACGATGATCGGCGCGCTGCCGTGCGGCCGCGTTCACCCGGCTTGGCGCCTCCGGCTGAAGCCGCGCCCACGATCGACGACCGCGGGCGCGGAGGTACGAAGATGAAACGTCGCCGCGTAGCGATCACCGGCATCGGCCTCGTCACGCCGGTCGGCAACGACGTCGCGACGACGTGGGAAGCGCTGCTCGCCGGCCGGAGCGGTGGCGCTCCGATCAGCCTGTTCGACGCGAGCGGCTTTCCGGTACGCATCGCCGCGGAGGTGAAGGGCTTCGGCGACGACGACTGGCCGGACAGCCGCCGGCTCTCCAAGTTCACCAACCGCTCGCACCGGTTCGCGCTGGCCGCGGCGGAGCAGGCCTTCCGCGATGCCGGACTGCGACCGACCGCCGACACGGCGACCCGCTGGGGCTGCGCGGTCGGTGCCGGCATGATGACGTCCGAATTCCCCGACCTCGCCGTCACGTATGCGCACAGCGCCGCCGACGGCGAGCTGCACGCGGACCGGCTCCTGACCGACCCGGCCGCCAACGATCCGATGGTGTTCTGCCGCAGCCAGGCCACCGCCGGGATCTCGCTCCTCACGCGCCGCTACGGCATCCGCGGCTACGCGACGTCCGTGCATACCGCGTGCGCGTCGGGCGGCCAGGCGCTCGGCACCGCGCTCAAGCTGATCCGCCGCGGCGCCGTCGACTGCGCGCTCGCCGGCGGCTTCGACTCGATGATCAGTCCGATCGGCATCTCGGGGTTCTGCCTGCTGTCGGCGCTGTCGCCGGACAATGCGACGCCGCAGCGGGCGAGCCGTCCGTTCGACGCGACGCGCAACGGCTTCCTGCTGGGCGAGGGCGCGGGCTTCCTCGTGCTCGAGGAATGGGAATCCGCGCGCCGCCGGGGCGCGCGGATCTACGCCGAGCTCGCGGGCGACGGCAATTCGCTGTCGTCCTACCGGATCACCGACTCGCCGCCGGACGGCGACGGGCCGATCCAGGCGATGCGCGCCGCGATCGTGGACGCCGGGGCGACGACCGCCGACGTCGACTACCTGAACGCGCACGGCACCTCGACGGGAATGAACGATCGCAGCGAGACCGCGGCGACGCGCGCGGTGTTCGGCGACGGCGTCGAGCGCGTCGGCGTGAGCTCGACCAAGAGCACGATGGGACACCTGATCGCCGCCGCCGGCGCGGTCGAGGTCGCCGTGTGCGCGCTCGCGATCCATCGCGGCGAGATGCCGATCAGCGCGAACCTGGTTCACCGCGATCCCGACTGCGACCTCAACTTCGTCACCGGCGCGCCGCGCCGCCAGCGCATCCGCGTCGCGATGTCGAACTCGTTCGGCTTCGGCGGCTCGAACAGCTGTATCGTGGTCCGCAACCCCGAAGAGGTCGACGGTGTCGGCGCTTCCCGCTCCTGAGCTTCCGCGAGGCGGCGCATGACGAGCCCCACCCGCGTGGTCGTGACCGGCACCGGCGCCGTGTGCGGCGCCGGGATGACGCCCGAGGACATCCTCGGCGCAGTCCGCGCCGGGCGCTCGGCGATCGCGCCGATCAGGCAATGGGACACGACGGAGTGGCCCTGCAGGATCGCCGCCGAGATCCCCGACTTCAATCCGCGCGCGCTGGTCGACGACCGCAAGCTGCACAAGCTGATCCGCCGCACGGACCTGGTCGGCCTCTACGCCGCGGGACGCGCGATCGAGCGCTCCGGCATCGTCGAGCACCGCGCCTCGCTCCCCGCCGCCGCGGCCGCGGTCTACAGCGACCGCACGGGCGTCTACGTCGGCTCGGGTGGCGGCAATTACGAGAACCAGTACGATTACTTTCCGCTGTTCGCGGCAACCGGCGGCGAGCTGCCGGCCTTCGGCCGCGAGCTCGCGAACACCGTGAACCCGATGTGGCTGCTGCGCACGCTGCCGAACAACGTGCTCGGGCACATCGGGATCAAGCACGGCCTCAAGGGACCGAACGCGTGCATCACGAACCACAGCGTCGGTGGCACGCTCGCGGTGATCGAAGCCTTCGAGGCGCTGCGCAACGGCGAGGCTGATCGCGCGGTGGCCGTCGGCCACGAAACGCCGATCGAGCCGCAGATGGTGCTCTACTACCAGCGGCTCGGATTGCTCGCGACCGAGATGTTGCGGCCGTTCGACGCGCGGCACGACGGCAGCCTGTTCGGCGAGGGCTCGGGCGCGCTGATGCTCGAGACCGCTGCATCCGCCGCGGCGCGCAACGCTGCGGTGCTGGGCGAGGTGCTGGGGGGCGGCTACGCCTGCGAGGCCGAGGGCCTGGTCGCGATCCGCGACGACGGCGACGGTCTCGCCCGGGCGATCGCTGCGGCGCTCGACGACTCGCGCATCCGTACCGCCGACGTCGGCATGATCGTCGCCCACGGCAACGGCACGCCGCAATCGGACGTCTCCGAGGCCGCCGCGATCCGGCGCGTATTCGGCGCTGCGCCGCCGCCGGTCACCGCGTTCAAGTGGGCGCTGGGGCACACGATCGCCGCGGCCGGCATTCTCGAGACGACGCTCGCGCTAACGACACTCGCGCGGAACGAAGTGCCGGGCGTGGCGACGCTCGAGCGCCTCGATCCCGACTGCGCCGGAGTCCCCCTGTTGGCCGCCGCGCAGGTGCCGCGCAGCAACGTCGCGCTGATCCTCTGCCGCGGCTTCGCAGGCACCGACGCCGCGCTCGTGGTGCGCGCCGCCTGAGAGCGCGTCGGATGGCGGACGCCGTGACGCCGGCCGACCGCTGCGGCATCGACACCGTCGCCATCGAACGGATCGAGCGCCTGCTCGCGGAAACCCCGGCCGAGGATCTCACCAAGCTCTATTCGGCGCAGGAGCTCGGCGATGCCGGCGACGGCCCGGGGCGCGCAGCGAGCCTCGCCGCGCGCTTCGCCGCCAAGGAAGCCTGCGTCAAGCTCTTCCCGCGCGACGCCGCGCTGGGCCGGATCGAGCCCGCGGACTTCTCCGTCGCGCGCGACAACTACGGGGCGCCGCAGGCCGTCTGCGGCCCGCGCGCCGCGGAGCTGCTCGACCGCCACCGGATCGCCTCGATCTCGCTGTCGCTGACGCACGACCGCATCAGCGCGTCGGCGGTGGCGCTGGCGGTGCCTGCGGTGACCGAGGCGACGGCAGGTGGGCGGATCCTGTACCGGTTCTTCCCGCTGCGCCGCTCGGTGATCCTGGAGAACCTCCGGCGCGTCTACGGCGACACGCTGCCGCCGGCGCAGATCGTCCGCCTGGCGCAGGCGCACTACGGCCACCTCTGGTCGCTCGTGCTCGAGTTCCTTCGCTTCCGGTGGCTCTCCACGGCACAGAAGGCCGCGCTGGTGCGTGTCGAGGGCATCGACCGGTTCGTGGCCGCCCAGGCGCAGGGCAAAGGGGTGCTCGTGCTCACCGGACACTTCGGCAACTGGGAGGTGGCAACCGTCGCGGGCATCGCCAGCTATCCGGAGGTGCGCGGCCGGTTCCACTTCGTGCGCCGCGCGATCAAGCCGCCCTGGCTCGACGCGATGGTCACGCGGCGGTTCGAGAGGGGCGGCTTCGGCGTCGTCGGCAAGCGCGGCTCGCTCGACCGGATCCTGGAGCTGCTGGCCGCCGGCGACGTGATCGTCTTCCCGTTCGACCAGCACGCGGGGCCGCCCGACGGCATCGAGGTCGAGTTCTTCGGACACCCGGCGTGGACCTTCAAGAGCCTCGCGATCATCGCACTCGCGACCGGCGCGCCGGTGCTTCCCGCGACGAGTTGGCGCGAGGCCGACGGCCGGCATGTGCTTCGCTTCGAGGAGCCGATGGCGCCGATCGAATGCGAGGACACGAACGAAGCGATCCGCCGCAACACGCGCGCATACAACGCTGCGCTCGAGCGTCTGATCCTGCAGCGCCCGGAGCAGTGGTACTGGGTGCACCGGCGGTGGAAGGTCGTCGCGGCGCGGTCGCGCAGGGGCAGGCGCGCGTAGCGCCGCAACTGATCCGAGAACATCCGGCCCGGGGGCCATGGGCAAGCCTCGACCTCGGGTGGTCGTTGCTTGCCAGGGAAATGGATGAAGCGCTTAATCCAGTCGAAATGGGCATGCTCGATTCGCGGGTTATAGTGTTTGCCGCAGATGAAGTCGCAGACGCAATTGAGCAGAAACACGGGTGGAACGTCCCCCTTCAAGCGGGGCTTTTCGGCCCCCGAATCGCCAACCACGGTCATGATTTTCGGGATTTTCGCTTCAACCTCCCATCGATTGTTTCGCCGATCGGGGCCGAACATGCCTGCGACGACGGCAAATATCTTCCCAGTGCCTTCGCCTCGCACATTTCGTTGGGCGCGTGCGGACGCATCGACAAGATGAAGGCATTCATCATCCTGGTGGTCTTAGCTTCCCTGGGTTGGCTTGGGTACTCGCGGTATCAACTTCGTACGGCGGTTCCTCGTGAGGTGGCGCCGCACGCAGTTACGCAACCGGGGCCAGCTGGTCGATTCAAATGCGACGGTCGAATCTATTGTTCTCAAATGACGTCCTGTGCCGAAGCGACATACTTCCTGCAAAACTGCCCCGGTACCAGGATGGATGGCAACAACGATGGCATTCCATGCGAAAGGCAATGGTGCAAGTAAACCTCTTGGCGCCCATTGATTCAATGCAGCGCTCATCGCGCCCTTGCCGGTCGTTCAACGCGGACGCCACGTGGGCGGCGCTTCGCGCCAGCCCGCGGGTCGCCGGTTGACTGGTACGCCAGGCATCACAGGAAGCACCGATCGTGGCATCCCAGCGAAAAGTTGCTCCGCAACAAGGCTGCGTCGTGTTCGCCAAGAGCAAGAAGCGCGTCTCCGCCTTCTACCAGCGGACGCTTGACCTCGCAGTGGAGGAGTCCGAGTCGTCGCACGATCTCCTGCGTGGCAACGGCTACGAGATCGTCATCCATAGCATTCGTCGCAAGTATGCGGCAGCCATCAAGATTGCCAAGCCGGTCGAGCCACGGGACGACACTCCATTCAAGCCCACATTCGTTGTCAGCAACCTTGAAGCGGTGCGCGTCGCTGCTGCAAAGACTGGCGGCTACCTCAAGCCCATGGAACGAGCTTGGCGCTTTCGGGGCTGCATCGTGCTAGACGGCTGGGACCCGGAGGGCAACATCGTTCAGTTCAAGCAACCCGAGTGATGTCCAACCCTTCACTCACCCGGACACGCGCCGCACCGCCGGCGCGTGCCGGTCAGCTCAGGCGTTGGGCATCACCCAGATCACCGGGACGGTGATCGACATCGATACCGAACGGGGTGACCACGACCACATCGCCGAGCAGCCGCGGCCAGTCATCCAGCGGCCGGTTCGAGGTGATGATCGTTGCCCCTTTTTCGCAGCGGCTCATCAACGCGTCGGCGGGTTCGTCGCCGGCCCGGGTCGGCAGCTTGCGCAGGAAGAGGTCATCGATGGTCGGTAGATCGGCGGCGCGGAACTGCGCGCGGAGCTTGCGGATGGCGCCGAGTTCGCGCGCTTCGTTGATCTCTTCGATCAGCTGATGCGCTTCGCGACAGATGCGGAATCTCCGGCATTTGAAGCTCGCTCTGGTCATTGGCCGGTACGCGCAGGCATGCCATTTGCCGGATGCGAGCGCGTCTGTAACCACTACCGTACAGCCTCGGCGCGAGCATTGGCCGTGCGCAGGACCGTTGCCATACCCGAGCCCGCGCAATAACATCTGGCTTCGTCGAAACCCGTGGTTCGCGGAAGATCTGCTTGCGCTCTTGCGGGCCCGACTCGCGGAGGTGGTCGAAGGTGAAGGCCAACCGGCCGCTAAGCGCGGACGCCCGGCGGCGGTGCGGCGCACGCGCAGCGCGTCGCCGGTCAGCTTGTTGTCGTTAGCCCGTCCAAACAGCAATCGCTGCGAGGACCCACAATCAGGAGGATGGCGATGAAGTACATGATCAGCTGGTTCGAACGCCCGCAAGGTTCGCCGATCGAGTACGAAAATGCCCAGAAGCGGATCCTCGAGGTCTTCCGCCCCTGGAAAGCGCCGGCGAACTTCAAGATCGAGGTCTTCGTCATCCGCGTCGGCGAGTGGGGTGGGCATATGTTGGTGGACTGCGACGATCCGACGACGGTTCACAAGTTCTGCTCGATGCTCCCGGCCTTCGTGTTCGAGGCCCGGCCGGTGATTCCCGTCGAAGATGCGA
>Ga0209048_10001042_pt1 | contig 29065 bp, 22 predicted proteins | sample FrelakmetCRP12CR_FD_187146 | JGI IMG/M metagenome (GOLD analysis project Ga0209048, IMG submission 187146) | Freshwater lake sediment microbial communities from the University of Notre Dame, USA, for methane emissions studies - CRP12 CR (SPAdes)... | ecosystem: Environmental > Aquatic >... | reverse complement strand
GCCAGCCCCGCGGCCGCCCTGACCGAAGGCACCTACACCGCCCAGGCAGAACAGTCCGACGAAGCCGGGAACCTGAGGCAGAGCGCCGCGTCGACGTTCGTTGTGGAGACGAAGCCGCCGGAACTGTCGCTGACGCCGATCGCGCGTTGGACGAACAAGACAAAGCCGACCTTCGGTGGCAACGCGGGCAATGCCGCCGAAGACAGCACGTCGGTGACAGTGAAGGTCTACGCTGGAGAAGGTGTCTCCGGCGCACCAATGCAAACGGTCACAGTTGCTCGCACCGGAGCCGAATGGAAAGCAGGCCTGACAGCAGCCCTGAGCGACGGCACCTACACCGCCCAGGCCGAACAATCTGACAAGGTCGGAAATACGGCCCAGAGCGCGCCGTCGACGTTCACCGTGGATAGCACGCCACCGGAAGCGTCCCTGACGCCTGTCGCCTCACTGACGAACGACCCGACGCCGAGCTTCACCGGCAAAGCCGGTGTCGCGCTGGGCGATATTGCATCCATGACGTTGAAGATCTACTCCGGCGAAACGGCCTCTGGGAGCCCGGTCCGTGTGCTTACGGTCACGCCCAGCGGAGCAACGTGGAGTGCGCCTGCCCTGAAGGAAGCGCTGGCCGATGGCACCTACACGGCCCAAGCCGAACAGTCCGACGAAGCGGGAAACACGGCGGCGAGCACAGCAACGTTCACGGTTGATACGACGCCGCCGGCGGTCTCGCTCACATCCGTTGCCCCGTTCACGACCAACGCGAAACCGGCCTTCAGCGGAGTAGCCGGCGAAGCGGCGCGCGACATCAAGTCCGTCACGCTGAGGATCTACTCGGGGACCAGCGTGTCCGCGAGTGCTATCCAGACGCTTGCCGTCGTGCCCAGCCTAATGACGTGGAAAGCGACCCCAGCGGTCGCTCTCGCCGAAGGTACCTACACCGCCCAGGCCGAACAGACCGACGAAGCCGGAAACACAGGTAAGAGCGTGTCGTCGACGTTCACAATCAAGGCGAAAGGGCCCGCGCTGACGCTGACTCCGATCGTATCTCCAACGAACAACCCGACGTTCAGCGGGGGAGCGGGCAATGCGGCGGGTGACGTGAAGTCTGTGACCCTCAAGATCTACTCCGGCAACGGCGTGTCTGGGAGCCCGATCCAAGCCGCCACAGTGCCGCCCACCGAAGTCAGCCCCGGTACAGCTACATGGAAAGCGAGCCTGGGTGGTCCCCTGAAGGACGGTGTCTACACAGCCCAGGCCGAACAGTCCGATGAAGCCGGAAACACGACTAAGAGCGCGACGTCGACCTTCACCGTGGATACGACGGCCCCGACGGTCACCGTCAGCAACCCGGCCAACGAAGCCGTCGAAGGCAAATCGAGGCCTACGTTCAAGGGAAGCGCCGGCACCGCCTCTGGAGACCTGCCCACGGTGACGTTGAAGATCTTCACCGGAACGTCGGTGTCAGGTACCCCGGCCCAAACGCTCGCCGTGACGGCCGGTGCGGGGAAATGGACTACCGGCTCCTCGGGCCCTCAGTTTCCCGACGGGACCTACACCGTGCAGGCTGAACAGTCCGACGTGGCCGGCAACACGGGGACGAGCCACACGACGTTCACGATCAAGACGAACCTGCCGGTGGTGACGCTCGCCACCCCAGGGTTCGTGCGGCGTGGAGGGAAGCTGTTTGCGGGCACGACCCCGAGCTTTGCCGGGACCGCGTCCGCGGCGCCGGAAGACAGCAGGACGGTAACGCTCAACATCTACAAAGGCACATCGGCCTCGGGCACTCCCGTGCGGACGCTGGAAGGCACGCTCAGCGGCGCGACCTGGAGTTTGGGTCCGCTCGCAGCGCTCGCAGAAGGGACCTACACGGTCCAGGCCGAACAAGAGGACTTCAGCCTCGGCGGACAGTCCGGCGTGAGCCCGGCGGCCACATTCTCGGTCGACGCGATCCCGCCTGCGGTCAGGCTGACCTCTCCCGCCAACGGGAGCTCGACCAGCGGCAACTCGCAGTTGGTCGCCGGATACGCGGGCACTGCGGAAGGCGACCAGCCGAGGATCACGGTGCAGCTGTTCTCGGGTTCGGTGATCGCCGAAGGAGCGTTGCCGCTGCAGACCATCGACGTGCATAGTGCCGGTGCCGCGTGGTCTGCCACGGTCGCCGGACTTGGTGTCGGGACCTATACGGTGCGCGCCGAGCAGTCGGACGACGTGGGCAACCTCGGCGTGAGCGCCCCGACCACGTTCGCGGTGCACGCGCCCGCGCCTGCCGTGCTCGCTCGTTCGCCGCTGGCCGCGTCGTTCTCCTGGTTCCCCGCCGCTCCCCACCCCGGCGACCGCGTCTCGTTGATATCAAGCTCAACCGACAGCGCGAGCCCGATCACGAGCTTCGCCTGGGACCTGCTCGGAGCGGGTCCCTTCAAGGCCGGCGGCCAGATCCTCAGCACGTCCTTCTCCACTGTCGGCCGGCACCTCGTGCGCCTGCGGGTTACCGACGGCACCGGACTCTCGGCGGTCGCGGCCGAGACGATCGACGTGACCCCGCGCCCGGCGCCCTTGATGCACCCGTTCCCGACCGTGCTGATCGTCGCGACACGCGAAGCATCAGGGGTCACGGTGCGGCAGCTGAGCGTGCGAGCGCCGGCGCGGGCGCGGGTGACGGTCGAGTGCCGGGGTCACGGGTGTCCGCTCAGGTCTCAGGCGCGCGTGGCGAGAGCGGTCGGGAGGAAGCGAGTGGCGCCGATCGAATTCAGCCAATTCGAGCGCACCCTCAAGGCTGGCGTCACCCTCGAAATCCGCGTGTCGAAGCCGGGTCAGGTCGGCAAGTACACGCGGTACACGGTTCTTCGCGGCCGACTTCCCTCACGTCTCGACGAGTGCCTTGGCCCGACGGGCTCCAAACCGATGGCGTGCCCCTCGTCATGATCGCCGTGCGTGGACAAGCGATCGGGCCTGGCAAGCGCCCTGGGCCAGGCACGGGCGCAGTTATGCGCCGAACGCTGCCGGGAGCGGCAGTCGCGTCGCTGGCCGCGATCGTGCTCGGAACCGTCGCGAGCCCCGCGGCCGCGATCGGACCGCCGCCGTGCGCCGCGGCTCCGTCGATAGAAGCACAGCCTACGAGCCAGGCCGTGACGGCCCCGAACGAAGCGACGTTCACGGCCGCTGGGTCCACCCCGGCGAACTGCGGGGCGCCGACGGTGCAGTGGTACTCGGAGGCACCGGGTGCCCCTTCGTACTCGCCTATCGGCGGTGCGACCTCCGCCTCCTACAAGACGCCGGCGACCACCACGGTCCAGAGTGGCACCAAGTACGAGGCCACGTTCAAGAACTCCTTCGGCGAAACGACGACCACTCCGGCGACGTTGACGATCGAACCGCCGGTTGAACCACCTGTCGAACCGCCCAGCCTTCGGATCGTGAGTCCGCTGGCCGGATTCGTGACCAACAGCCAGACGCCGGTCTTCAGCGGAACCACGACCTACTACGAAGGTATCTCGCCAGCCGAAGGAGTGAGGCTGAACATCTATCGAGGGGCGCCGGTGGACGGCAAGCCCGTCGGTAAACCGCTTCTAGAAAAGACGACGTCCTCCTTCCTGCTCAACACGTGGTCAATTCAGCCGGCCGCACCTCTCGAACCGGGCGCCTACACCGCGCAGGCGGAACAGACCTACGAAGGCGCCCGTGGCGAGAGCGAGCCCGTGGCGTTCACCATCGACACCACCTCACCGCACGTAACCATCACCTCACCGGCCAACGGCAGCTCGACGATCAGCGGCTCGCAGGCGGTCGGCGGGTCCGCTGGAATCGCAACGGGCGACCTGCCGACGGTCATGGTCGACCTGTTCGCGGGCGCGACGGCGCCGGGCGGGACGCCGCTGGAGACCCTGGCGGTGCAGGCCTCGGAAAAAGGGAGCTGGTCGGGCACGTTCGGGGGGCTGGCCCCGGGCACCTACACTGCGCTGGCCGAACAGCGCGACAAGGCCGGCAACGTCGGCACTAGCGAGCCCGTGACTTTCACGGTCGCCAGGCCTCCTGTCCCGCCTCCACCGTTGGCTTCGTTCACCTGGTTCCCGCCGTCTCCGCAAGCCGGCGAAAGCGTCTCGCTGGTGTCGAGTTCGACCGACAGCGCGAGCCCGATCACGGCTTTCGGCTGGGCGCTCCTCGGGAATGGCGCGTTCGTCGGCGGAGGCCCGATGCTGGTGACGTCGTTCGCGAACCCCGGGGGGCACGTCGTGCGGCTGCGAGTCACCGACGCCAACGGTCTCACGAGCGTCGCCACCCAGACGATCATCGTCAGGCCACGCGCTCTGGTCGTCATGCAGCCCTTCCCGATCGTGCGGATCGCGGGCTCCGGGACACGCGCCGGAGTACGGCTTGCACTCCTCACGGTGCAGGCTCCGGTAGGCGCGACCGTCAGCGTGACCTGCAGGGGTCACGGTTGCGGTTCCAGGTCCGAGAGCCGGTTCGCCGCGTCGAGCACGAGCAGGGCGGGCACGGGAGCGGTGCTGCTCGCGTTTCGCCGGTTCGAGCGCTCGCTGCCGGCCGGTGTCGTTCTGACGATCCGCGTCTCGAGGCCCGGAGACATCGGCAAGTACACGAGCTTTGCGATTCGTCGCGGTAAGCCGCCGACGCGCGTCGATGCGTGCCTGTGGCCGAACCAGACCAAGCCGATTCCCTGCCCCGCATCATGAACGCGACGCGCATTCGCATGAGGGAATGGCGGCGCCGGAGCCAGTGGCAGAGCCGGAGCCAGTGGCAGTCGCGGACCCGCTGGGGACCCGCACGCATCGACGTCAAGGCCTGGCTGGCGCTGCTCGCCTGCGTGATCGCGGTGTTCGCCTGCTTCTTCGAGCTCGGCCGCACGACGCGCGTCGTGCGGACGCTTCCGCAGGTGTCCCGCGCGCAGGGGTCCCCGGCCGTGGCTGCGTCGGTTGCCGTGGGGATCCCGGCGAGCTTGATAGCCACTCCTCCGATCCCGGCTCCGGCGAAATCCGAAGCGGCGGAACCTGCGGGCGAAGCGAGCGCCGCGCCGGCGGGGGCGGCCGCACCCGCAGCGCCGGCGTCTCCCGCGCCTGCGAGCTCGGAAGCACCGTTGCGCGCCTCGCCGGCGCCATCCCCGTCGCCCGCTCCCTCCGCGCCCGCGCCGGCCGTGGCGCCGTCACCGGCGCCGGTCAGCCCGTCGCCCGCCCCGGCCGCTCCATCCCGCGGTGGCTCCTCCTCCAGTGGTGGCGGGTCTTTCGAAAGCTCGAGCTAGGCGATGCGCAGCCGTACGCGAGGAGAAAAGCGGCTGATCGCGGCGCTGATCCTGGTCACCGTCGCAAGCATCGGCTATCTGGCCGGGCACGGTGGCGCGAGCGCAGCACCCGTTGAAGGCACCGCTGAAGCCTCCAACTCAGCCACGACGCTCGACTACGCCTCCGCCTCCGGCTGGCAATCGGTCTCGGCGGGTCCGACGCTGCCGGGACTCGCGATCGTGCAGCCGCTGGTTCTGGCGCCGGGCGGCGATGCCGCCCACGCGGGCCTGATCGTCGGACAGCTGCAGGGCGGCGAATCGCACCCCTTGCCTGCGCCACTGCTCGCGCGCCTGGCCCAGGTCCCGAACAGCGCGGTTGTGCAGCTGCTGAACACCCAGGCCTTCCGCTACTCGCGGCTGAGCGACCCGGCCTCCGGTCGATCCTTGACGATCTACACCATTCCGGACTCCGCGACGGCCACGACGGCCATCGTCTGCTACGCCTCCCCGGGGTTCTCGCGCTACCTGAGCGCGTGCGAACAGCTGGTCGCCTCGCTGACCATCGCGACCGGTAGCCCGCAGGCCGAAGCGCGAGCCTATCTCCCACTGACGCCCGTCCCCGCCTACGGGGCCAAGGTCGGGGCAGCCATCGCGCGCGTCAACGCGCTGCTGCTCGCGCTGCGACCGGCGATGCACCGGGGGGGTTCGCGCGGCGCCGTCGCCGTGCTGGCCGGACGCCTGGCCGAAAAGCTGAACAGGGTGGCCGAAGCGCTTGCCGGCGTGTCTCCGCCTGCGCCCGCCAAGCTGGCGCAGGCGGCGCTTGTCGGAGCGCTGAGACAGGCCGGTGCCGGGTACTCGGCGCTCAGCGCCGCCGTGGGCGGCGGTGACGCGTCGGGATTCGCGACGGCGACCACCCAGGTGTACGCCGCGGAAGCCGCCGTCAACGCGGCGCTCAAGGACCTCGCCCTGCTCGGCTACGGGTGAGGCGCAGTCCATTCCGGGCAGGCGCCGCGACGCTCGGAAGGGCGGGCGCAACTGCGAATAGGTCCAAAATCCTGGCCGGACCGGCAGGTTCGGTCCTCCGATGGCCGAAGGATCACCATGACCTGCGATCACTCGGCATCACACAGCGGCGGTGCGCGCTATATGTACGGCGCGCACCAGTTGCGACTGGTGCTCGTATGCGACCGGTGCGGTGCCGAGCGCAGCGAGCTTGAGCGGATCGACTACTCCCCCCACGCCCTGCGCTTCGTGGCGCACCTGGCCGAGCTGACCGCCCGCGAGCTCGGCTTGAGCGAGGCGCAGACTGCGAGGGTCCGCTTTGCGGCGCTGGTGAGCGGAATGGGGCGCGAACAGATCCGGCCGGAGATACTCAACAAGCAGGGTCCGCTCACGGGGGAGGAGTGGGTAGAGGTCTGTCGCGAGCCCGAACTCGGTGCCGCGCTGATCAGCGGAACGAGCTTCGACGACATCCGCGATTGGATCCTCTGCCACCGCGAGCGCCCCGACGGCACCGGCTATCCGCGGGGCCTGGTCGGCGAGCAGATCCCGCTCGAGGCCCGCATCCTGGCCGTGGCCGACGCCTACGCGGCGATCACCAGTGATCGCCCATACCGCGCGGCCCGTGGTCACGAGGAGGCCTGCCTGGAGCTGTCGCGCTGCGTGGGCACGCAGTTCGACGGTGCTGTCGTCGAGGCCTTCATGCGTGCCTCGGACCAGCGCAATACACACCTGGCCCGCGCCGTCGCGTAGCCACCGGCACACGAGCTCGCGGCTCCGCTGGATCGCCGGCGGAACCGCCCGTCACTCGCGGGTCCGCACGAGGCACGACGCGCGCTGGAGCCGTGTCCGCCGCCGCCGAAGGGCACCTGCCAGGCCCCTCGGTGGCGCGGCGCCCGTGGCCACGGGACGACATGGCGCCGGGCGTAACCGCGGGGCGGTGCGTCGGTCGCCCTAGACTCGCCGGCAGATCCTGCGACCGCCGAGGCCACCGGCGACGGTGGCGAGGAGGACCGATGCCCCAATCTCGTCCCGTCAAGACCAAGCACCATCTCGCGAAGGCCCTGCATCCCGATCGCCACGTTCTGAAGGAGGCGATGGGCGAGGTCGAAGGGGTCAACGCGAAGTTCGCCGTGCTCATCACGACGCTCGTGGGCACCATGTGGTGCGCGTACCTGTTCACGGCGATCGCCCTCGTCAGCCTCCCGGACGCGATCAACAACGGCAAAGCCGCCCTCATCAGCTGGATTGCCCAGACCTTCCTGCAGCTCGTTCTCCTGAGCGTGATCATGGTGGGCCAGAACGTCCAGAGTCTCGCCGCGGACGCCCGCTCGGAAGGCACCTACAAAGACGCCGAGACGATCCTCGACCGCCTCGACGTGCACACGCAGGGCGGTCTGAGGACGATCCTCGACCGGCTCGACGAAATCGCGCCAGACGCTCGCGCGAACGTCGGGACCGGCGGCTGAGGATGGCATATGGCGCGCGCCCGGGTAGCCTCCTGCGGTGAGATGCCGGTCACGGTCACACTGCCCGACGGGAAGCCGCTCGAGCTCAAGGACGGCGCCACAGGCGCCGACGCCGCCGCTGCGATCGGGCCGGCGCTCGCGCGCGCGGCCCTCGCGGTGGAGGTCAGCCGGCCGCGCGCGGGCGAGGCCCCGGAGGTGCGCGACCTGGCAAGTGCGCTGCCCGACGGGGCACGGGTGGCGATCCTCACGCCGAAGAGCGGCGCAAGGGCGCTCGAGCTGATCAGGCACGATGCCGCGCACGTGCTTGCGGCGGCGGTGACGGAGCTGTATGAGGGCGTGAAGATCTCGATCGGACCGCCGATCGAGGACGGCTTCTACTACGACTTCGAGTTTCCCGACGGGACGGCCGTCTCGGAGGCCGACTTTCCGAGGATCGAAGAGCGCATGCGCTCGCACATCAAGGCGGGGGAGGCGTTCGAGCGACAGGACGTGCCGGTGGAGCAGGCCCGCGAGCGCTTCGCCCGGGAGGGCCAGGATTACAAGGTCGAGCTGATAGACGACCTCGTGCGAGGTGCCGAGGGTGCCGAACCGCTGAGGGCCGTGTCGCTGTACACGAACGGCCCGTTCACGGACCTCTGTCGTGGGCCGCACGCCCCGAGCACCAGGACGGTCGGTGCGTTCCGGCTGCAGTCGGTCGCGGGGGCCTACTGGCGTGGGGACTCGACACGGACGATGTTGACGCGCATCTACGGCACGGCGTTCTTCACGAAGGCCGAGCTGACCGAGCATCTGGAGAGGATCGAGCAGGCGAAGGCGCGCGACCATCGCAAGCTCGGACCCGAGCTGCAGTTGTTCACCTTCTCGGAGGTCTCGCCGGGCGCCGCCTTCTGGCTGCCCGCCGGCACGAGCGTGTTCAACGCGCTGGTCGCGCTGTCACGCCAGATGGGCCAGGAGCGCGGGTACTCCGAGGTCAAGACGCCGCAGATCTACGACGCCGAGCTGTGGAGGACCTCGGGGCATTGGGGAAAGTACAAAGAGAACATGTTCACGGTCCGCGTCGAGGATCGCGAGATGGGCGTCAAGCCCATGAACTGCCCGGGGCACGCGCACCTGTTCGGCAGCCGGCGCCACTCCTACAGGGAGCTGCCGGTGCGCTATTCCGAGCCCGGTCTGCTGCACCGCAACGAGCCCTCCGGGGTCCTGCACGGACTGCTGAGGGTGCGGCACTTCGCGCAGGACGACGCGCATATCTTCTGCACCGAGGAGCAGGTCCAGGATGAGGTGAAGGGCTGCTTGGAGATGGCGTTCGCCACCTATGCGCTGTTCGACTTCGACGTGCGGCTGGAGCTGTCCACGCGGCCACAGCAGCGCATCGGAAGCGATGAGATGTGGGACCGGGCGGAGGGGGCCCTGACGAACGCGCTGGACGCGCAGGGGCTTCAGTACGAGCTGAATCCGGGCGACGGGGCCTTCTACGGGCCGAAGGTCGACATGCACATGACCGACTCGCTGGGACGCTCATGGCAGCTCGGGACGGTGCAGCTGGACTACTCGATGCCGGAGCGATTCGAGCTGAGCTACACGGGCGCCGACAACCAGGAGCACACGCCGGTGATGATCCACCGCGCCCTGTTCGGATCCTACGAGCGCTTCATCGGGATCATGATCGAGCACTACGCGGGCGAGTTGCCCCTGTGGCTGGCGCCGGTACAGGCGATCGTGCTGCCGGTGTCCGATCGTTTCAACGGCTACGGGGCGTCGGTGAGCGAGAGCCTGGGCCGCAGGGGCGCGCGCGTCGAGCTGGACGATCGGAGCGAGTCGGTAGGGCGCAAGATCCGCGAGGCCGAGCTGCGCAAGATCCCGTACATGCTGGTGGTCGGGGAGCGGGAGGAGGCGCAGGGGTCCGTGTCCGTGCGCGAGCACCGCGTCGGCGACGCCGGGAGCATGACGGCCGAGGAGTTCGGCGAGCGACTGCAGGGGGAGCTATACTCGTCCGCGTTGCAGCCACAACAATCCTCAGAGCGCCACGCCTAGCTTTCGCTTGACGCGCGGTAACGACAGCTAGTGCCGGTCCCCCGCAGGTTCGACCGACGCCCGCCCGAGCGGGATACGACCAGGATCAACGAGCGCATCCGCGTGCCCGAGGTCCGGCTGATCGACGACGAGGGCAACCAGATCGGCGTGCTGAAGACGGCCGATGCGCTCAGCTTCGCCCAGGAGCGCGACCTGGATCTGGTCGAGGTCGCTCCGGAGGCCCGTCCGCCGGTATGCCGAGTTCTGGACTACTCCAAGTACAAATACGAGCAGGCCCAGAAGCTCAAGCAGGCGCGCAAGCACCAGCAGCAGATCACGATCCGCGAGATCAAGTTCCGCCCGAAGATCGCCCAGCACGACTACGACACCAAGAAGCACCATGTGGAGCGGTTCCTGCGTCACAAGGACAAGGTGAAGGTCACGATCATGTTCCGCGGACGCGAGGTGACGCATCCCGAGCGCGGCACGGCGATCCTCGACCGGCTGGCCGAGGAGCTGGCGGAGTTGGGCGTGGTGGAGCAGCGCCCTATGCAGGAAGGGCGCAACATGACGATGATGATGGCCCCGTCGAAGGCCGTGCTGGCGGGCCGCGCCGACGGGCCCGCGGTCTCCAACGGCGAGGTCCCGGACGGCCAGGTGCGCGACCGCGCGCACGTCGGGGATGTCGGTCCGACCGCGGTCGAGGCTCCGACCGGCGCCGGCACGGCTGTCACCGCCGAGGACGAGCCGCCGGCGGTAGTCGAGGCGCCCGCAGCCGACGCACCGGACGCCTCCTCCGGGACGGCCGTGCCATAATCGCCTGCTAGCGATCATGCCCAAGATGAAGACCCACTCCGGCGCCAAGAAGCGCTTCAAGGTAACCGGCACCGGCAAGGTGCGGGGCCGGCACCCCTTCACGAGTCACATCCTCGAGAAGAAGTCCCCGAAACGCAAGCGCGCCCTCGGCAGGCCGGCGCTGATCTCAGACGACGACGTTCCGCGGATCAAGCGGATGCTGGGAGCGGGCAAGTGACCAGGATCAAGCGCTCGGTCCACGCGCGCAAGAAGCGGCGCGCGACGCTCGAGCAGACCAAGGGCTTCCGCGGCGAGGCGCACTCGAACTACAAGCGCGCCAAGGAGGCGCTGATGAAGGCGGACGCCTACGCCTACCGGGACAGGCGTAACCGCAAGCGCGACTTCCGGCGGCTGTGGATAACGCGCATCAACGCCGCCGCGCGGCTCAACGGCATGAGCTACTCCCAGTTCATCCACGGCCTTTCCCTGGCCGGCGTCGAGTTGGACCGCAAGGTGCTCGCGGACATCGCCGTCCGCGACGCCGACACCTTCCGACGTTTTGCCGAGGTCGCCCGCGAGGCGTCGGCTGCCTGAGTAGCGGCAATCGACATCGAAGTGCCTCCCGGGCGTCGCTCCTGAAAGGAACGGCGCCCTTTTTTCGTCTCGAGCAGCAACGAACATCACAAGCGACCCGTCTCCACCCTCGGCACAGCCCCTCAAGAAGCCCCCCACAGTCACCCAGCCCCCGCTGCTAGCAACCTGTCATGACCCACATCGCCTCCGCCCAGAACCCCCGCCTGAAGGCCGTGCGCCGGCTGCGCAGCCGGCGCGGACGCGAGCGCGTCGGCAGGTTCCTGGCCGAGGGCGAGGACCTCATCGCCGCGGCCGAGAGTGCCGGACGGCCCGTCTTGGAGGGCTATCGGCTCGCAGGCTCGGGACTCGGCGGCGAGGGCTTTCACGAGCTCGAGCCGGCCGCCCTCGCGGCCGTCTCGACGCTGGGGTCGGGCACCCGCGTGATCGGCGTCTACGAGCAGCGGTGGGGCGTGCCGGCCGGGCCACTGTGCGTCTATCTGCACGGGGTGGGCGACCCCGGGAACGTCGGGACGGTCCTCCGCGGCGCGCAGGCGTTCGGGGCCAGTAGCGTCGCGCTCGGGCCCGATTGTGCGGACCCGCACTCCCCGAAGGCGGTACGCGCGAGCATGGGCGCCATCTTCGCGGTGGCACTCGCTCGGGTGCGCGACGTTGAGGAGCTGCCCGGGGAGCGCATCGCCCTGGTGGCCGGCGTCGGCGAGCCCCTGCGCGGGCCTGCGGGCGGCGAGCACGCCGTGCGGCCGGTGACGCTGCTGGTTGGCGCCGAGCGCGAGGGTCTGCCCGACGCGGTGGTGGCGGCGTGTGAGCGGGTCGCGCGGATACCGATCGCCACGGAGTCGCTCAACGCCGCGATGGCGGCGACCGTGGCTCTGTACGAGATGACCCGCCGACCATCTAGGGTCCGGGCGTCATGATCGAGCGGATCGAGCAGCTCCGGGCGGAGGCGGAAACGGCCATACGCGCGTCGACCACGGCTGAGGCGCTCGAGGAGCTGCGCGTGCGCTACCTGGGACGCAGGGCCGAGCTGCCCCAGCTGCTGCGCGGCGTGGCCGAGCTCGAGCCGGACCGTCGCGCCGAGGTCGGCGCTGCCGCCAACAGAGCCCGCCGGGCGCTCGAGGCGCTGATCGAGGAGCGCTCGGCAGAGCTGCGCGGAGCGGAGCTCCAGGCGCGCCTGAGCGAGGACCGGATCGACGTCACGCTTCCCGGCACACCCCCACAGCCCGTGGGCCGCATGCACGTACTGACGGCCACCTCACGCGAACTGGAGGACATCTTCCTGGGCCTGGGCTTCACGGTTCTGGAGGGTCCCGAGGTGGAGACCGTTCACTACAACTTCGACGCGCTCAACCACAGCCCGACGCACCCGGCGCGGGCGCGCACGGACACCTTCTACATACGGTCGCCGCAGAACGGCGCCCGCTCGGCCGGAGACCGGCAGGCTGCCGACCGGCGGTCCGCTGCGAGCGCCCCGCGGAGCGCTGCCGAGGAGCTCGTCCTGCGCACCCACACCTCACCGATGCAGGTGCGCGCGATGGAGGCTCATCCGCCGCCACTGTACGTGGTGATTCCCGGGCGCGTGTACCGGCCCGACTCCGACGCCACGCATACCCCGCAGTTTCACCAGATCGAGGGGCTGGCGGTCGACGAGGACATCACCCTGGCCGACATGAAGGGCACGCTGCTGGCGTTTGCCCGGGCCGTGTTCGGAGGCGAGCGCGACGTGCGCCTGCGTCCGCACTTCTTCCCCTTCACCGAGCCCAGCGTCGAGGTCGATGTCTCCTGTTTTCACTGCGAGGGCAAGGGCTTCCTCTCGGACGGGTCGCGCTGTCACCTGTGCAAGGGCGAGGGCTGGCTGGAGGTGCTCGGCGCGGGAGAGGTCGATCCGAACGTCTACTCCTACGTCGAGACGACCGAGCGCAACGCCCCCGGATACGACCCGGAGCGGGTGCAGGGATTCGCGTGGGGCCTGGGCGTCGAGCGGATCGCGATGCTCAAGCACGGCATCCCCGACCTGCGGCTCTACTACGAGAACGATCTGCGTTTCCTGGAGCAGTTCGGATGAGGGTTCCGCTGACTTGGCTTCGCGAATACTGCGACCCCGGCCTGGACGCGAAGGGGATCGAGGAGCGGTTGACGATGACCGGGACGAAGGTCGAGGCGATCCACCACCATGGCGTGGGCAACCCCGAGCGCTTCGTGGTGGGGCGCGTCGCGGATACCCAGCCCCATCCGGATGCCGATCGGCTGCGGGTGTGCCGTGTGGACCTAGGGGCCGGCGCGGGGGAGGGGGCCGCGACGATCGTCTGCGGAGCGCCGAACGTGGCCGCCGGCCAGACGGTGGCGGTCGCGCGGCCCGGCGCCGTCCTGCCCGACGGCAACGAGCTCAGGGAGGCGAGGCTCCGCGGGGTCCTGTCCGAAGGGATGATCCTGGCCGAGGACGAGCTCGCGCTCGGCAGCGGCCACGATGGGATCCTCATCCTCGGTGACCGTGCGGCCGACTCGCAGCTGCTGCCCGGCACGCCGCTGGCGGACGTTCTGCCGATCGCCACAGACGTGCTCGAGCTCGAGATAACCCCCAACCGCCCCGACTGCCTCGGGGTGTACGGGGTCGCGCGTGAGCTGCACGCCGCGACGGGGGCGCCCCTGTCCCCGCCACCGTGGGCCGAGGACCCGGGGGGCGAGGGTCCGATCGGTTCGCGGGGAGCGCCGCCGGAGGTGACCGTGGAGTGCCCGGACCTGTGCCCGCGCTTCACCGCGCGCGTGTTCGAGAACGTCACGGTCGCGCCGTCTCCCGCGTGGCTGCGGGGACGACTCATGGCCGCCGGGCAGAGGCCGATCAGCAACGTGGTCGACATCACCAACTACGTGATGCTCCTGACCGGCCAACCGCTGCACGCGTTCGACCTAGATCGGGTGGCAGGCGAACGGCTGACGGTGCGGCGCGCGCGCGAGGGCGAGCAGGTGCGGACGCTGGACGGTGAGACGCGCAGGCTGGACCCGGAGATGGTCGTGATCGAGGACGCCGAGGGCCCGACCTCGATCGCGGGGCTGATGGGAGGCGCCCGCTCGGAGGTGCAGCCGGACACCACGCGTGTGCTGCTCGAGGTCGCCACCTGGAACGGCCCGAACATCCACCGCAGCTCGGTGCTCCTGGGGTTGCGCAGCGAGGCGTCCGGGCGTTTCGAGAAGGGGCTTGCGCCCGAGCAGTGCATGCATGCGCAGGCAGTCGCCACCCGATTGATGATCGAGTGCTCGGGCGCGACGGTGCTCAACGGGACGATCGACGTCGGTGGCGTGGCCGATAGCGGCGCGCAGCCCCATGGGCCGATGATCCGGCTGCGCGATTCGCGCGTGCGCGGGATCCTCGGAATGTCGGTCCCGGTCGAGCGCCAGGCGGCGATCCTCGAGGCCCTCGACTTCCGGGCTGAGCCGGCCGAGGACGGCCTGGACGTGAGGGTGCCGGCGCTGCGCCGCGGGGACGTCGCCCGCGAGGCCGACCTGATCGAGGAGGTCGCGCGGATCAACGGCCTGGAGCGGCTGCCCGCGACCCTGCCCAAGCGTCGCGGCGCCTACGGCCTGCTCTCGCCCGGGCAGCGTCTGCGCCGCCGCGCGGTCGACGTGCTGACGGGCCGCGGCCTGTACGAGGTCGTGGGCTGGACTTTCACCTCGCCGAGCCTGGCCGATCGCCTGCGCCTGGGACCCGAGGATGTCCGGCGGGACGCGGCCGCGGTGGAGAACCCGCTCTCCGAAGAGCAGTCGCTGCTGCGCACGACGCTGCTCGGGTCGCTGCTCGACGCGGCTCGCCAGAACAGCTCGCGGGGGATGGGCGACCTACGGCTGTTCGAGATCGGAACCGTCTTTCACCCCGGTGCGCCCGGACGGTCCGGCAACGGCGGCGCCCGGGGCCGCCCGTCGGGCACCGGAATCGACGAGCACCGGTCGCTGGCCCTGCTGCTGGCGGGGCGCCTGCACGAGGCCGGCTGGGGTGCGGGCGATCCGCCGGTCGCCGACTTCTTCGCGGCGAAGGGCTTCCTGGAGGCGCTCGTGCGCGCTCTGCGGGCGGGCCCGCTGGAGCTCGCGCCCGCGGCCGAGCCGTTCCTGCGTCCCGGCCGAAGCGCCGCGATCCTCCTCGGCGGCGAGGGCATCGGCTGGCTGGGGGAGCTGCACCCGCTCGTCGCCGAGAGCTGGGAGCTGCAGGGCGCGAGCTGTCTGGAGATCGACCTCGACCGCCTGGTCGAGAGCGCGATCGAGAACGACCGGCGATCGGAGGGCTACGTGGATCTGATCGGCTATCCGCCGCTACGACAGGACCTGGCGGTGATCCTGCCCGCGGAGGTCGCGGCCGGTGAGGCGCTTGCGACGGTGCGCGCGGCCGCGGGAGAGCTGCTCAACGATGTCCGGGTGTTCGACGTCTACACCGGTCCGCAGGTGGGGGACGGCAGGCGCTCGCTGGCCCTGGCGCTGTCATTCCGGTCATCCGAGCGCACGCTCACCGATGCCGACGTCGCGCCCGTGCGCGAGGGGATCGTCGCCGCGCTGCGCCGGCTCGGAGGCGAGCTGCGTGTCTGAGCGCCCCTCCCCGCAGGTCTTCGCACCGGGCGCGCCACGGGTGATCGTCGCCGGAGCCACCGGCTTCGCCGGCGCGCTGGCCGCGCACGTGCTCTGGCGCCATCCCCGCTTCGAGCTGGCGGCGGTCACCGGACGCTCGGAGGTCGGTCGACGCATTGACGAGCTCTACCCGCGCTATCGCGTGCCGATGACGATCGAGCAGTTCGACGTCGAGCGGCTTGAGGGTATCGACGCGGCCGTCGTGGCCTACCCGCACGCTGCCGCTGCCCCCACCGTCGGGGCCCTGCGCGAGCTGGGCGCCCGCGTGGTCGATCTGAGCGCCGACTTCCGGCTCGCGTCGCTGGCGACCTATGAGAGCTGGTACGGGGCGCATCCGCGGCCCGACCTGCTCGGCGAGGCCGTGTACGGGCTGACCGAGCTGCACCGCGAGCGGATCTCCGCCGCGGCGATCGTCGCGAACCCGGGCTGTTACCCGACGGCGTCGCTGCTTGCGCTCGCGCCGCTCGCCCGCGCCGGGCTGCTCGCCGACGTGGTGATCGATGCCAAGCAGGGCATCTCCGGCGCCGGGCGCGCGTTCGACGAGACCACGCACCTGTCGATGGCGGGCGAGAACATCCTTCCCTACAAGGTCGCCGCCCACCGGCACACGCCGGAGATCGAAGAGCAGCTCGGCCTGCTCGGGGCCGAGCTGGCTGTGCAGTTCCAGGCACACCTCGTTCCGCTCGACCAGGGTGAGATGGCCAGCTGCTACGTGACGCCCACGCGCGTGGTCGCCGCAGAGGAGCTCCGCGAGCTGTTCGCGACGGCCTACGACCGCGAGCCGTTCGTGGAGGTCGTGGACGCTCCGCCCGGAGTGCGCGAGGTGCGCGAGACCAACTACTGTCGGATCTTCGCCGCGTCGGATGAGCACACCGGCAAGCTGCTCGTGTTCTCTGCGATCGACAATCTTTGGAAGGGGACCTCCTCGCAGGCCGTGCAGAACCTCAACGTGATGTTCTCCCTCCCCGAGACGGAGGGGTTGCTGTGAGCGCGGGCCAGGATCAGCCGCTCGGCCGCCCGCCAGAGGGCCCGCCCGAGCCGTTCTTCCGCTCGCGCTGGGTCCCCGCGCCTGCGCACGTGCGCGACCTGGGACCGCGAGCCGGGCTGCCCGCCGGCTTCCGCGCCGCCGGGGTCGCCTGCGGGATCAAGCCAAGCGGCAGGCCGGACCTGGGCCTGCTGGTCTGCGACGCGGAGCACCCCGTCAGCGCGGCCCGCTTCACCGCGACGGGCACCCCGGCTGCGCCGGTGCTGGTGAGCCAGGAGCGCTGCCGTCTGGGCTCCCTGCGCGCGGTGCTGGTCAACTCGGGTTGCGCGAACGCCGCCACGGGGGCGCGGGGGCTCGAAGATGCCACCAAGACGCAGGGCGCCGCGGCCATGGCGGCGGGGGTGGATCCGGCCGAGGTCGCGCTGGCCTCCACGGGCGCCATCAGCCACCACCTGCCGGTGGACGCGATGCTGCGGGGCATCCTCGACGCGCGCCCGCGGCTGCGCGACGACGGTGATGGCGACTTCCAACAGGCGATCCAGACGACCGATGCCTCGGAGAAGCGGGCGAGCCTCGAGGTGGACCTGCCGTCGGGATCGGTGCGTCTGAACGCCCAGTGCAAGGGCGCGGGCATGATCTCCCCGCTGTTCGCCACGATGCTGTGCTTCGTCGAGACCGATGCCGCGCTCGGCGCCGAGACGGCCGATCTGCTGCTCGGCGTGTGCGTGAAGCGCTCGTTCGACCGTGCGTCGGTGGATGGGCAGCTCTCGACCAACGACACCGCGATCCTGATGTGCTCCGGGTCGAGCGGCGTGAGCGTCGCTTCCGAGAGCGAGGACGAGCTGCGCCTTGGCGAGGCGCTCGACGCGCTCCTGCGTCAGCTAGCCGTCATGATGGTCGCCGACGGTGAGGGCGCGCGGCGCATCGCTCGGGTCGTGGTGCGCGGCGGTGACCTGCAGGCCGCCCAGGCGGCCGCGCGCTCCGTGGCCGATTCCCCGCTGGTGAAAACCGCGCTCCACGGTGGCGACCCCAACTGGGGGAGGATCGTGCAGGCGGTCGGCGCCGCTCTTCCGGGGACGGCGCCGCTGGCGGTGGACATCTCGATCGAGGGGATCGGGGTCTGCTCGGCCGGTGTCGCGATCCGCTACGACGAGCAGGAGCTGGCGCAGGCCGTCCAGGGCTCAGAGCTCCAGTACGAGATCGGCCTGCCCGGCGAGGGCGTCGAGACCGAGTTGTTCTTCTCGGACCTGTCTCACGAGTACGTGACGATCAACGCCGAGTACACGACATGAGGCCCTCGAATGGCCAGAAGAACCGGAGGGCGAGCCGATGCGCGACGTAGGCACGCTGCTCGAGGCGCTCCCCTACATACGGGAGTTTCACGGCCAGACGGTCGTGATCAAGTACGGCGGCGCCGCGATGGAGGATCGCTCCCTGCGCGAGGAGTTCGCGCGCGACGTCGTGCTGCTCAAGTACGTGGGCCTGAACCCGATCGTCGTGCACGGGGGCGGCCCGGAGATCACCGCCTTCATGGAGCGCCTCGGCCTGCCGGTGCGGTTCGTGGGTGGCCTGCGCGTGTCCGACGAGGATACGGTCGAGGTGGCGAAGATGGTGCTCGTCGGGAAGGTCAACAAGGAGATCGTCCTGCGCCTGAACCGCCACGGTCAGCCGGCGGTGGGCCTGTGCGGCGATGACGGCTCGCTGTTCCGCGTGGCCCGCCGCGCAGCCCCGGGCGGCGAGGACATCGGCTTCGTCGGGCGCATCGAGCGCGTCAACGTGGACGTGATCGAGCACGTCGCCAGCGACTACATCCCCGTGATCGCCTCTGTCGGCGCCGACCACGAGGGGCGCTCCTACAACGTCAACGCCGACGAAGCCGCCGGCGCCGTGGCGGGGGCGATGGGCGCCTTCAAGATCGTGTTCCTCACCGACGTGCCGGGATGGTTGCGAGATCCGGGCGATCCCGAGAGCCTGATCGGAGCTGCGACCGCCGAGCAGGTGCAGGGCGCCATGCCGACCCTCACGGGGGGTATGCGCCCCAAGCTCTGTGCCTGCGTCGAGGCGATCCAGGCGGGTGTCAGCGCCGCCCACATCCTCGACGGGCGCGTCGCCCACTCACTGCTGCTCGAGCTGTTCACCGACGCAGGCATCGGCACGAAGATCGAGGCGGGCCATGAGCACGCCTAGCGTCGGCGGATCACCGTCCTCGCCCGCTCGGCCGCAAGCCACCCGGCGCTCCCCCGCTCGCGCTGACGCCGCCGGGACCTCCCCGCATACGGGCCCGGCCGGCCCCGCGTGCCCGGGCGATCGCAGATCGGCCGACCGATGACCCTGTCAGAGCTGAAGGAGCTCGAGCGCACCAGCGTGATCGGCTCCTACGCCCGGCTCCCCGTCGAGTTCGTGCGCGGCGAGGGCGCGCGCCTTTGGGACGCCGAGGGCAACGAGTACCTCGACTTCCTGTGTGGCATCTCGGTGACCAGCCTCGGCCACTGCCACCCGCGTGTCGTTCAGGCCGTGCGCGAGCAGGTCGGGCGGCTCATGCACACCAGCAACCTGTTCTACACCGAGCCGGCGATGCGCCTGGCGGAGCGCCTGTCCGGGTCGAGTCTTGGCGGCAAGGTGTTCTTCTGCAACTCCGGCGCGGAGGCCGTCGAGGCGGCGATCAAGCTCGCGCGCAGGGCTCGCACCGGCGGGGACGTCGTGGTCGCTCACGGCGCCTTCCACGGGCGCACCTACGGCGCGCTGTCGGCTACCCCACAGGAGGCCAAGCAGGCGCCGTTCGCCCCACTGGTGCCGGGCTTCCGCGCGGTCGCGCCCGAGCCGGACGCGCTGCGCGCGGCCGTGGACGGCCGCACCGCCGCGGTGCTGCTCGAGCCGATCCAGGGTGAGAGCGGGGTGCACGTGCTCTCAGAGGAGCTGCTCCTCGCCGCCCGCGAGGCCTGCGACGAGCACGGCGCCGCGCTCGTGTTCGACGAGATCCAGTGCGGCATGGGTCGCACCGGCAGCCTCTGGGCCTATGAACGGACCGGAGTCCGGCCCGACGCGATGACCGTGGCGAAGGCCCTGGGGGGCGGGCTGCCGATCGGCGCCCTGGTCACCGGTGAGCGCCTGGCTGACGTGTTGCAGCCGGGCGACCACGGCTCCACCTTCGCGGGAGGCCCGGTGGTGGCCGCGGCCGCGCTCGAGGCCCTGCGGGCGACCGACGATCCGGAGCTGCTCGGCCGCGTTCGCGAGCTCGGCCACCGGCTCAGCGCCGGCCTCGAGCGGCTGCCGCACGTCACGTCGGTGCGCGGCCGCGGGTTGATGCTCGCGTGCGACCTTGACGTGCCCGCCCCCGCGGTCGTCGGCCGGGCGCTGCTCGAGCAGCGGCTGGTCGTGAACGCGACCGGGCCGGCCACGGTGCGCCTGTTGCCACCCCTGACGATCGGCGAGCGCGAGCTCGACGACGCGCTCGCGCGGCTCGGCGCCGTTCTGGAGGGCTGAGCCGTGCGGCGCGAGCTGGTGGATGGATTCGAGCTCGACGACGATCCGGGGCGCGTTGACGTGGACGCCGTTCATGCCTTCATCAGCCAGGAGTCCTACTGGGGCTCGGGCCGGACGCGAGAGCGGGTCCGCCGCGCGATAAGTGGCTCGAGCCGCGTGCTCGGGCTCTACCACGGCGCCGAGCAAGTTGGCTTTGCGCGGGCCGTCTCCGACGGAGCGACCGTCGCCTACCTGGCCGACGTCTATGTGCTGCCCGCATACCGCGGTAAGGGCCTCGGGACGGCTCTGGTGCGCGAGATCGTGGACGGCGGGCCGGGCTCCGACGTGCATTGGCTCCTGCACACCGCCGATGCCCAGGCGCTCTACGCCAAGCTCGGCTTCACGACCGATCGAGCCCCCTACCAACTGATGGAACGCCGGCGCAGGTCGCCCCGGGCCAACGCGTGCGCTCCTGCGCAGGCGGCCTGCTCACCGCAGGCGCGCGGCGTGGTCGGTGCGAGCATCACGCGGCCCCAGTAGCCTCCCCGCCCGTGAGCCGCGAGAATCACACCACCACGATGCGGACCGCCAGCTACGAGGCGGACCCCGAGGAGGTGCGGCGCGTCATGCTGCTCTACTCGGGCGGCCTCGACACCAGCGTGATGCTCAAGTGGATCCAGGACCAGTACGACGCCGAGGTGGTGTGCCTGACCGTCAACCTGGGGCAGCCCGACGAGGACTATCGCGTGATCGAGGACAAGGCGCGACGGCTGGGTGCCGCGGAGTGTCACGTCGTCGACGCCCGCGAGGAGTTCGCCCGCGAGTACGTCTCCCCGGCGATCATGGCGAACGCACTGTACGGCGGGGGCTACCCGCTGTTCACCGCGCTCGGCCGTCCGCTGATCGCCAAGCTGGCGGTGGAATACGCTCGCAGGGCCGGCTGTGACACGATCGCCCACGGCTGCACGGGCAAGGGCAACGACCAGGTGCGGATAGAGGCGACGATCGCGACGCTGGCGCCCGAGCTGGGGGTGATCGCGCCGGTGCGCTCCTGGCAGATGGGCCGCGAGCAGGAGCTCGCCTACGCGCAAGAGCACGGCATCCCGGTCAAGGGTGCAAGCGAGACGCCGCCGTACTCGATCGACGACAACCTTTGGGGGCGCTCCTCGGAGGGGCGCTGGATCGAGGAGCTCGAGCACGCGCCCGAGGACGACGTCTTCCAGCTCGTGAGCAGGCCGGAGGAGGCACCCGACGAGCCCGAGGTCGTTGAGCTGGCGTTCGAGCGCGGGGTGCCGGTCGGCCTGAACGGGGAGCCGCTGGAGTTGGTGGAGCTGCTGGAACGCACGGCGCAGATAGGTGCACGCCATGGCGTCGGGATCGTCGATCACATCGAGGACCGCATCGTCGGACTGAAGGTCCGTGACATCTACGAGGTGCCCGCCGCGGCCATCGTCCTGCCGGCCCACCAGGAGCTCGAGCGGCTCGTGTGCACGATCCACCAGAATCAGTTCAAGCCTCAGCTCGACCGCCAGTGGGCATATCTCGTCTACGCCGGGCTTTGGTGGGAGCCGCTGCGTGGTGACCTCGACGCCTACATGCAGCGGGTCAACGAGACCGTCACCGGAACGATCGGTCTGAAGCTCTACAAGGGCCACGCCCGGGTGATCACGCGTTCCTCTCCCAACGCCGTCTACGACGCGGGTCTCGCGTCGTTCAGCGAGTCCGGCGGCCTGTTCTCGCAGGCCGCGTCTCCGGGGTTCATCGAGCTCTGGTCGCTGCAGTCGCGCATGGCCTGGCGAATGCGCAACCGCCCCTGAGGGAGGGCCCGCCGAGCCGTGTGGATCGAGCCGTCCGGCTGTCGGCGTAGCTTGCCGATCAACGTGATGGCAGAGGGAAGCGAGACGCCGGGGGGCGAGCCTCCGCGCAGGATCGAGGGCGACCTGTTGGCCGAACGCCGCGCGCGGCGCGGGGCGGATGGACAGGACACGGCGCTCACCCGGCGCGCTGAGACGGCCGAGGCTACGGTGCGGACGCTCGAGACGCACGTGACGACCCTGCAGCTGCGCCTGCGCGAGGCGGAGGACGCCAGACGGCAGGCCTCGGAGCGCCTCCAGGCCGAACAGATCGCCAGGCCCGCGGATGAGGGGTCTGCCAGCGAGAGCGAGCTGCGCCGCGTCAAGCAGCGCGAGTACGCCGAGCAGCAGCTGCGCGTCGAGGCCGAGGAGCGCTACAACGAGCTTGACCGCGAGAGCCGCGCCGAGATCGAGCGGCTGAGCCGGCGCCTTAGCGCGAGCGAGCGCACCGCGCGCGAGCTCGCGGAGCGGCTGGAGACGGTGCAACGGGAGCTCGCCGAGGCCGAGCAGGCGGCGGCGGCCGAGCGTGCGGCCGTCCGGCGCAGCGAGCGCGAGCTGCAGGCGCGGCTCGCCGCTCTCGAGCGACGCGCCGTCGACATCCACCACGGACTCGGAGCCGAGCGAGCCGCCCGCGAGCTTGCCGAGCAGGAGATCGCGAGCATGCGCGAGGGCCATCGCCGCGCGGAGGCCATCGTGGGCGAGCTCAGGGGCGTGGTTTCCCGGCTGAAGGTTTCCGCCGAGTCGGCACCGGCCAGGGAGCGGCCCTTCCGACAGGACCTCGAACCCGGGCCCGAGGAACGTCCGCCCGCCGCGCGCAAGGCGCCCGAGCAGGCACGCGGTACCGAGATGGGCGAAGCACTCGCCGCCGCCGTCGAGCGTCTGCGGGCGCGCGTGGAGGACGTGGGCGAGGATCAAGAGGTCACCGCGGCGCCGGGCGCAAGGGCGGCCGAGGGGCGCCCCGACCAGGCTGAGGAAGGCGGCCAGGACGGGGCGGAGCAGGCCGAGGCGCCGCTCGTGGGCATGTCGCCTCCGCGGGAGGCGCTCGACTCCCCCCGCAAGATGTCGCGGTGGGCGGCGTGGCGGGCCAGACGCCGCGCGCGCAAGCACCGCTGAGCTTCCGAGCCCTGTCAGGGATGAGCCTGCGCTCCGCCGCTCCGCCGCCTAGCATGCAGCTTCAGTGAACACCTCTGCCTGCGCCCATCTTCACGTGCACTCCGAGTACTCGCTGCTCGACGGCGCCTGCAAGATCGACGCGCTCGCGGCGCGCGCGGCGGAGTTTGGGCAACCGGCCCTCGGCCTGACCGACCACGGCGTGATGAACGGCGCAGTCGAGCTCCACAAGGCGTGCGCGACGCATGGCATCAAGCCGGTGGTCGGCTGCGAGATCTACCTCGTCGACGACCACGCTGCCACCGCCGCGGGCAGGACCGAGCGCAACCACCTGACCCTGCTCGCCGCCGACGACGCCGGCTACCGCAACCTCGTCAAGCTCTCCTCCGCCGGCTTTCTGGAGGGCCTGCAGCGTGGCAAGCCGACGGTGGACCTGTCCCAGGTCGAGCGCTACGCGGAGGGGGTCATCGCCCTCACCGGCTGCCTGGCCTCGCGCTTCTGCCAGCGCCTGCTGCAGGATCGCCTCGAGGACGCGCGTGCGCATGCCGACGACCTGCTGGGGGTGTTCGGCTCCGAGAACGTCTACTTCGAGCTGCAGAAGAACGGCCTGGCGCCGCAGGAGAAGTGCAACGAGGGCATCGTAAGAATCGCCCGTGAGCTCGGGGGCAGTCTCATCGGCACCGGCGACGTGCACTATCTGAGACGCGAGGACTACGACCATCACAAGGCGCTTCTGTGCGTGCAGACCAAGAGCACGATCGCTCAGCCCAAGCTCACCTTCGAGACCAACGAGTTCTACCTGCGTGACAGCGGGGAAATGGTCGCGGCCTTCGCCGAGTGGCCGGAGGCGATCGCCAGCACGCTCGAGGTGGCCGAGCGTTGCTCGGTGGAGCTCGAGCTCGACAAGCAGCTGATCCCGAGCTACCAGACGCCGGACGGCGCGACCGAGCGCGAGTACCTGCGCGCGCGGGTGCAGGAGGGCCTGCGCCTGCGCTACGGCGATCCGCCGCAGGCGCGTGCGGTGGAGCGTATGGAAATGGAGCTCGGCGTGATCGACCGGATGGGCTTCAACGCCTACTTCCTGATCGTCTGGGATTTCGTGAAGTTCGCCAAGGAGAACGGAATCGCGGTGGGACCGGGCCGCGGCTCCGCGGCGGGCTCGATCGTCGCCTATTGCCTGGCGATCACCGATGTGGACCCCCTGCGCTATGACCTTCTGTTCGAGCGCTTCTTGAACCCCGAGCGCGTTTCGATGCCGGACATCGACATCGACTTCTCCGTGCGGGGACGCGAGCGGGTCATGCGCTACGTGACCGAGAAGTACGGGCGCGAGTCGGTCGCGCAGATCGTCACCTTCGGCAAGATGTTCCCGCGCGCCGCCACCCGCGATGCGGCTCGGGTGCTGGGCTTCGACTACGGGACCGGGGACCGGCTGGCGAAGCTGATCCCGGATCCGATCATGGGCCGGGCACCCTCCTTCGGGGACTGCCTGAAGGGTGGTCAGCCGCTGCGCAAGGTCTACGACGAGGAGCCCGAGGCCCGCCGCATCGTCGACCTGGCCCAGGGGCTTGAGGGGATAGTGCGCAACTCCTCCATCCATGCCGCCGCGGTAGTGATCGCCGAGGGGCCGCTCACCGACATCGTGCCGCTTCAGCTCGCCGACGCGGGCACCGGCGAGGACGGCGAGCGGGCGTTCCGCACGGTCACCCAGTTCTCGATGAAGCCGATCGAGGACATCGGCCTTCTGAAGATGGACTTCCTCGGCCTGCGCAACCTCGATGTGATCGAGGACGCGCTGGACATCATCGAGCGCTCTACCGGCGAGCGCCCCGACATCACGACGCTTCCGCTCGACGACGCGCGGACCTACGAGATGCTGGCCCGGGGCGACTCCACCGGGGTGTTCCAGTTCGAGTCCGAGGGCATGCGCGAGGCTCTGAAGAAGGTGCTGCCCGACGAGTTCAACGATCTCGTGGCGCTCGTCGCGCTGTACCGACCGGGCGCCATGGACCAGATCCCGGTGTACGCCAGGGGGAAGCGCGATCCCGAGGCGATCTCCTACCCCGACGAGCGGCTGCGCGGCATCCTCGAGTCCTCCAAGGGCGTGATCCTCTATCAGGAGCAGGCGATGCAGATCTCGAAGGAGCTCGCGGGCTTCTCCGGCGCCAAGGCCGACGACCTGCGCAAGGCGATCGGCAAGAAGAACCGCGCGGCGATGGCGGCTCTGAAGCCCGAGTTCGTGGAGGGCTGCCGCGCCTCGGGCACGAGCGCCGAGGTGACCGAGTTCCTCTGGCAGACCAACGAGAAGTCGGCCGACTACTCCTTCAACAAGTCGCACGCCGCCTGCTACGCGCTGATCGCCTACCGCACGGCTTGGCTGAAGGCGAATTACCCGGCGGAGTACATGGCAGCCCTGATCTCCTCGGTGATGTCGACGAAGGACAAGGTGCCGTTCTTCGTGGCTCGTTGCGAGGAGATGGGCATCGAGATCCTGCCACCGGACGTGAACCTCTCAGACCACGAGTTCACCGTCGTGGAAGGCAACATCCGCTTCGGCCTTGACGCCGTCAAGGGGGTCGGCTACCAGGCCGTCGAGGCGATCAAGCGGGCACGCGAGCAGGGCGGTCCATTCACCTCTCTCTGGGACTTCTGCGAGCGCGTGGACAACCGCACGGTCAACAAGAAGGCGATCGACGCGCTCATCAAGTGCGGTGCGCTCGGCTCGACCGGCGCGAGTCGCAAGGGCATGCTGGCGGTTCTCGAGCAGGCCCAGGGGGCCGGTCAGAAGGCCCAGCTGGACGCGCTCATCGGCCAGGCCTCGATCTTCGACCTCCAGGACGGCCTCGCCCCGTCGGCGAGAGGATCGGCCGACTCGGACCCCCCGAGGAGTGCCCTCGGCGACGCGTCGCCGGTGCCGGGCGGGCCGGCGCTTGGCACCGGGCCGGCGCGGCCGAGCTACCCGCCGATCCCGGCCGAGGAGTTCGAACAGGCGGAGATGTTGGCCGCAGAGAAGGAAGCCATCGGACTGTTCGTGTCGGCGCACCCGCTCAAGCCGCTGCGCGACGCTCTGCGCGCCCGCGTGGACTGCCCGCTCGCGGCGCTCGAGGATCGCCGGGACAAGGACCTGGTGACGGTCGGGGGGATCATCACCGAGGCGAAGCGCATCCGTACCCGCAACGGCGATCACATGATGTTCGCCACGCTCGACGACCTGGAGGCCGTGGTGGAGATGCTCGTGTTCGGCAAGGCGCTCGCCGAGCATGAGGCGGCGCTCGCCGTCGACGAGGTCGTGCTGGTGAAGGGTCGCGTGGACCACAAGGAAGCGGGCAAGACGTGCCTGGTCGTGCAGACGGTGGAGACCTTCTCGCCGTCACGGGAGGAGGTCGAGCGCGCCCGAGCTCGGGCCGATGCGGCCGGTCGTGTCGCTGCCAAGGAGGCTCAGGCGGTCCATCTTCGCGTCGACGCGGCGTGCCTGCCCACCACCGCGATTGACGATCTGAAGCAGGCGATCGAGGACTTTCCCGGTCCGGCCGAGGTGCTGCTTGACATAGACACGAGCGCCGGCACGCGTCGCCTGCGTTTCGGCATGGCCTATTGCGTGCAGCACACGCCCACGCTGCGCGCTGAGTTGGAGCGTGCGCTGGCACCGGCCGTTCCGGCGGCGGCCGCCGGCTAACGCGCGGCGACTCCCCGCTTGCGCAAGGTCACCGCGAGCGCCACTTCCTCGGCGGAGGCCCCTTGACGTGCGGTTCCGGGGGTCTCGAGCACGCAGGGGAGATCCGCGAAGGCGGGAGCGGCCAGGAAGGCGGCGCAGCCGTCCTCGCCGAGCTCGCCCTGCCCGATGTTGGCATGCCGGTCGCGGTTGGAGCCGAGCGGCGCCTGTGAGTCGTTCAAGTGCAGTGAGCCGAGCCGTTGCAGGCCGATCTTGCCGGATATCTCGCCGATCAGCCCGTCGATACCCGCAGCCGTGCGGATGTCATAGCCCGAGGCCAGCAGGTGGCAGGAGTCCAGGCAGAGCCCGAGGCGGCTCCCTCCGCCGGAGGCGTCCAGCAGGGCCGCGAGCTCGTCGATGGAGCGACCGAGAGTCCCGCCCGCGCCGGCCGTGTTCTCCAGGTGCAGGGGACACTCCTCGCTTTCGGCCAGGGCCTCGCGGATTGTCCCTGCGGCGCGGGCGATCGCGCTGGGCACGTCCCCGGTCTTGGCCGAGCCGGGGTGCAGGACCACGCCGCATGCGCCGATCGCTCCTCCCACGCGCAGGGAATGCGTCAGCGAGGCGAGCGACCTTGCGCGGATGTCCGGCTCCTCGCTCGCGCAGTTGAGCAGGTATACGGCGTGGATCAGGACGGCGTCGATCGGGCTCTCGGCCATCGCCTCCCTGAACGCCGCGATGTCCTCGTCGCTGTGAACGGTGGGCTTCCACCTGCGCGGGGACTGGTTGAAGATCTGGATCGCACGACAGCCGCGCTCCACACCGCGATCGATGGCCCTCGGCAGGCCGCCCGCGGGTGAGACGTGCGCTCCGATTAGCATCCGGGCGGATTATGAGGGTTCGCTTTGCACCATCGCCGACCGGCGCGCTGCACATAGGGGGTGCGCGTACGGCGCTGTTCAACTGGCTGCTGGCCCGCCACGCGGGCGGGCAGCTCATCCTGCGCATCGAGGACACCGACCGTGAGCGCTCGACTCACGAGAACGTTGAGCAGATTCTCGATGCTCTGCGCTGGCTCGAGCTCGACTGGGACGAGGGTCCGACCCTCCAGAGCGAGCGCTCCGAGCGTCACCGCGAGGCGCTGCAGATGCTCCTTGACGCTGGGCACGCCTACCGCTCGAGCGCGACCGCGGAGGACGTGAGGGAGTACAAGCGCCGGCACGGCGCCGAGCGGGGGTTCCGAGGCGAGCCGCAGGCCACGGGAGCGGTGCGCCTGCGGGTGCCCGCAGATGGCGCGACGGTCATGCACGATGCCATCCGCGGCGAGACGCGGTTCGAGCACGTCCACCTCGACGACCCGGTGATCGCGCGCGCAGACGGGTCGGTCCTCTACAACTTCGCGGTTGCGATCGACGATCTGGACGCGGGCATAACCCACGTGGTGCGCGGTGAGGATCACGTCTCGAACACGCCAAAGCAGCTGCTGGTGCTCGAGGCGGCCAAAACGGTCGGATTCGCCGCGCAGGCAGAGCTCCCGCTGTACGCCCACCTTCCGCTGCTGCACGGGCCCGACGGCAGGAAGCTCTCCAAGCGCCATGGAGCGGCGTCGGTTGGTGAGTTGCGCGATGCCGGCTATCTCCCAGAGGCGGTTCGCAACTACCTTGCCCTGCTCGGCTGGGGAACAGGCGACGATGCGACCGTTCTGTCCACGGACGAGCTGGTCGCGCGGTTCACGCTCGAGCGGGTGAGTCGCAACCCGGCGCGATTCGACGAGGTCAAGCTCAAGTGGATGAACGGCGTCTACATACGCGGCCTGTCCGTCTCGGAGCTCACTCGTCGCGTGGAAGCGTTCACGGGACGCGAGGGGCTCGAGCCGGCAGTAAGGATCAGTCAGGAGAAGATCAGCACGCTGGCGGACTTCTGGCCGCTCGCGGGGTCGCTCCTGGACGGTCCCGCCGACGACGCCAAGGCGCGCGAACGCTGGCTCGGGGAGGATGGGCGTGCCGTCCTTGCCGAGGTGCGCGCGGCGCTCGCCCAGGCCGACAGCTTCGACGAGGCCGGCGTGGGGCAGGAGCTGAAGGCTGTGATCGCCAGGCTCGCACTCAAGCCGCGCGAGGTCTACCAGCCGCTGCGCGTCGCCATCTCTGGCTCGACGGTGTCTCCGGGCATCTTCGAGAGCGTGGCGCTGCTCGGCCGGGAGGAGACGCTGCGGCGGATCGATCGGGCATTGGCGGCCGGCTGAAGGAGATTTCCCTCAACCGTTTGCCCAGGGCTGCCGATAGGACCCCTGAATGGAGC
>Ga0209048_10001041_pt1 | contig 29067 bp, 22 predicted proteins | sample FrelakmetCRP12CR_FD_187146 | JGI IMG/M metagenome (GOLD analysis project Ga0209048, IMG submission 187146) | Freshwater lake sediment microbial communities from the University of Notre Dame, USA, for methane emissions studies - CRP12 CR (SPAdes)... | ecosystem: Environmental > Aquatic >... | reverse complement strand
CCCGGGCGCGACGGGCCCGGACAACCCCGGCGCGACCGGCGCCTTCGGCAGCTGCAACGGCTCGGGCAACCCGTATGACCCGAATGCGGGCACCTGCACGGGCCCCGGCGAGGGCACCTCGATTCCCAAAGCCAAGCGTATCTTCAAGGGCATCGAGCTCGTCGTCCGCAAGCAGTTCACCAACGAGATCTGGGCCCAGCTGTCCTACCTCGGCTCGACGCTGACCGGCAACTACTCGGGCGCCATCAGCGAGGCCTCCGGCCAGACGGACCCCGGCATCAACGCCGACTACGACTACGCCGACTTCCTCAAAAACAACTCCGGCCGCCTCGAGCTCGACCGCCCGAACCAGGGGCGTCTCGACGCGGTGTACAACGCGCCGTGGGGCCTGTCGGCCGGATTGCAGTTCTACGTCCGCACGGGTGTGCCGACCTCGATCTCCGGTTACTACAACTCGGGCTACACGACCGAGCTCTACCTCAAGAGGCGCGGCTACGCAGGCCGCCTGCCGACCGACTACGAGATGAACATGTCTCTCGGCTACAACCTGAACGTCGGCCCGGTGACCATCACGCCGATGGCGTACGTGTTCCAGCTCCTGAACCGCCAGACGACCACCGCGATCGACACCGCCTTCAACCCGAACGCCACGTTCGTCGGGGATCCCACCAGCCCGTACTACGGGCAGAACGGTGTCCAGCCCGGACAGCCGGTGACGACGGACTACACCTGCCCGTCGACAGGCGGCCCGTGCACCGACAACCCGAACTACCGGAAGACCACGGCCCAGACGGGTCCGCGCCAGTTCCGGTTCGCGCTGAAGGTGACGTTCTAAGGGCGGCTCCAGCGATTCGGCCTCTCGAGGGGCGGCTTCGGCCGCCCCTTTTCTTTTCCGTGAACCGGGAGCCGGGATCCGTGAACTGGAATTCGGGATTGCCCTAACTCCCGTCTCCGGAGTCCGTATGTAGACGTATGATCGTCCGGTCCCGGAGGTACGCCATGCGCCGGTTGCTTGCGCCGATGCTGATGCTTGCCGCCGTCACTGCCGCCGCCGCGACCCTGCCTTCCCTCTTCTACAGGGCCACGCTCGTACTCTTACTTTGTGGCGCGTGGTTGACCTCGGAGCCCGACCGGGTCGAGCGCTCGTTGCAGAAAGGTATCTCCGGGTCGTCCGAGTCCGCCTCGAAGAGCTCGCCGCGCTGATGCGCCCGGCGCGTCCCTCCCGGCGCGGCGCGGCCGCTGCGGTGCTGATGTTCGTGGCGCTCTCCTGCGGGCGGAATCCGGCCGAGAAGACCTCGGGGGCGACGCCGCCGCCGGCGGCGCGGGCCGAGGTGCTGTCGGACGCGCGGGATGTCGCCGCGCGAGAACGGCGCCCCGCCGGCGGCCGCGTGCCGGTGATCTGGCTTGGATTCGACGCGTTCGACTTCGAGCTCGTGGATCGGCTGGCCGCCGAAGGGCGGATGCCGAACTGGAAGCGACTCTCTGCGGAAGGGTATACGGCGGTCCTGAAATCCTACATTCCGCTCCTCTCGCCGATCGTGTGGACGACCGTAGCCACCGGCGTCGGCCCGGACATCCATCGTGTTCTCGACTTCCAGCAGTCAGATCCGCGAACCGGCCAGAAGATGCCGATCTCCGGGAACTCCCGTGCGGTGCCGGCCATCTGGAACGTGGCGTCCGAGTCAGGGCTGACGGTCGGCGTCGTCGGCTGGTGGGCAACGCATCCGGCCGAGGAGGTCAAGGGCTTCTTCGTCTCCGACCATGCGAGCCCGATCCTGTTCGAGGGGCTGCCGAAGCAGGGCGTCACGTTTCCCTCGCCGCTGGCCGCGGGTCTGGAGCAGATCTCCGCGCGAGAAGGCCCGGTCACCAGCGAGGAGCTCGCCCGGTTCGTCGCGATTCCCGCCACCGAGATCGCGGCCGAGCGCTCGAGCGAGCAGGGCCTTCCGAATGATCTGGTCCTGCTCGCGCGTGCGATCGGTGCGACACGTGTCGAGTCCCGAGTCGCCCGGGAGCTGTACGACCGGTACCTTCCGGATCTGACCATGCTCTACCTCGAGGGGACCGACGTGGTGGGTCACCTCTTCGCGCGCGACGTTTCTCCCCAGATGCGCTGCGTTTCGGACGCCGACTTCGCCAGGTATCGCGGCACCGTGGACGAGTACTACGTCCTCGTGGATCGAGTCCTCGGCCAGTGGATGCGTCGCGCCGAGGAGGACGGCGCCACCCTCATCGTCAACTCGGACCACGGCTTCAAGTGGGGAGAGGACCGGCTGTGCGAACGCGGATCCGTCGATCCGGCGACGGCGGGGTTCTGGCACCGCCTCGATGGCGTTTTCGCGGCCTGGGGCGCGAGGGTCAGGAGGAGCCCCGAGCGTGGCCACGCGAGCGTTTTCGACGTCGAGCCGACCGTGGCGGCGCTGCTGGATCTGCCCGTGGACAAGCGCTCGCCGGGCAGCCCGATGCGCGCCGCCTTCCGCAACCTGCGGACTCCATCCCGCAGGGATCTCGCGGCGCAGATCCCGGTACGGCGCCTCGCCGCCGATCCGGTCTCGGAGAAGGAGGCGGACGAGTACGCGAAGAAGCTCGTGGCCCTGGGCTACCTCTCCGGCGGCGAGTCCTCCAGGCTCGCTCCCTCGGGCGGCGACCGGCCGGGTCTGACCGAAGCGGGATGGAACAACCTCGGGCTGTACCTGTCCAACCTGGGCGGAGCAGCCAACCTGGCCGCGGCGGTTGCGGCCTTCAGGAAGTCACTCGAGCTGCGGCCCGGTTACGTCTCGTCCCGGTTGAACCTCGCGTTGGCCCACAGAATCCGGGGAGAGGAGCGGGAGGCGATCGACGGACTCTTCCAGGCCATCGCCGCAGGCCAGGCGAGCCCCGAACGGACGGTCCTCGATTGGGCCCTCTATTACGAGGTGAAGGGCAAAGGGGTCGAGTCGCGCGAGGTCCTCGAGCGCGGCGCACAGCTGTATGTCGACGACGAGCCGATTCATCGTGCCCTGGCGCTCCGCTACTTCAAGGGGAAGGACTGTCGGCGTGGCGAGGCGACGCTCTCGCGCTTCGAGGCCGCCACGCGGGAACCGCAGACCCTGAATACGCTGGCGTTGATTCGGGCGTGCCTCGGGCGCAAGGACGATGCCGTCGCCCTGTTCCGCCGCTCCCTCGCCCTGGTGCCAAATCAGAAGACCGTCGTCGAATCGCTCGAGCTCCTGCAGAATGGCGCCCTCTCAGACCGCTGAAGTGAACTCGGCGACCCTCATCGTGAGCTCGGACCACGGCTTCAAGTGGGGCAGCGACCGATCGTGCGAGCAGGGGTCGCTGAATCCCGATACGGCGGGCTTCTGGCATCGGCTCGACGGCGTCTTTGCCGCTTGGGGGGCTCGCGTGCGGCCCGGCCCGACGCGCGGCAGCGCGAGCGTGGTCGACGTCCCCCCAACCGTCTCGGTAATGCTGGGGCTGCCGGTGGACCGTCGGGCGCCCGGAACGCGGATTCGCGCCGCGTTCGAGCGGACGGAGGGATCGTGAGAGCGCGCCGTGCGTGGCTGCTCTTCGCCGCCGTCGTTTCGGCCTGCTCGGTCGCGCCCGAGGTTTCGGTCTTCGTGCTTCCGGCCAGCCGGGTCCGGGTTCCGCCGCCTCCCGGAGGCTTCAGCGCCGAGGACCGGTACCAGCGCGGGCACTACCTGGAGGTCGAGCGCTATCTCGAGTCGCTGCCACCGGCCGATCTCGAGAAGAGCGCGGCGAACCTGGCGCTCCTGGGGAAGGTCCTGCTCGCGCGCGGAGATTTCGAGTCGGCGTGGAGGGTCCTCGAGCGGGCGCGCGCGCTCGAACCGAGGCTCTCCCGGCGAGGCGAGATCGAATGGACGCTCTCGCAGGGCGCGATCCTGTGGAACGATTTCAGGACTGCGGAGGAGTACGCCTCGGCCGCGGTGCGTGACGGCTACGGCCTCGTGCCGGGCTTCATCCGTTTCCTCGCCGCGATGCGCGACCTCGACGTGTACGCGGGGACGGCCCTCGGGCAGTCGGGGGAGGCCGAGTTCGACATGCACGGCTTCAACCTGATCCGCGTGCCCGTGCGCGTCAACGCCGTCGACTCCGCGGCAATCGTGGACTCGGGCGCGGTGTACACGATCGTGACGCAATCCTTCGCCCGCGAGGTTTCGGTTCGAATGATCCCGGATTCGAGAGCGTCGGGCCGGGGTCTTCACAAGAAGGAGTTTCCCGTGGACTTCGGCGTCATCGGCGAGCTCGACTTCGCCGGCCTCTCCGTAAAGGACGTGCCCGTCATGGTGATGCCGGACGAGGCGATGCTCTTCGAGACCACCCGTGGCCAGTTCCCGGTGCCGATCGTGCTCGGCCTCCACCTGCTGAAGGAGTTCACGACCGAGATCGACTATGGCGGGCGCAGGATCAAGTGGGTCCGCGAGGACTTCCGGGTCCCCAAACGCTCGCCGGACCAGAACCTCTTCTTTCGCGGCGGCCGGGTCTTCGCGCGCGGCTCGATCGACCGCAACGGCATCTACCAGTTCCTCCTCGATACCGGCAGCGAGCCCACCCTCATGACGACCGCCGGCCTCGCGCGGGCGAACCTGCCGCCCTCGAACAAGGTTTTCCCCAAGCGGGTCTACGGTCTCGGCAAGACGCAGGTCGAATGGGGGAGGGTCTCGGAGGTCACCATCGGCCTCGCGGGCTACGGGGCCCGCTTCCAGGACCTCGCCGTCAAGGAGGACGACAACGCTTTCGAGGACGGCATCGTGGGCACGTCTCTGCTCGAGCACTTCCGGGTTCGAGTGGATTTTGGCCGCATGGTTCTGACCCTCGAAAGCGGGCGCTGATACCGCCTGCGCGCGCCTCCGTCCCGGCCGGCTCAACGCACCGTTGGTCGAGGGCCAGAATCCATTTTTTGGAATCAATGTCCAAAATATGAAGACATTCGGGTCCCAAGGACTTTCCAACACTCCCTGTTGCCCTTTTTTTCAGAAGTGATTAGCCTTAATCCAAATTCCCGGCTCGCTGGCAAATCGCTTGCTCTTCAAACGTTTCAGTGTTTCGCAAATTTTTTAGGAGGGACTAGAAGGTGAGAACTCGAAACAGGTTCTTCTCGCTTCTCGCGGTGGGTCTTCTCCTCCTCGCTCCGATCGCCGTCTTCGCGCAGACGACCGGAACGATCGAGGGGTCGGTCACCGACCAGAGCGGTTCCGCCCTGCCGGGCGTGACCGTGGAATTGGCCGGCGTGGGCGTGCAGGGAGCCCGCAGCACGGTCAGCGGTTCGGACGGCCGCTACCGGTTCCTGAGCGTGATGCCGGGCAACTACACGGTGACGGCCACGCTCTCGGGATTCGGGCGCGTGCAGAAGAAGGCGACGGTCATGCTCGATGCGACCGTCATGGCCAATCTGCAGTTGCAGCTCTCGACGACGGCGGAAGTGACGGTCACGGGCGAAGCGCCCCTGATCGACACGTCCTCGACGACGACCGGCAGCAACTACTCGGCGAAAGTGATCAGCCAGTTGCCGGTCGGATTCAACTACGCCGACGTCGTGAAGGCAAACCCGGGCGTCACTGAGGACCGGGGCGAGACACAGGGCCGCGCCCTCGCGCTCTCCGTCTACGGCGCGACGTCGGTCGAGAACCAGTACATCATCGACGGCGTCAACACCACCAACGTCATCAAAGGCTTCCAGGGCAAGGCTCTCAACCAGGAATTCATCCAGGAAGTCGAGGTCAAGGCCGGCGGCTACCAGGCCGAGTACGGCCGGGCCCTCGGCGGCATCGTCAACGTCATCACGAAGTCGGGTGGCAACGAGTTTCACGGCGACGCGTTCGCCTACTACGACTCGTTCGGAACGCGGGCCAGCCAGGTGATCTGCACCCCCGGGACCGCGCCGCCGAACACGACCTGCAGGGGATCGGGCACGGATACGCTGACCGGCATGCGCATCTCGGACTACCAACGCTACAACTTCGGCGCCGACCTCGGCGGGTACATGTGGAAGGACCGGATCTGGTTCTTCGGAGCCTACGACCGGGTCAACTACCCGAACCAGGCGGTCGCCCGTTTTGCGGACTCGGCCACGGTGCCGAACTCGCAGAACTTCCCGTTGAACCAGTGGGACAACCTCTACTCCGCCAAGCTGACCTTCAACGTGGCGCAGGGCACGACGATCGTCGGCTCCTTCTTCTACGACCCGACGGTCATCGACGGCGCGGCCGGATCCGATCCGCGCCAGAGCCGTGTCGCGACCATCTCGAGCCAGGCGGCGCGCACCTGGGAGTCGCGCCGCGACATCGGCGGCCAGGACTTCGGGGCCCGCCTGAACCAGCTCATCGGCTCGATCGGCCTCGTGCAGTTGCAGTACGCGCAACACGAGGACCGCTACCAGTTGAAGCCCTCGGGCGCCGGCTCGGGCATCCGGTTCAACGACTTCACGTGCACGGGCGGAACGCTGACCACGCCCTGCGCCCAGCCCGCCAACGCGAACTCAACGACGGGCGGCTTCGGGCAGATCTTCGGCCCGACGGTCAACAACTTCTCGAACCGCAACAGTTATCGCGGCGACTTCACGTTTTACCTCGGCAACCACGAGGTCAAGGCGGGCGGCGACTACCAGAGCGGCAAGACGACCGCCATCAGCTTCTTCACCGGCATCGGCGAGACCGTGGCGAACAACCCGAATGCGTCCGGCGGACAGCTGGTCACGATCTTGAACGAGTACGGGCAGACCTACTACCAGCACCAGTTCTACGCGCCCTGCGCCGACCGGACCCAGGCGGCCTGCTACGACCCGGTCAACAACGTCGTCACGCCGAGCTCGAACGACCTCGGCTTCTACGCCCAGGACTCCTGGAAGGTCTCGCCGAACTTCACCGTCAACCTCGGCCTCCGCTACGACGAGCAGAGCGTCAAAGACTACACGGGCGCGACGGCCTTCAAGACGACCAACGAGTGGCAGCCGCGCATCGGCGTGATCTGGGACCCGAACGCCAACGGCCAGATGAAGGCGTACGCGTTCTACGGCCGGTTCTACTACTCGATCCCGACCGACCTGAACGTCCGTGCTTACGGTGCCCAGACCAACGGAACGTCGTTCAACTTCGACCCGATCAGCACGGTGCAGGACCCGACCGTCGTCGGGCACGAGACCGCGTTCTTCCAGGGCGGCTCCTTCACGGAACCGGTGCAGTCGGGCATCAAGGGCATCTACCAGGACGAGTACTCCGCCGGCTTCGATATGCTGCTCGATCCGACCTTCTCGGTCGGCATGAAGGGAACTTACCGCAACCTCGGCAACACCATCGAAGACCGCTGCGACCTCGACGGCTCGAGCCCCCTCACGGAGTTCAACACCTGCGCGATCATCAACCCGGGCTCGAACAGCCCGCTCGCTCTCGGTCAGGTCCCGGGCTGTAACGGGCTGGACGGCAACTCCGGCGGTTGCTTCAGCTCGATCCCCCCGATCGGGAAGGCCGTGCGCAAGTACTGGGGCGGCGAGCTCGTGGCTCGCAAGCAGTTCACCAACGTCCTCTGGGCGCAGGCGTCCGTCGTGTACTCGTCGCTGACGGGCAACTACGACGGCGAGGTCCGGCAGGGGAGGGGCCAGACGGACCCCGGCATCAACGCCGACTTCGACTACTTCCAGTTCCAGCACAACAACGACGGCAAGCTCTTCCTCGACGTGCCGTGGCGGTTCCGGCTCGACGCCTCCTATACGGCGCCCTTCAAGATGTATGCGGGCCTCGGTTTCTACGTCGAGTCGGGCAAGCCCCTGAACAAGCAGGGGTACTTCAACTCCGGCTACGGCGCCGAGATCCAGCTCGTGCAGCGCGGCAGCGCCTCGACGCTCCCGACCCTCTACGAGATGAACCTCACGCTCGGCTACCCGATCCCGCTCGGCCCCGTGACGGTGACGCCGCAGGTTTTCCTGTTCAACGTCATCAACGCCCAGCAGGTGACCCTCAAGGACGTTCGGTTCTCGACCTCGCAGCCGGCGGGCTACACCTCTTGCTCGGGCGTCACGTATCCCCCGCCGTGCAGCCTGTACGACCCCAACCAGCAGCAGACCAACACGAACTACGGCAACTACACGCAGCGCCAGGCCCCGCGTCTCTTCCGGGCGGCGCTCAAGGTCACGTTCTAAGAGAGCTTCGAGGATGCGGTGATTCCGGGGGCGGCTTCGGCCGCCCCCTTTCGTTTCCGTCGGGCGTATGATTTTCCCGTCCCGGAGGTGCCCATGCGCCGCGTTCCCGCCCTTGCAACCCACTTTCTCCTTTTTCTTACTCTCTCCGCGGCCGCGGCGACTCTTCCCGAGCTCTTCCAGAAGGCCAAGGAGCAGTTCAAGCTCGGCAACTACAAGGAGACTCTGGCAACCGTCGAAGCGCTCGACACCGAGAGCGCGAAGCCGGGCCTCGAGGCCGAGCGGCAGAAGATCCTTCCGGGGCTCCTGTTCTACAAGGGCGCGAGCCTGGCGGGCCTCGGCAAGGGCGAAGAGGCCGAGCGGGTGTTCGAGTCCTTTCTCGTGCTGCAGCCCAACGCTTCCCTCGATCCTGCTCTTTACCCGCCGAAGGTCATCGCGGCGCTCGAGACGGCGCGCAGGGCTTCCGCGCCCGTTGCGACGACGGGGCCCGCAGAGACTGGCGTGATCTCGACCGCGTACCGCGCGTTTCGGCCGCCCGAGTCGAAACCGCTCGACGAGATGGCGGACGATTGGGCCGCCGGGCCGGCGAAATACCTCCTGACGGCCTCGGAGCGGCAGGACTACGAGCGGCTTTCCGACCCCCTTGCGCGCTCCGAGTACGTCGCGGCTTTCTGGAAGGCGCGCGATCCGAAGCCCGAGACCCCCGAGAACGAGCTCCGCGAGGAGTTCGAGAGGCGCGTCGCTTTCGCGGACCGACGCTTCACGCAGGACGAGACCCGGGGGAGTCTGACGGATCGCGGCATGGTCTTCATCCTCATCGGACCGCCGAGCTACAACGGCCGGAGGCCCCTGAACGCCGGCGACGAGCAGGGGGCAGCCGATGTGTCCGGGCAGAGCCGCTACAGCTCCGCCGAGATCGCCATGGCCCAGCACGCCGGCGGCTCGAGCGCGAACAAGGCCGTGGCGATCGATGCCGTGACGAACCCCGCCGCGACGATCAACCGCTCCGCGTCCAACTGGGTGGAGAGCTGGACGTACCTGCGCGCCGAATTGCCGAAGGCGATTCCGTACCAGGAGCTGAAGATCCAGTTCGTGACCAAGGAGGGCTACGGCAGGAACGTCCTCCAGCGGGAGCCGAACGTGATTGCCGCGATCGAGCGGCTCAAGAGCGCCGCGCGCAAGGGCGAGCCCGGAAGCGCCGCAACCGGATCGTAGGGGCCGTCGGGAAATGCGCAAGCCCCTGGCCGTGTTAACGTTCGCGGCCATGCGGAAGGTCCTTTTTCTCGCGTTTCTGATCGCCCTTGGACGGCTGCCGGCCCGCGCGGACGAGGCCACCCGGCAGCGGGTCGGCCGCTACTTCACCGGGTGGTACTCGATGTGCCCGGGGACGAGAGTGACCGTCACCGAGGCGAAGGAGATCGCCATTCCCGGCTACGAGGCCTACCGCGCGGAACGGGCCTGCGAGCTCAAGAACCGCAACGAGTCGAGCGTCACTCTCGTGGATGACGCCCGCGCACAGATCTTCGTCGGCCAGGTCCTCCACGACGACAGCCGGCGCGACAAGCCATTCTCCGCCCCGACCGACCTCCCCATGATCCAGGGCGTGCTCCGGTCCGAGTTCGGGCTGCCCATCGCCATCACGGCCAAAGGTGGGGTGCACGGCGCGCTCGTCCCGCTCGACATTCGCATACAGCAGGCGCCGGGAGCCGTCGCGATCCTGCCCGGCTTCGTGTCCCAGGACGGGGCGTCGGTCCTCCTCGGCGAGTTCTTTCCGTTCGACGTCGCGCCCGACGTGACGCGGGCGAAGCTCCTCTCCGAGCCACCCGCGCCCGCGCCCCCGAAGAAAGCCCTCTTCACCGTGACGGCCTTCATCGACTTCCAGTGCGAGAAGTGCCGCGTGCGCACGCCCCAGGTCCGCGACTATGCGTGGAGCCACGGGGGCGCCCTCCAGACCCGGTATCTCCCCCTCGTCAAGGTCCACGACTGGGCCTTTGCGGCTGCCGAGAGCGCCGCTGCGCTCTCGAACGTGTCGCCCGCCCTCGCGGACAACTACGAGCGGGAGATCTTTGCGAAGGCCGCGAGCATGAACGAGAAAGCGGCCCGCGACCTCGCCGCCGACGTCGCCGAGGCGGCCGGCGCGAAGGCCGCCTTCGAGGCCGAGATCTCGAGCGGCCGGGCCCGCGACCGCGTGGTCGCCGACGTCAACCTCGCCCTGCGGCTCGGCCTCAACGGCACCCCGGTCTTCTTCTTTCGCGGGGCGTGGCTGACGTCGGAGCGGGACCTTCCCGAGCGTTACATGGAGGACCGGCTCTCCCAGCCGTCGAAGCCGGCCGCGCAGGGCTCGCCGCGCTGATGGGCCTGCGGTTTCGGCGGAGCGGCGCCGCCGTCGCTCTGCTGGTTTTCCTTGGGTCGTCCTGCCGACGGGAGACGCCCGGGCCGTCTGCCGGCCTCATGCCCACCGCGGCGGGCGGGGCCGCGACCTCGCAGACGCGGGACGTCGCCTCCCGGCGGAGGCGGCCTGCCGGCGGCCGCGTTCCGGTCATCTGGCTCGGGCTCGACGGCCTCGACTTCGAGCTCGTCGACCGGTTGGCCGCCCGGGGGCGCATGCCCAACTGGAAGCGCCTGACCGGGCAGGGGTACACGGCCCGCCTGAAGGCGTACCTGCCGATCGTTTCGCCGATCATCTGGACCACGCTTGCCACCGGCGTCGGGCCGGAGGTCCACCGCGTGCTGGATTTTCTGGAAGTGGATCCGGCCACCGGCCAGAAGGTGCCGATCTCGGGCGCCTCGCGGGCCGTGCCCGCCATCTGGAACGTGGCCTCGGCGGAGGGACTCTCGGTCGGCGTGGTGGGGTGGTGGGCGACGCATCCCGCCGAGGAGGTCCGGGGCTTTTTCGTCTCGGATCGCGCGAGCCCCATCCTCTTCGCGGGCCCGCCCCAACAGGGGCTTGCCTACCCGGCTTCGCTCGCGGCCGGTGTCGAGCAGGTCGTCGCACGCGAGAGCCTCGTTGCCGACGGCGAGCTCGCGCGTTTCGTCGGCATGGCGCCCGACGAGATCGCGCGCGCCCGGGCGAGCGGAGAAGGGCTCCAGAACCCCGTCATCGCCCTGGCGCGGACGATCGGGTCGACGCGCGTCGAGGCCCGGATCGCGCGCGAGCTCTACGACCGAAATCTCCCGGACCTCACGATGCTCTACTTCGAGGGAACGGACGTGATCGGCCACCTCTTCGCGTCCTACGTGCCGCCGAAGATGGCCTGCGTCTCGGACGTCGATTTCGGCCGATACCGGGGCGCCGTCGACGAATACATGGTCCTCGTGGACCAGGTCCTCGGCCAGTGGATGCGCCGCGCCGAGGAGGACGGCGCCACACTCATCGTCAACTCGGACCACGGCTTCAAGTGGGGCAGCGACCGGTCGTGCGACAAGGGGTCCCTCGATCCCAGAACGGCGGGCTTCTGGCACCGGCTCGACGGGGTCTTCGCCGCTTGGGGCGCCCGCGTGCGACCGGGCAGCGCGCCAGGCAGCGCGTCGGTCTTCGACGTCGAGCCGACCGTCGCCGCGCTTCTCGGGCTCCCGGTGGACCGGCATGCCGAGGGCAAGCCGATCCGCGCCGCCTTCGGGGACCTCGCGCCCCCCGGGCTCCGGGATCTCGTCGCGACCGTGCCGGTGCGCCGCCTCGAGGCCGCCGCGATGTCGGACAACGACGCCAGCGAGTACGCGAAGAAGCTCAAGGCCCTCGGCTACCTTTCCGGGTCCGAGCCCTCCCGCCTCGCGCCCACGGGCGGAGACCGACCCGGGCTGACGGAGAGCGCCTGGAGCAACCTTGCGCTCTATCTCTGCGCGAACCCGGGAAAGGTCGATCTCGCCGGAGCGCAAGCGGCGTACCGGAAGGCGCTCGAGCTCAAGCCGGACGACGAGCCGGCGATGACCAATCTCGCCGCGCTCTATCTCCAGAAGGGCGATGACCGCGAGGCCATCGAGTGGACCTTCAAGTCCTTCGCGGCCGGCCGTCCGAATCCCGACGACGTCATCCTCGACTGGGCGGCGAGCTACGGGGCCAGGGGAAAGCGGAGCGAGGCGCGGCAGGTCCTCGAACGGGGCGCGAAGTCGTACCCCGACAGCGAGGCCGTGAACCGGGCGCTCGCGCTCGACGACTACAAAGCTAAACGGTGCCCGTCGGCGGATCACACCCTCGGCCGCTTCGAGACCGCAACGCAGAGCCCCGAGACCCTGAACGCCCTCGCCCTCATCCGCGCCTGCCTCGGCCGGCGGGAAGAGGCCATCCAGCTCTTTCGTCGCTCCCTCGCCGTCAAGCCTGCCCAGCCGACGGTCATCCAGTCGCTCGCCGTCCTCGAGGGCGGCGGTACCGCCGGACGGCGGCAGGGCTCCTGAGCCGCAACCGTGCTAAAAAAGGGCCTGCCACCTGGCCGGGAACACCGTTGAAAGGGAAAACAGGAATGAAAACACGCACCCTGGGACTCGCTCTGGTCCTCACACTCGCCGCCCTCGCTCCGGCGCCGGCCGCGGCGCGGCAGGCCGCCAAGGCTCCGCCGGCTGCCGGCGCCGAGGCGCGCCTTCCCGGCTACCTCAACAACTTCCTCTCGTTCGACCCGGCCTCGAAAGTCACCGTCGAGAAGGCGCCCGAGAGACTGCCCGGATTCCAGGGCTACAAGATCAAGCGCAGCGGCAAGTACCCGAAGCTCGCGGTCGAGAAGACGGTCTACGTCTCCGACGACGGCAAGTGGTTCTTCGACGGCGAAGCGGTCGTCAACCCGAATCCGAAGGCAGTGCAGACCGACGCGGACCTCGCCTGGATCGAGACGCGGACCTCGGCGCTGTACCGCACGCGGGCGAAGGCGAGCCTGACGCCGGAGCGCGACGCGGCCGGGTTGAAGGGCGTCACGATCGCCGTCGAGAGCGGGTTCGGGCCGATGCGTGTCCCGGGATACGTCACCCCCGACGGGGCGAAGTACTTCAGCGGCTCGCTCTGGGACTTCCAGATGGATCCGCGCGAGGAGCGAAAGAAACGCATCGATCTCTCGCAGGGACGCTTCGAAGGCAAGCCCAACGGCGCGATCACGATGGTCGAGTTCGCGGACATGGAGTGCGGGTACTGCCGGTACCGCGGCCTGCAGATGGATCAGCTCCTCGAGGCGAATCCGGGCCTCTCGTACAAGCGCTACTACAAGTTCTTCCCGCTGTGGTTTTCCCATGTCTGGTCCATGAAGGCGGCGTCTGCCGCAGACTGCATCTTTCGCTTTGCCAAGGCGCCCGCGATGTTCGCGTTCAAGAAGCAGGTCTACGCGCAGCAGGCTGTGATGACCGTGTCGGGCATCGACGAGCTCGCTCTCACCTTTGCCGAGGCGGCGGGCATTCCCCGCGCCGATTTTCTCAACTGCTACCTCCGGGAGGAGAGCCTCGCCGACGTCCGCAAAGACCTCGACGAGGGGCAGCGGCTCGGCGTCAAGTCCACCCCGACCTACTTCATCGACGGCACCGAGATCACGTGGATCGAAGACAAGGTGATGGAAGACTTCCTGCGCACGAAGGACCCGGCGATCAAGTCGATCGAATACGCGCCGCCGAAGTGACGCGAAGAGTCACCGCAGGAGCGAAGCGACGAGGATGACGCTTCGCGTCATCCCGAGGGCGAAGCCCGAGGGATCCCTTTCTGAACCTCGGTAAGGCTCAGAACGAAGCCCCCCTCACCCCGACCCTCTCCCCCCTGCGGGGGGCGAGGGGGTCCTGAAAGCTCCCCTCTCCCGGCGGACAGCGTGAGGGGGGCGGATCCCTACGGCTGAAACGGGATCGGCACCGAGATCCATGTTCGGACGGGGACGCCGTCCTTCATGGCGGGCTCGAACGTCCAGCTCCGGACGGCCCGGACGGCGGCCTCGGTCAGGCCGGCGCGGGCCTCGCGGACGACGTCGATCTCTGCCGGAGCGCCCTTCTCCGAGACGAGAACTCGCAGAATGACGATGCCGCCGATGCGCGCCTGCAGCGCGAACGGCGGATAGACGGGCTTGACGACGCGCGCGATCTTCGGAGGCGTGTCGGCCTCGTCGAGCGCCACGAGCGCGCCCGCGCGCGTGGCCGGCTTCGGCAGGGCCGTCGGCAGGGCCGTCGGCAGGGCGGGCGGCTCCGCCTTCGCGGCGGGTTCGGCCGCAATCGCCGCGGGCGCCGGCGTGGGCGCCGCCGGCAGGGTCGGCGCGGCGATGGGAGCGCTCGAGGTCACGGCCGGGCCCCGGGCGGGCTGGGAAGCCTGAGGCTCGGCGCGAGCCCGGGTCTCGAGCTTCTGGACCTCGAGAGCGAGGCGCCGGGCCACCTCCTCGCGAAACTGCGCCTCCGACATCGCGGCCGTTGGCCCCGCGGGTGTGGCCGCGAGCTCGGGCAGCAGCGTCGGCGTGGCTCTTGCGGCGGAGGCAGGGGCGTGCGCGACCGGTCCCGCCGCTGCCGGCTTGCGAGCGGCGAAGGTATGGACGCCGAACGCGATCGCCGCGGCGATCGACAGAACGCCGCCGACGATCAGGGGCCCGCGTCCGGACGGCTTCGACGGCTCTGCGACCGAGAGCGACGGCGCGGCGATGCTCGACGGGGCAGGCCCCCGGGAGGCGGCAGCCTCCGCTGCCTTCGGCGTGTCCGCCCCCGGGCCGGTGCCGGTCAGGCGCGCATGCGTCTCGGCCTCGATCTCCTCGCGGAAGAGCTCGTGGAGAAAGTACGCGAGGTTGAACGTCGACGGCGAGTAGGGCCCGGAGAAAAGGAGCCGTCCGAGCTCGCGCCGCAGGTCGCCGTTCGTCTTGTAGCGGGCGTCGGCTGGCGCGAGCGCCATCCGAAGGACTGACAGAATCTCCGGCGGGACCGGAGGCGGCGGCGTTCCCGCCACTCCCTTGACGAAGGCGAGCGGGTCCGGAGGCGCCGGCTGTCCCGTCAGCAGCTCGAGCAGGATGACGCCGACCGAGTAGACGTCCGAGTTTCTGGCCGCGGCGCCATGGTCCCGCTCCTCTGGCGCGAGGTAAGGCGTCACCTCGGCGGCGATGCGGGGTTTGCGCAGGGCGGGCAGAACGCCCGAAGCCAGGCCGAAGCCCGCCAGCCGGATTTCCCCATCGTCCGAGATCGACACGAAGCCGGGCCAGACGAGGCCGTGGAGCGTCCGGTCGCCGTCGATCGTCGTGTTGTAGGCGTGGTCGAGAGCGGTGACGATCTTTTCGGCGATGAGCAGCGCATGCTCCACCGGGAGCGTGCGGCCGAGGCCGCGGCATTTGGCGACGAGGGCGTCGAGGGTCCGGCCGTTCGGCTGGCTCCAGGCCAGATAGGGGGTCCCGTCCTCCGCGTCCATGTCCACGCCGCGCGCGATGGCGGCGTGCTTCAGGAACTCGTGGACTTCGCCGTTTTCCTGGATCGCCTCGAGGATCGGCTCGGGCGCGAGCTCCGGCGATTCGAGAATGCGCAGGATCACGCTCGAGCGGTCGGGGGTCTCACGGACGCCGCCGTACACGCTTCCGAGCGCGTCGGTCCCGAGGGCCGCCGTCAGCGTGTACTGGCCGAACGGCCGGGGCAGCTTTTCCTTAGTCATCGAGGGGTTTGGATGAATTGTGGGGCTCTGGCCGCGGATGGTCAAGGCGCCCGGGCGCTCTACCTGCCGGAATGACGAGCCTGCGGCTCCGGCGCCTCGCTCGATCCGTTGGCCCGCTGGTGGCGGGCCGCGGCGATGGCGTCGAGGTGCTCCTGAAAGGTCTTCGAAAAGGCGTGCCCGCCGGTGCGGTCGGCGACGAAATACAGGTAGTCGGTGCGGGCCGGGGAGACCGCGGCCTCGAGCGCGTCGACGCCGGGGTTGCAGATGGGACCGGGGGGGAGCCCGTCGACGAGGTAAGTGTTGAACGGCGACTCGTAGCCGTAGTCGGACCGATACAGGGTGCCCGTCCACTTGCCGTCGCGCTTCAACGCGTAGGTCACGGTCGGGTCGGCCTGCAGGCGCATGTGGCGCCGGAGGCGGTTCCAGTACACGCCGGCGATGAGAGGTCCCTCGCGGTCGAGGGAGGTTTCCTTCTGCACGATCGAGGCGAGGGTGACGGCCTCGCGCTCGGAAAGGCCGGCCGCCTGCGCGCGGGTTCGCATGTCCGCGGTGAAGTGTCGCCGGAAGTTCGCGAGCATCGTCTCGACGATCTGCCGGGCCTGCGTCGAGCGCGTGACGACGTAGGTGTCGGGAAAGAGGAAGCCCTCGAGGTCCGGCGCTCCGCGGGCGATCGAGGTGATCAGCTGGGGATTGTGCAGGGCGTTGCGGAAGGCCTCCGGGCGGCTGATGCCGCGGCTCCAGAAGAGCTCGAAGGTCTCTTCCGCGGTGAGGCCCTCGGGCACCACGATCGAGTGGCGGAGGACGTCGCCGTGGCCCATGCGCGTGATCACGACGGACAGCGGCGTCGGCCGTGGGAACCGGTATTCGCCCGCCTGAAGAGGCATCGCGCTGCGGGCCAGCCGGTAGTACGCCTCGGCGAGCCATGCGGGTTTGACGACGCCCTCGGCTTCGAGCTTTCGGAAGATGTCCGAGGTGGAGGTTCCCAGAGGGAAAAACACCGTCGCTTCCTCGTTGCCGGCCGGCGCCGGCGGATACTCGACCGACCGGTAGAGGTAGACCGCCACTGCGACCGCGAGCAGTCCCAGCAGGAGCCCGAGCCGCAGGACCCGGCGCGTCGCGCTCATCGCGGCCCGGCTCCGGCGCTCAGCAGGTAGTCCTCGAGGAGGACCGCTGCCGCCGTCTTGTCGAGGTCCTCGCGGCTCGCCCGGCGGGGCAGCCGGCGGGAGGCCTCGTTGGACGTGAGCGTTTCCTCGTGGAAGCGGACCGGGATGCCGGTCTGGCGGGCGAACCGCGACGCGAACGATCGGACGCGCGCCGCGAACGGGCTCTCGACGCCCTCGGGCGAGCGAGGGATGCCGAAGACGACGAGGTCCGATTCCTCCGCGCGGCAGAACCGGGAGAGGGCCTCGATGGCGGCGCCGTCGCTCTTGCGCTGGAGGGTGATGCGCGGCGTCGCCAGCAGGCCCGAGGCGTCCGAGGTCGCCAGGCCGATGCGTTTCTCGCCGAAGTCCACGGCCACCACGACGGGCATTTGGACAGAGTACCCCGCGGGCGGTATGATGGGTAGGGCCGTGCGGCTTTGCGAAATGGAGCCTCTGTGAGCCGAATCACCAGCGCTTCTCGCCGGGTCCTTCTCACAGCTTTCGTCCTGCTGCTCGTTGCCCATCGCGCAAGCCCCGCGGCGCAGGATGCCTCGCCGGCGGCCCGGGCCACCTGCGTCTTCTCCAACCCGGCTTTCGCCGGCAAGTGCACGGAGACGACCGCGCTGACCTCGGGGTCCACGCCCGCGCAGGCCTGCCAGTCGATCCTGCGGTGCCTGAACGACGTGGGCTGCCTGAAGAACTACTGCCAGGCGACGACGGTCCGGACCGGCTGGAAGCTCGAGTCGGCGAAGTAGTCGCCGGCGGCGGTAGAATCCGCCTCCTATGAAAACCATCGTCATCCTCTCCGCCGCGCGGACCCCGATCGGCGCGTTTCTCGGCAAGCTCTCGTCCCTTCCGGCCCCCGCCCTTGGCTCCATCGCGATCAAGGGCGCGCTTGCGCGCGCAGGGGTCGCCCCGGGCGACGTCGAGCAGGTCATCTTCGGCAACGTCCTCCAGGCCGGCATCGGGCAGGCCCCGGCTCGCCAGGCCTCGCTCGGCGCGGGTATCCCGAACACGGTGCCGTGCGTCACGGTCCACAAGGTCTGCGGCTCGGGCATGCGCGCCGTGATGGACGCCGGCAACGGCATCGCGGCCGGCGAGTACGAGGTCGCGGTGGCGGGCGGCATGGAGTCGATGTCCAACGCGCCCTACCTCCTCGAGAAGGCGCGCACGGGCCTGCGCATGGGAAACGGCACACTCGCCGACTCGATGATCAAGGACGGGCTATGGGACCCGTACAAGGACACCCACATGGGCAACTGCGCCGAGCTGTGCGCGGCGAAGTACCGCTTCACGCGCGAGGAGCAGGACGCCTTCTCCCTCGAGTCGTACAAGCGCGCGCAGAACGCGGGCAAGACGGGCCTTTTCGCCGACGAGATCGTGCCGGTCGAGGTCGCCCAGAAGAAGGGCGACCCCTTGAAGATCGACGCGGACGAAGAGCCTTTCGCCGCGCCTCTCGAGAAGATGCCGACGTTGAAGCCGGCCTTCCAGAAGGACGGTTCGGTGACCGCCGCCAACTCGTCCAAGATCAACGACGGCGCCGCGGCTCTCGTCGTCACGTCCGAGGAGAAGGCGAAGGCGAAGGGCTGGAAGCCGATCGCCCGGATCGTGGCGTCGGCCGGCGTCGCCGCCGCGCCGGAGTGGTTCACGACGGCGCCCGTCGGCGCGATCCGGAAGCTGCTGGCAAAGACCGGCCTCGCTGTCTCCGACATCGACCTCTTCGAGATCAACGAGGCCTTCGCGGTCGTGGCGATGGCGGCGATCCGGGAGCTCTCGCTCGACCCGGGCAAGGTCAACGTCCGCGGCGGCGCGGTGGCCCTCGGGCACCCGATCGGCGCCTCGGGCGCGCGAATCCTGACGACCCTCGTCCATGCCCTCCGCAGGGACGGCAAGAAGCGCGGCATCGCGGCCATCTGCATCGGCGGCGGGGAGGCCACGGCGATGCTCGTCGAGACGGTCTGACGCCGGCCGCCTTCGATCTCGTCGCCGGCGGCGTCCCGCGGTTCCAGGCCGAGGCGCCGTGGGCCTGGCGCCTGCTCGCGCGGTACTCGCGTCAGATTCCGGCGCGGCAGCGCACCGAGGTTCCCGGCCGCGCCCCGGCCGCCGCGGACGCCGCGGGGGACAGCCCGATCGTCCTCGTCCTCGCCGACCCGGAGGCGTATCTCGTGCCGCAGGCCGCGGCGCGCCTGGTCGAGGGCCTCGCGGCGCGCCCGGACCTCGACCTCGTCCTGCCGGTCTCGAACGAGCCCTGGTGCGAAGAGGCGCGCCTCGCGCCGCCCTTTGCCTACCTGACGCCGACGTTGCTGGCGGAGGCTGCGGCGGCCGTTGCCGCGGCGGCCGGGCCGCTCGAGCCCGTGGCGAAACCCGCTTCGCCCGTGTATGCGATCCGGCGCCCGGCGCTCGCGCGTATGTCGCCCCGGCAGGTCCTCGAGACGCTGCCGGCGGTTGAGGCGCAGGGCCTCCGTGCGGCCGTGGACCCGGGAGCGTACCTGCACCGCTACGGGGCCATGGACGCCTCGCCTCGCGTGGACCTCGCGGCGAGGGTCCCGGTCGGCGCCGGGGCGGTCCTCGACGTCGGCTGCTCCCGCGGCGCCACGGCTGCGGCGCTGCGGGCCCGCGGCGTGAAGTGGATCGCGGGCATCGAGCCCGACCCGGAGGACGGGGAGGCCGCCGCCCGTGTCTACGACGAAGTTCTGTGCGTCCGGCTCGAGTCGGTCGCGGCGGACTTTCGCGGCCGGTTCGATGCCGTGCTTTTCGGCGACGTGCTCGAGTACCTCGAAGACCCGTCGAACGCGCTCGCGCGCGTGCTGCCGTGGCTCGCTCCGGACGGAGTCGTGGTGGCTTCGGTTCCCAACCTCGGCCACTGGGCCATCGTGGACGACCTCATCCGGGGACGCTTCGACTACGTGCCGTACTCGCTGCTGTCGGGCACGCACGTCCGGTTCTTCACGCGCCGGACCCTCGTCGATCTGTTCGAAGCCTCGGGTTATCGCGTGCGGTCGGTCGACACGGTCGTCCTGCCGGCCTCGCCCGAGGGGGCCGCGCGCCGCGACCGCCTGCGGGGTTTCCCGGGCTCCTCCGCCGATCTCGACGTTTCGGAGTTCCTCGCCGTCGCGGAAGCCGACCGCTGAGAGCGGATCGTCGATGGCTGACGGCCGACAGCTCCGCTATCATCGGCCCGGATGATCGACAAAGTCCTCGCCTCCGCCGACGAGGCCGTCCGGGACGTTGCCGACGGAGCGACGCTCGTCGTCGGCGGCTTCGGGCTCTGCGGCATTCCGGAGAACCTGATCGCCGCCCTCGTGCGGCGCGGCGTCAAGGACCTGACGATCGTCTCCAACAACTGCGGCGTCGACGACTGGGGCCTCGGGCTTCTGCTGCGCACGCGCCAGATCCGGAAGATGGTTTCTTCGTACGTCGGCGAGAACGCCGAGTTCGAGCGCCAGTTCCTCTCCGGCGAGCTCGAGGTCGAGCTCGTGCCTCAGGGCACGCTGGCCGAGCGCATGCGCGCGGGCGGCGCGGGCATCCCGGGGTTCTACACGCCGGCCGGCGTCGGGACGCTCGTTGCCGAGGGCAAGGAGGTCAAGAGCTTCGACGGCCGCGACTACCTCCTCGAGCGGGGCATCGTGGGCGATTTCGCCGTGGTCGCAGCCTGGAAGGCCGACCGGCTCGGCAACCTCGTGTACCGCAAGTCGGCGCGCAACTTCAATCCCATGGCGGCCACGGCCGGAAAGGTCACGATCGCCGAGGTCGAGGAGCTCGTCGAGGTCGGCGCGCTCGACCCGGAGTCCGTCCACACGCCCGGCGTGTTCGTCCAGCGCGTGGTCGTCGCGCCACGGCAGAAGCGCATCGAGCGGCGCACGGTGAGGAAGGCGTGAAGGCCGCCCCCCTCTCCCTGACCCTCTCCCCCCTGCGGGAGGCGGGGGAAATTGTGAGCGGCGCCCTCCCTTTCGGACACCCTCTCCCGGCGGGAGAGGGACGGGGTGAGGGGCGCTCCTGGAGCCTCGGTCATGCTTGACCGCGAGGGCATCATCCGCCGGGCTGTCAAGGAATTGCGGGACGGTTTCACCGTCAACCTCGGCATCGGCATGCCGACGCTCGTCGCCAACCACATTCCGGCGGGAATGGAAGTGATTCTCCAGTCCGAGAACGGGATCCTTGGCCTCGGGCCCTACCCGACCGACGCCGACGTGGATGCCGACCTCATCAATGCGGGCAAGGAGACCGTGACGATCAAGCCGGGCGCTTCGTATTTCTCTTCGGCCGACTCCTTCGCGATGATCCGGGGCGGGCACGTCGACCTCTCGATCCTCGGCGCGATGCAGGTGGACGAGGAGGGCTCGATCGCCAACTACATGATCCCCGGCAAGATGGTCAAGGGCATGGGCGGGGCGATGGACCTCGTCGCCGGCGCGCGGCGCCTCGTCGTCACGATGGAGCACACGGCGAAGTCGGGGGAGCACAAGATCCTGAAGCGCTGCACGCTGCCGCTGACGGGACTAGGCTGCGTCCACCGGATCATCACCGACCTCTGTGTCTTCGACGTCCTCCCGGCAGGGGCCGGTCTCGAGCTCGTCGAGCTTGCTCCGGGAGTCGGGGCGGACGAGGTCAGGGCGAAGACCGGTGCCGCTTTCCGCCTCGCTGCCTCGGTCGGCGCCATGGACGCGTGAAGGTCCTCGGCTCCGCCCTCCTGATCGCCTCTTCCACGCTCGCGGCGCTCGCCCAGGAGCCCTTCAGCCAGGGCGACCCCTTCGAGTCGCGCTTCAAATCGAAGCCAAATTTCCAGATCAAGTTCCGGGCCCCGGAAAAGGGAGGGGAAGTCCGCCTCTCCACGAAGAAGCCGGTGCGCTTCGAGAAGGACAAGTTCTGGGAGGGCAGCGAGGAAGTCCTCATCGAGTACCAGGACATCAAGATCACGGCCGACCAGGCGCACTACGACTTTCCGACGAAAACGGCCGTCCTGATCGGCCACGTCGTGATCGACCAGGGCCCAACACGCCTTTCGGGCAGCCGCGGGACCTTTCACCTCGGCTCGAAGACCGGAGTCCTCGAGGAGGCGACGGCGGACCTGCCGCCGGCGTACCACATCGTCGCCGATTCCATCGAGAAGATCGGGGAGGCGACGTACCGTATCCACCACGGAATCTTCACCGCCTGCGACCTTCCCAGGCCGGACTGGTCCTTCTCGATGTCGGAGGCCACGATCACGCTCGACGACTACGCCCGGATGAAGGACGTGGCGTTTCGCGCGGGCTCGGTCCCGCTGCTGTACAGCCCCTATCTCATCTGGCCGACCAAGGAGAACCGCGCCTCCGGGTTCCTCGTGCCGGGCCTCGGTTACAGCAACCAGCGGGGCGCCTTCCTCGGCCTGAACTACTACTGGGTGACCGGGCGCTCCACCGACCTTACCAGCCAGCTCGAGGTCTTTTCGGGCGGCACGATCGGCCTGGGGGAGGAGGCCCGCTGGCGCCCCACCGACGAGTCGGCCGGGATCTTCCGGGGGTTCGTCGTGCGCGACCAGGACGCCACGCTCTGCGTGCCCCTGACCCAGGCGCCGCCCAACGGCGGCAACGGCGCCTGCACGCTCTCGGACGGCTCGCTCGGCGTCTATACGACGGGGCCGGAGACGCGCTGGAAGGTCGCGCTCGATCACGTCTCCGACGATCTGCCGTACGACATCCGCGGCGTCGTCTCGGTCCGCGCTTACTCGGACAAGGAGTACCTGCAGGACTGGGAGAAGAGCTTTGCCTTGAACTCGGCCAGGCAGGTCCCGTCCTTCGCCTACCTGACCCGCAACGTCGGCGCCGACTCCATCAACCTCCGCTTCGAGCGGACCGAAACCTTTTACGCCGCGACCGTGGTGCAGGAGCGCATCCCCTCGCTCGAGTACTTTCACCGGACGGCGCCGATCGGCGACTCCCCATTTTTCCTGGCGCTCCAGTCGTCGCTCTCGGGGCTCTACGTCAACAAGGGCAACGGGCTGCTCTCCGGCACCTATGGCCGGTTCGACCTGAATCCCGTCATCTCCTTTCCCCTGAGGAACATCCCCTGGCTCTCGATTCTCGCGCAGGCCGGCGGGAGGCTGACCGAGTACACCGACACGACCGACGAGGGACAGCAGAACTTCACGGGCAACTCGTTCCTGCGCTCCTACGCCATCGCGGGCCTCTCGGTGGTCGGGCCCTCCTTCTCGCGCATCTTCGACGTCAACCTCGGGCCCTGGAACAAGCTCAAGCACATCATCGAGCCGCGCGTGGACTACACCTACGTCTCCAACGTCAGCGACCCGGCGCGCGTCCCGGCGTTCGACACGATCGACACGGCGCTCGGCCAGAACCAGGTCCGCTACGCGATCGTCAACCGGCTGCTGGCCCGTACGGCCAGCGGCGCGGCCGGCTCGGCCGAGGAGATCGCGTCGCTCGAGATCGCTCAGACCTACGCCTTCACGCTTCCGCAGACGATCTTTCTGCCGTCGGCGGGTTACGTGCAGCGCCAGAGCGGGCCGATCGAAGCGATCCTGCGGGTGGCGCAGGGCGGCGTGCTCCACGCCGACGCCCGCCTGTCCTTCGACCCCTACTCGTCCCAGGTCACGAACACGACGTTGACGGCGGGCGCCAACTGGGGCGTGAATTACGTCGCCCTGAGCTGGTTCGGAACGCGCCCGGTGACGCAGGCCGGCCAGGCCCTGGCGCACTCGGACCAGGTCCGCTTTGCCGGCGGCCTGGACCTCGGCAAGGCCTTTCGCTTCGATGCGAGCGTGAACTACAGCGCCGACCAGAATCTCCTGCAGGAGGGCCGTTTCCTGGTGACGTACAAGGGCTCCTGCTACACGGTCTTCCTCGAGTACCGCAACCTCGATCTGCCGCCGACCCCGCGGCGCGACGTGCGCCTGGTCGTGAATCTGAAGGACATCGGGACGCTGCTCGACGTCAACGGCTCGATCAACGCGCTGTTCGGGCAGTAGCCAGGCACTTTGGGTATTATCTTGCCCCGATGAAGGGCCTCATCCTGTCCGGGGGCAAGGGGACGCGCCTGCGCCCCCTGACCTACACCAGCGCCAAGCAGCTCGTCCCGATCGCCAACAAGCCCGTGCTCTTCTACGGGGTCGAGGCGATCGTGGCCGCGGGCATCCGCGAGATCGGGGTCGTCGTGGGCGACACGAAGGAGGAGATCCGGGCGGCCCTCGGGGACGGCTCTCGTTTCGGCGCGCGCTTCACCTACATCGAGCAGGACGCCCCGCGCGGCCTCGCGCACGCGGTGCTGATCTCCGAGCCGTTCCTGAAGGGCGAGCCCTTCGTCATGTACCTCGGCGACAACGTGATCGCCGACGGCATCACGGCGCTCGTGGACGACTACCGCAAGCTCGGCTGCAATTCGCAAATCCTGCTGGCGAAAGTCCCGAACCCGTCGCAGTTCGGCGTCGCCGAGCTCGAGAACGGGCGCGTCGTGAGGCTCACCGAGAAGCCGAAGCAGCCGAAGTCGGACCTCGCCCTGGTGGGCGTCTACATGTTCGACGACACGATCTGGGAAGCGGTCAAGGGCATCCGCCCGAGCCCGCGCAACGAGCTCGAGATCACCGACGCCATTCAATGGCTCGTGGACCACGGCAAGAGCGTCCACCCCCACCTCGTCTCGGGCTGGTGGAAGGACACGGGAAAGATCGAGGACATGCTGGAGGCCAACCGGATCGTCCTCGACACGTTCGTCGCGCGCGGCCTCGAAACCGTCGGGGCGGACTCTCGCGTCGAGGGCAAGGTCGTCATCGAGAAGGGCGCCAGGCTCGAGCGCGCGACCGTGCGCGGCCCGGCGATCCTCGGCGAGGGCGCCGAGATCCGCGACGCCTTCGTGGGCCCCTACACCGCCGTCGGCGCCGGTTGCCTCGTCGACCGCTGCGAGATCGAGAACTCGATCGTGCTCGAGGGCTCCCGGCTCGAGCGCATCCCGGTTCGCATCGCCGACTCGCTGATCGGCAAGAACGTGCGCATTCACCCGGGCCTCGAGCGGCCGCGGGTCCACCGCTTCCTCGTCGGCGACAACTCGGAGATCGGCATCGTATGAAGGTGCTCGTCACCGGCGGCTGCGGCTTCATCGGCTCGAACTTCATCCGCCACGTGCTCGCCTCGCGCGGAGACGGCGTTTCGGTCGTCAACCTGGACAAGCTGACGTACGCCGCCAATCCCGCCAACCTTGCCGGGGTGGCCGACCGGCCCAACTACCGCTTCGTCCGCGGCGACATCGTCGATCCGGACGTCGTCAGCGTGGCGATGGAGGGCTGCGACGCGGTCGTCAACTTCGCGGCCGAGACGCACGTGGACCGTTCGCTTCTGGGCGACGCGTCGTTCATCGAGACCGACGTGCGCGGCGTCTTCGTGCTCCTCGAGGAGGCCCGGCGGCGCGGGGTGCGCCGGTTCATCCAGATCTCGACCGACGAGGTCTACGGCACGATCGCGACCGGCTCCTTCACCGAGGAGTCGCCCTTGAACCCGCGCAACCCCTACGCCGCCTCGAAGGCGGGCGGCGACCGCCTCGCCTACTCCTACTGGGCCTCGTACGGAATGCCGGTCGTCATCACGCGTGCCTCGAACAACTACGGGCCCTTCCAGTATCCCGAGAAGCTGATCCCGCTCTTTGCGACCAACGCCGTCGACGACCTGCCGCTGCCTCTCTATGGGGACGGCCGCAACGTCCGCGACTGGCTCTTCGTGCGGGACCACGCCGCGGCGGTCGATTTCCTGCTCGACGCCGGACAGCCCGGGGAGACCTACAACATCGCCGGCGGCAACGAGGCGGAAAACATCGCCATCACGAAGCGCGTGCTCCGCGAGCTCGGCAAGCCCGAGACGCTGATCCGCTTCGTGGACGATCGGCCCGGCCACGACCGGCGCTATTCGCTCGACGCCTCCAAGCTCGCCCGGCTCGGCTTTTCGCCGGCGACGGCGTTCGAGCAGGGCCTGATCGAAACCGTGCGCTGGTACCGCGACAACGAGCAGTGGTGGCGCCCCATCAAGGAGCGCGATGCCGCTTACCGCGAGTTCTACCGCTCGCAGTACGAGCAGCGCCTGGCCACGTCCTCGTCCACCGCGAAGAAGCCCGGCTAACGGATCGGACGCATGGCGGACGCGGGCGGCGCCCCCTTCGAGACCCACGCGGCCATGCTCGCCGCGCCCCGCCCGACGCCGCGCTCGCGGCGCCGGGTCCTCGTCACGGGCGCCGCGGGGATGCTGGGCTCGGACCTCGCTCCGGTGCTCGCCGCCGCGGGCCACGAAGTCCTCGCGCGCCCCAGGTCCGACCTCGACATCACGGACCCGAAGAGCGTCCTGCGGGCGTTGCGGGAGCTCGCGCCCGACGTGGTCGTCAATTGCGCGGCCTTCACGAAGGTGGACGACTGCGAGACGGACCCGCGGGCCTTCGACGTCAACGCGAATGCGGTCAGCCACCTGGTGGAAGCGTGCGCGCGTCTGGGAGCGCAGCTCGTCCAGATCTCGACGGACTTCGTCTTCGACGGATCGAAGGGCGCGCCGTACGTCGAGGACGATCCGGTCAACCCGCTCTCCGCCTACGGGCGCAGCAAGCGCGCCGGGGAAGAGGCGGCCCTGCGCCTGCCGGGATGCCTGGTCGTGCGTGCCTCCTGGCTCTTCGGCCGGTCGGGCTGGAATTTCATCGAGGCGATCCTGAAGCAGGCCGAGAGCGGGAAGAAGCGGCTCTCCGTGGTCGTCGACCAGGTCGGGCGGCCCACCGCCACGACCGACCTCTCCGGCGCGATCGCGGCCCTGCTCGAGACGGGCACCTCGGGCGTCTACCACTTCGCCAACCGCGGGGAGGTCTCCTGGAACGAGTTCGCCCGCGAGATCCTGTGGCGCGCCGGCCATGGCGACGTGGAGGTCGAGGCGACGACGTCCGCGGTGCTCGCGCGGCCAGCCCGCCGGCCGCCCTACTCGGTCCTCGACACGGGCAAGTACGAACGCCTGACCGGCCGCCCGATCCGCCCGTTTCACGAGCCGCTGGCGGAGTACCTCGCGCGCAGGGGAAGGCCGGAGGCGTGAATTCGTCCGGCTCCTGACCCTCAGTTTCATCCTCGGGGCAGCGCCCCCGGCGGGTAAACTCGGCCGGGCGTTTCAAACAGGAGAAAAGCGCATGCGCCGACTGCTCTTCGGAATCGGGTGTCTCGTTGCGGCCGCCCTCGCCGCCGCGCCATCGCCGCGGCCCTTCAACCTCGACGACCTCGCGCGCCTGCGCGACCTGTCGGATGCCGTCCTCTCGCCCGACGGCAGCTGGGTCGCGTACGCGGTGCGCACGACCGACGTGAAGGAGGACAAGCACGAGACGCACATCTGGATGACCAGCTGGGACGGCAAGGAGACCGTTCGCCTGACGACCGGGAAGGAGTCCGAGACCAACCCGCGCTGGAGCCCGGACGGGCGCTACCTGGCGTTCCTGTCGGACCGCGGCGACGACAGCGACGTCTCGCAGCTCTGGCTTCTCCCGCGCGGGGGAGGCGAAGCCGAGAAGATCACGGACGTCAAGGGCGGTGTGGAAGACTTCGACTGGGCGCCCGACAGCAAACGTCTCGTTCTCGTCGTGCACGATCCGGGTCCCGATTCCGCCGAGAAGGAGAAGGACAAGGAGAGCTTGAAGAAAGCGAAGGCGAAAAAGCCCATCGTCGTCGACCGCTTTCAGTTCAAGCTCGACGGGTACGGCTACCTCGACAACCGGCGCGATCACCTGCAGATCGTGGACCGCGAGACCCGCAAGGCCGAGGTCCTCACCTCGGGCAACTTCGACGACGACCTCCCGTCCTGGTCGCCCGATGGAAAGACGATCGCGTTCGTCTCCAAGCGCGGCCCCGACCCCGACCGCACCGACAATTGGGACGTGTATGCGATCGAGCCGAGGGCGGGCGCCGAGGCGCGGCCACTGACCACCTTCGAGGGCGCGGACAACGCGCCCGAATGGGGCGACAGCCGCCCGGCCTGGAGCCCGGACAGCAAGTGGATTGCCTACGTGCAGGGCGGCCCGGACAAGCTCATCTACTACGGCCTGCACAGGCTCGCGGTGGTTCCGGCCTCGGGCGGCCCCGCGCGCCTCGTGACCCCGGACCTCGACCTGAACGTTCTGTCGCCGCGCTTCACGCGCGACGGCTCCTCCATTCTTTTCCTCCTCGAGGAAGACCAGGCGGTGCACCTCGCGAAGGTTCCGGTGGCGGGCGGCCCGGTGGCGCGCGTCGTCGGGGGCCGGCGGGTTCTCTCGGGGTTCACGACCGCCTCGGACGGGCGGATCGCGTTTCTCTCGAGCGAGCCGCTCGTGCCCGACGAGGTCTACGCCGTCGACGCGAGCGGGCCGCGCCGGCTCTCGCGCCAGAACGACGCCTGGCTGGCGGAGGTCAGGCTCGGCGCCGTCGAGCAGACGAAGTCGACGAGCAAGGACGGCACGGAGATCCACGGGTTCCTCGTCAAGCCTCCCGACTACCAGCCGGGGCTGCGTTACCCGGCGGTCCTGCGCATCCACGGCGGCCCGGTCGGCCAGTTCGAGAACTCCTTCGACGCGGAGTGGCAGTGGCTCGCCGCCAACGGCTACGTCGTCATCGCCGCCAACCCGCGCGGCAGCTCCGGCCGGGGCGAGAAGTTCCAGACCGCGATTTACGCGGACTGGGGCCACCGGGACGTCGAAGACGTGCTCGCGGCGGCCGACGACGCGGTCGCGCGCGGCCTCGTCGACCCGGATCGGATGGCGGTCGGCGGCTGGAGCTACGGCGGGATGATGACCAACTACGTCATCGCCTCGACGACGCGCTTCAAGGCGGCGACGAGCGGGGCCGGCATCTCGAATGCCCTGACCGGGTACGGCACGGACCAGTACGTCCGCGAGTACGAGCAGGAGCTGGGAACTCCCTGGAAGAATTTCGACAACTACCTGAAGGTGTCGTACCCGTTCCTGCACGCCGACAGGATCACGACGCCGACGCTCTTCCTGTGCGGCGACGAGGACTTCAACGTGCCCCTCCACAACTCCGAGCAGATGTACCAGGCCTTGAAGAGCCTCGGCGTCCCAACGGAGCTCATCATCTATCCGGGCCAGTACCACGGCATCCGCAAGCCGAGCTTCCAGCGCGACCGCCTCGAGCGCTACGTTGCCTGGTACGACCGCTACGCGAAGCCCGGCAAGAACGGGTCGGCGGCGGCGGCCGCGGCGGGGCACTGATCGGCTCGGGACCGATGACGCCCGCC
>Ga0209048_10001040_pt1 | contig 29072 bp, 27 predicted proteins | sample FrelakmetCRP12CR_FD_187146 | JGI IMG/M metagenome (GOLD analysis project Ga0209048, IMG submission 187146) | Freshwater lake sediment microbial communities from the University of Notre Dame, USA, for methane emissions studies - CRP12 CR (SPAdes)... | ecosystem: Environmental > Aquatic >... | reverse complement strand
TGCGGAGCGCCGCAGCAACGGCGGCCAGCGGTCCGGTTGCATGGCGCTGCAGATGCCCCCTCCCCTGACCTGAAAGAGTGCTCATGAACATGCCGCGAATCCTGCTCCTCCCGCTGTTCGGCCTCGGAACCGCGCTCCTGGCGGGCGCGGCCGGAAGGGCCTGGTGCGAAGATCTGAGCGTCAACGCGCGGATGCTCGCGTCGGCCCGCGCGGGCGACAGCGCCGGGGTCACCCGCGCGCTCGCCGAAGGCGCCGCCGCGAATGCGCGCAACCGCCTGGGCGAAACCGTGCTGCTGATCGCGCTGAAGAACAACAAGCCCGCCCTGGCGGCCCAGATGCTCGATGCCGGGACCGACGTCAATCTCGCGGCCGTGAACGGCGTGACGCCGCTGATGGCGGCGGCGCACGCCGGACTCGCCGACATCGCCAAACGACTGCTTGCCAAGGGCGCTGACGTCAATGCCGTCGATCGCATCGACAAGACGGCCATGACCTATGCCGCTGGCCAGGGCAATACCGAGATCGTGCTGCTGCTGATTGCCGCAGGTGTCGACCCCAATGCCGTCTACGCTCACGACCTGACCGCGCTGATGTGGGCCGCCGGCAATGGCCAGACGCAGACGGTGCAAGCGCTGCTCGCGGCCGGTGCCCGTCCCGACCGGCAGGACGATCGCGGCAAGACCGCGCTGGACATTGCTCGGGACGGCAAGCATTCCGAAACGGTCACGCTGCTGGAAAGCGCCGGGAAGAAATAGCCGCATCAGGCAGCGCGTCGCACCCACATCCGGCGCAGCAGTCCGTTGCGATCGACAACCTGATGCTTGATCGCCGCGAGCACATGGACCGCGATCGCGGCCACCAGGACCCAGCTGCAGACCAGGTGCACAACGCTCAAGAGGTTCTTCAACGCGACATCCGTCGCCGCCCACGCCGGCAGCGTCATCCCGAAGTAGCGTACCGGATAACCGCTGACGGCGGAACCGAGGTAGCCGCTCAATGGCTGCGCGAACAGGCACGCGTAGAGCAGCCAGTGATTGATGCGCGCAGCGTTAGCCTGCCATGCCGGCAGGCGCGGCAGCGCCGGTGGCCGATGCGTCGCGCGCCACGCCAGCCGGATGACCATCAGCAGCAGGATGGTCATGCCGATCGACTTGTGCAGGTTGAACGCGTCGACACGGGGGCCGACCGGCAGCTTGGGGATTTGCTGCATCCACCAGCCGAACACGATTTGCGCCCCGACGGCGAGCGCAATGAGCCAGTGCAGCGCGATCGCGGTCGCCGTGTAGCGCGCGGCAGGCTCAGAATCGGGCATTGGCGGTCACTCCGACCAGGAAATTGCGCTCCGCCGACGGCTCGAAATAGCGCCCGTTGGTGTCGCCGACGATCACGGTGCCGGAATAGTTGCGCGCCGTGACGTTGTTGAGGCGGGCGAACTCGGTGAACGTCCACGCGCCCGAGCGTTGCTGCCAGCCGGCGCGGAGATTGGCCACCGCATACGCCGGCGCATAGTCGGTATTGCGATCGTTGACGTAGACCTTGTTCGCGTACTGCGCTTCGAGCGCCGCAGAAAAGCCTGACCACTCGGGGCGCGACCAGGTCAGCTCCGCATAGGCGCTCGATCCCGGTACGCCGGGCAGGCGGGCGCCGGAGGGAATGATCTGCGGTGGCGCGCCCGTCGTCGTCGCGCCCACGAATTGCGCCAGCAGGTACGTGTACGACGCGTAGGCCGCAAAGCCGTTGCCGAGGCTGCCTTCCCACTGCGCCTCCACTCCGTGTCGGCGCGTCTTGCTCGCGTTGCGGTACGTCGTCCTGCCGCCGGTCGAGGTGTCGATGACGATCTCATCCGTGGTATCGATCTTGAACAGCGACAGCGTCGCGCGCTGCTGCCCGGCGATCATCGCCTTTACGCCGATTTCGGCCGACTTGCTGACTGCCGGTTGCAGCGAGAAGTTGAGACCCTGACCGACGGGTCGATACGCCAGTTCCGCGAAAGTCGGTGTCTCGAAGCCCACGCCATAGTTGGCGTACAGATTGACGTCGTTCGTCGCATGCCATACCCCGCCGACGACCGGGGTCGGCTTCGTGTAGCGCACGCTGCCGCTGTCATCGGGATTGGCGTTGGTGATGTAGTGGTCTGTCGAGACGAAGTGCACGTTGCTGTAGCGCAGACCGGCAAGCAGCGAAAACGCCGCCAGCGACCATTCGGCCTGGACATAGGCGTCACTGTTGCTGACATTGTCTTGCTCGTCGCGCCGCAGGTCGCCCAGCGACCCACCGTTGTTGACGTAGCCGCGGCGCTGCTGGTGCTGGGTGTCGTAGGTGGCACCCACGGTCACTTGCAGCGGGCCGCCCGCCAGGTCGAAGCGCGTCGTCGCGCGGGCGTCGACGCCACCGAAGCCGTTGTTCAGGTCGGTGACGCCTCCCGACGAAGTCGCCGCCACTCCCGACAACGCCAGGTACTGCCGCACGACGCGCGAACCGCCGTAGCCGGTCACGCGCAGCAGGGTATCGGGCGACAGCCGCTGCTCCCAGGTCGCGCCGCCTTGCTGCTGGCTGACGGTCTTGCGCGTATTGAACAGGATCGCGACAGGATCGGCCTGCCGTGGATCGGCGTACCACTGGGCCTTGGTCAAGCCCAACGGATCCTGCGCCTCGGGCTGGTACAGCGAATTGCCGATCACCGTCAGCGTGCCGGATTCACCGGTGTCGAAGCGTAGCTTGACGTTGGCCAGGTCACGCGACGCCTCGCTGTGCTCCCGATACCCGTCGATGTGGAAAACATTGCCGGCGAGCACGTAGTTCGCGCCGGACGCGGCGCCTTCGAACTTCGCGATCGTGTTCGACGTTCCGTAGCTGCCGCCGACGACCTGCGCCTGCGCCATCGGCGGATCGGGTCCGTCCTCGGTGAAGATCGCGATGACACCGCCGGAGGCGTTGCCGTACAGCGTCGAGAATGGTCCGCGCATGACTTCGATGCGCTTCGCCGAGACCAGACTGAAGCTGCTGACCTGGCCCTGGCCGTCGGGCATCGTCGCCGGAATGCCATCCTGATAGAGCCGCACGCCGCGCACGCCGAAGTTGGCGCGCGCGCCGAAGCCACGCGACGAAATCATCATGTCCTGCGCGTAGTTGCCGCGGTTCTGCACGACGATTCCGGGTACCCGCACCAGCGATTCCGACAGGTTGACCTGAAGCTGTCCCTGTTGGATTTGCGCGGCGTCGACTGCATCGATGGCGACGGGAAGGTCGAACGCGCGCTGCTCGCTGCGCGTCGCCGAAACCACCACGGGATCCAGGAGCTGCAACTCGGGCTGCGGCTTCGGCACCTGCGCGGCCGCGAACCCCGCGAGCAGGCTCGCGCCGGCCGCAAGGCAACGCATTCGCCGCACCATCACCTGCCTCGCAAATCGCAACGGTGTTCTCCAGAGCCCCGGCGACGCGGGCATTGCGGCAATTCGTGTAGCATACCCGATCGCGCACGGGGCCTCCAATGGCCCTGCACCGCAGCTTCGGTGCGGAGGCTGCGAAGGCATGCGAACAAAGAGGAGACGTACAGCGATGCGGGCATTGTTGTGGTTGATTGCGACCGCGATGACCTGCGCTGTCGCCGTTGCGGCGCCGTTGGGATACGTGTCCAACGAGGGTTCGGCGACGGTGTCGGTCGTCGACACCGCAACCGACGCCGTGACGGCAACGCTCAGGGTGGGTGGCAAGCCGCGGGGGATCGCGCTCGCGGCTGACGGCAAGCGCCTGTACGTCAGCGATCAGGCGAGCAACGCGCTGCTCACGGTCGATCCTGCGTCTGGAACGATCATCAGCCGCACCCCACTGGGCGATTCGCCGGAAGCCATCTACCTTTCGCCCGATGGCCAGTGGCTGTCCGTGGCCATCGAGGAAAACGACATGGTGCTCGTCGTCGATACCGCGACGGGCAAGGTCGCGAAGCGCATCAAGATGCGCGGCAAGAACCCGGAGCACGCGGTATTCAGCCCCGACGGAAAGTGGCTCTACGCGAGCAGCGAGGAAGCCGACAGCATCGACATCGTCGACCTTGCCAGAGGCGCAGTGATCAAGTCGGTCAAGGTCGGCGATCGTCCGCGCGGCATCGGTTTTCTTCCCGACGGCAGCCGCGCCTACGTCGCCGCGGAAAACGCCGACCTGGTCAATGTCGTCGACACCGCAACGCACGAAGTCATTGCGCGCATCAAGGCGGGCAGCCGATCGAACGGCGTGACGGTACATCCCGACGGCTCGCGCGTGTATGTGAGCTCCGGCGGCGAAGGCACGGTGCAGGTCATCGACACGGCGAGCAATGCGATCGTCGCCAGGATTCCCGTGGGCAAGCGGCCGTGGAACATGGCGATCACCGCCGACGGCAGCAAGCTCTACGTCGCCTGCGGCCGCTCCAACGCCGTCGCGGTGATCGATACCGCGAGCAACAGCAAGATCGCCGACATCGCGGTGGGCGAGTTGCCCTGGGGCGTCGCGATTCGTTGAGCGTTGGCGACGCGACGACAGCGGCGCGTGCGCTGCCACCGGGCCGCAAGGGCGATCGCGCTGGCTGCGGGCGGTGTACTCGCGTCCGCAGCGCACGCCGACAACCCCGCTGAAGTCTTCGAACTGCCGTCGGTACAGGTGATCGGAACGACGCCGTTGCCGGGCCTGGGCTCGGCGCTTCGGGACGTGCCGGCGAACGTTCAGACCTTCAACCGGCGCGAGTTCGATCGGCAACGCCCGCAGAACCTTCCCGATTTCCTCGGCGGCAACGCCAACAGCGTCGCCACCGGCTCCGCGCAGGGCAACGCCTATCAGCAGGACCTCAGCTTCCGCGGCTTCATCGCGTCGCCGCTGCTCGGTGCGCCGCAGGGCCTGTCGGTATTCCAGGATGGCGTGCGCATCAACGAAGCCTTCGGCGACGTGGTCAACTGGGATCTTCTGCCGCAGTCGGCCATTTCCAGCGTGCAGATCATTCCCGGTTCCAACCCCGCCTTCGGGCTCAACACGCTGGGTGGCGCGCTGGCCATCTACACCAAGAGCGGAGCGCAATTTCCGGGCGCGGCGGTCGAGCTCTCCGGCGGATCCTTCGGCCGCAGCGGTGTGCAGTTCGAAGCCGGCGGACAGCACGAGCTGCTCGACTACTTCGCGACGGCTAATTTCGCGAACGAGAAAGGTTGGGCCGAGCACAATCCCAGCCGCCTCAGGCAGTTTTTCGGCAAGGTCGGCTACCAGGACGACGTCACCGACCTCGACGTCGCACTGACGCTCGCCGACAACACCTTGCAGGGCACGCAAACGCTGCCGCAGGAGTGGCTCGACACTCCGCGCCAGGCGTACACCTTTCCCGACACCAATGAGAACCAGCTCGCGTTCGTCACCGCCAAAGGTAGCCGGTTCCTGACGGACACGGCGCTGCTCGGCGCCAACGCGTACTATCGCCGCTATCGCAACACCAATGTCAGCAGCAATGTCAACAATGCCTACGGCACTGTCGACGGTGACACCGGCGTCGTGCAAACCAACGAAGCGACCAATGACCGGTCGCAGATCGCTCAGGCAAGCTGGGGCTTCGGACTGCAGCTCACGCTGGCTGGCGAGATTGGTGACAGGCAGAACCAACTCGTCTTCGGTACCACCGGCGACTTTGGCAACACCCAGTTCACCCAGCAATCGCAGACCGCGAACTTCAACGCCGAGCGCGACTCGATTGCGTCCGGCGCGTATATCGACCAGACCGCAGTCGCCAGCGACAACCGCTACGTCGGTGTCTATGTTGCGGACACGTTGCATCTCTCGGAGCAGTGGACGCTGACGGCATCAGGCCGCTACAACAATGCGCGCATCGCCATCGCCGACCGCTCGGGGAGCGATCCGGGGCTCGACGGCACGTATCGTTTCGCCCGCTTCAACCCCGCCGCGGGCATCAACTTCAATCCCTCACCGACGCTTACCACCTATGCGGCTTACAGCGAAGGCACGCGCGCGCCGACGCCCATCGAACTCACCTGTGCCAACGCGCAGGCACCGTGCAAGCTTCCCAACGTGTTTCTCGCCGATCCTCCGCTGCAGATGGTCGTCGCCAGGACGCTCGAAGTCGGCGCCCGGGGAACGATCGGCCCTGACGCACGCTGGTCGGCGGCGCTTTATCGCACCGACCTCGACAACGCCATCGAGTTTGTCGCAAGCAATGCAGGCGCCGCCAACGTCGGGTATTTTCAGAACGTCGGCAACACGCGCCAGCAGGGCATCGAATTGCTGGGCACGAAGCGGTGGGGCGAGCTCACGCTGACGTTTCGCTACGATCACATCGACGCCACATTCCGTTCTACCTTCACCGCCGCGAGCCCCGACAATTCGTCGGCGGGGCCCAGCGGGGCGATCACCGTGAGCCCCGGCAACGTCGTCCCCGGAATTCCCGCCGATTCGGCCAAGCTGCGCGCCGACTGGGACATCGACGATCGCTGGTCGGCCGGAGCGACGCTGGTCTACGCGTCCAGCCAGTACGCGCACGGCGACGAGAACAATCAGGACGTCCATGGCCAGATTCCCGGATACACGATCGTCAATCTCGATGGTCGCGTTCAGATCGATGCGCAACTGCAGCTCTTCGCCAACATCAGCAACCTCTTCAATCGGCAGTATCAGAACTTCGGGCTGCTCGGCGCGAACGCATTCACGGGTCCGGATCGCACTTTCGGCCCCGCGCTGGGCATCGCGGCGACTTCCGAACAATTTCGTGGCATCGGCGCCCCGCGCGGCTTCTGGATCGGGCTGCGCTATACGTTCGGCAAGACGGCCGGCAGTCGATAGATGGACGCCACGACTTCGCGGCCGCGACACGCGACGCGCGCTGCCGGTAGAATCATGGCGATGCTACGTCGCGACCTCCTCAAGACACTTTCCGCGCTGACACTCTGCGCGCTTGCGCGCCCCGGCTCGAGCGACGTGCGCTCGGCGGCCGCCCCGTCGCCCGCGGACATGTGCGGCCCGGGTGCGGATGCGCGGCAATTGCTGATTCCGGGCGCCGACGGCTTTCTCGGCCGGCTCGCCCCGGGCAGCGACGTCCTGCAACTTCACGCAGTCGCCCTGTCGCCCGCCGCCGCCGGGCTGTCGCCGGGATTCACCCGCGGCTACGTCGTCACCCACCGCGGACGCCGATACCTCAACCCCACACTGCTGCTGCGCCAAGGCCAGCGCCTCCGGGTCGACTTCGCCAATCGCACCGACGAGCCAACGATCGTGCACTGGCATGGGCTCGCGGTCGATACGCGCAACGACGGCGGCGGCATGCCGCTGGTCGCACCGGGCGAGAATTACGCCTACGACTTCGAGGTGCATAATCGCGCATCGCTGTACTGGTACCACCCGCATCCGCACGGCATGACCGCGGCGCAGGCGTATCGCGGCATGTTCGGCATGATCGAAGTCGACGATGCCGACAACCAGCGGCTGCGCAGGGAACTCGACCTCGTGTCCGGCCGCACCGAGATTCCGCTCATCCTTCAGGACCGCCGCCGCGCGGCCTATGCTCCGGTCACCGCCGACCGCGTGCACGGTTATCTCGGCGACAATGTGCTGGTGAACGGCAGCGTATGTCCGTACCTCGACGTGGCGACCCGAATCTATCGCCTGCGCGTCCTCAACGCGTCGAACGCTCGCAGCTACCTGCTCGGAATGCGCACCGCCGACGGCAAGCCGTTGCCGTTTTCATTGATCGGTGGTGATGGCGGCCTGCTGGCATCTCCGGTGCGCTGCACCCAGGCGTTCGTCGCTGTTGCCGAGCGCATCGACGTGCTCGTTGATCTTTCCGGCGCCGACATCGGCGACACGATCGTCATCGAAACGCAGGCTTTCGACCCCATGCACATGGAGGCACCGGCGCCTGCTGTGACCGACCACGCCGCCATGGGGCACGCGATGCCGATGCCGGACGCGAATGCGGATGCGGATGCGGATGCCCCGCCGATCGATCACGCCGCGATGGGACACGGCGGCACATTCCCCGAAGGCGCACTGCGCAGCCTGCTTCACCTGCGCGTGCGCGAGCGCGTCGCCTACCGCGCGAAAATCCCCGACACGCTGGCGGCGATCGCCGCGACCGACAGCGTCGGCGCCAAGGAGCGGCCGCTGCGCCTGGGCTTCGCCAAGGGCCGCTGGCGTATCAACGATCGCGTCTTCGTGATGGGCGAGACGCCGATCGAGGTGGTCCGCGGTACGACCGAAATTTGGCTCATCCGCAACTACTTCACCAGCATGCCGCATGCGATGCATGTTCACGGTTTTCACTTTCAGGTGCTCGGGCGCGAAACCAGCCCGGCGCAGGTCGCCGCGTTGAAGATCGACGAGCACGGTCGTCTCGCCACGGACATGGGCTGGAAGGACACCGTGCTGGTCTGGCCCGGCGAGAGCGTGAAGGTCGCGATCGATTTCGCGATGCGCTTCGCCGGACCACAGACCTACATGGTGCATTGCCACAATCTGGAGCACGAGGATGGTGGCATGATGCTCGGCATGAAGGTCGCGTAACGCGCGCGTCGCGCGCGCGACGCCAGGACCCGTCGCCAACGCCAGCCAATGCGCCGCCTGCTCTTCTGCCTGCTTGCCGCATCGCTGCCGTCCGGTGCCGGGCAAACCGCGCACGCGCAGGAAATCGCGCTCGTGCCGCAACGGCTCTCGGAGCATTGCTGGTTCTTCCAGGGCGAGGCGGGCATGGCGTCGCTCGCCAACAAGGGCTACATGTCGAACGCGGGGTTCGTCGTCACCGGCGCCGGCGTGGTCGTGTTCGATGCGCTCGGGACTCCGGCGCTGGGGCGGGCCATGATCGCAGCAATTCGCAAGGTCAGTGCGCAGCCGATCAAGCGCGTCGTCGTCAGCCACTATCACGCCGACCACATCTACGGCCTGCAGGAATTCAAGGCGACCGGCGCCGAGATCTGGGCGCACGCCAAGGCGAAGGAATACATCAGTTCGGGCCAGGCGATCGAACGGCTCGCGCAACGCCGCGCCGATCTTGGCCCCTGGATCGACGAGAGCACGCGCGTCGTGCCCCCAGACGTGTGGCTGGATGGCGACACCGACTTTCGGCTGGGCGGACTCACCTTTCGGCTCATCTATTCCGGAGGGGCGCATTCGCCCGAGGACACGCTGATGTACGTCGTCGAGGATCGCGTGCTCTACGCCGGCGACCTGATCTTCGCCGGCCGCATTCCCTTCGTCGGCAACGCCGACAGCCGCGGCTGGCTCGACGCGATGGGCAAGGTGCTCGCGCTCGCGCCGTCACCCGTCGTCGTCGTTCCCGGGCACGGCGCCGCGTCGCGCGATCCGGCGCGCGACACCGCCCTGACGCGCGACTACCTGGTCTATCTGCGCACCGCCATGGGCCGCGCCGTGGCCGAGCTCGAACCCTTCGACGACGCGTATGCCAAGACCGACTGGGGCAGGTTCAAGTCGTTGCCGGCGTTCGAACAGGCGAATCGCAGCAACGCGTACGGAACCTACCTGCTGCTCGAGCAGGAAGAGCTGCAGGGTACCAAGCGCTAGGCGCCTCGGGCGCGCCGCGACGCCGACTCAATCGTCGCCGCGCGCCGGAGCGGGGTGCGGCGCCGCAGGACGCGCACCGACCGCGCTGTGCGCACCACCGGGCAGCCACAGGATCGCGAGCAGCGTCACCAGCGCGATGCCCGCCATCGCCAGCAGCAGCACGCTGAAGCCACCTGCCTTCACTACCGGACCGAGCAGCCACACCGCGGCGGAGCTGACGCTGAAGGAAACGGCGAGGCGCATGCCGCTGACGCGCGAGCGCATGCGATCGTCGACGTAGCGAACAATCATGGCGTCGGTGAACGGAATCGCTCCGAAGACGACGATCATGAACGCGATCTGGCAGGTGAACAGCGTCCAGCCGCTGGCCGACGCGGCCAACGCAAACAGCGGTGCCTGCAATGCGACGATGCCGAGGTACAGGTACTTGAGCGGATACCGGTCGATCAGCAGGCCGACCGCCACCTGCGCGAATGACGCGATCACGTACACGCACGCCAGCAGGAGCCCGAGCAGCGCAGGATCCTCGATGATCCCGACGAAGCGCTCGCGCAACAACTGGCCATTGCCGTTGGTCGTGAAATTGAACAGCAGACTCGACGAAATCGCCGCAACGGTCATCACGGCGAACACTCGCGCCAGCGTGGCCGCCTCGTGCGCCGCCGGCGCGCGGGGCGCTTGCGCGGGAGGCGCGGCTTCCTTCGGCGCGACGCGCACGAAGGCGACACCGCAGGCAAAGGCCAGCAGCGCCGGCACGACGAACGCCGCGCGCCAGCCGGCGTACTTGACGAGCAGCCCGGTCGTCACCGCGGCCAGCGCGACACCCAGATTGCCGGAAAGGCCGCTGATGCCGATGGTCAGCCCCGGCTGCCGCGCCCCGCGCACGAGCATCGGTATGCCGACCGGATGGTAGATCGATGAAAATGCGCCCAACAGCGTCAGCGCAGCGGCGAGCTGCCACGCATTGCGCGTCGCTGCGACCAGCAGTGCCGAAGCACCCATGCCGAAGTAGAACAGCAGCATCATGCTCCTGCGCCCCCACAGATCGCCCAGGCGCCCCGCCGGCAGCGACCCCACACCGAAGAGCACGAACGCGCCCACGCCGTAGGGCATCAGCGATTCCCAGTCGGCAAAGCCGAAATCAGCCGCGATCGTTCCGACCGCGGTCGCGAAAATGAGCAGGAACATGTGGTCGAGCGCGTGCGCCAAATTGAGCAGCAGGGAAGTCGCGCGCGAAGGAGCACTGTTCATCGGCGGGCCGCGAGTTGGATTGCGTGGGCGAAGGCGGGGGTGTCGTGCGCACCGATGCCGCGCTGCATCGGCCAGAGGCGCGCTGGCTCAGCCGGCAGCCAGCCGCTGCAGCTGCTCCGCCAACGCCGCCGGAATCTCGACCCCATCGCGGGCGGCCTTGACGCCGAGTGCGCGGCGGCGGGCGCCCGGGAGGCGTACACCGGCGTCCTTCTGCATTTCGGAGATGAGCGTTTCGACGCGGTCGAGGTAGACCGCGCTTCCGGCCAGCGCGCCGGGGTCGATGACCAGGAACGCCTGGCCGATGCGCGGGCGATTGCCCTCATCGACGAAGAAGCTGTCCGCCTCGAATCCCATCGCCGCACCGGTAAGCGCGCATACGAGCAGTTCGACGACCAGCGCCAGCATCGCACCCTTGGTCGCGCCCATCGCCAGCATCGAACCGGAGAGTGCCGCCGCTGCGTCGGTCGTCGGCTCGCCGTCGCGGTCCAGCGCCCAGCCCAGAGGAATGGGTCGCCCCTCCTTGGCCGCGACCATCACCTTGCCGCGCGCCGCTTCCGACAGCGACAGGTCGATGGACAGCGGATCACCGCTGCGGCGTGGAAAGACGGCGGCGATGGGATTGGTCCCGAACACGGGGTGTTTGCCGCCCGCCGCAGGCATCGCCGAGGGCGAATTGCCGAAGGCGAGTCCGACCATCCCCGCGGCCGCGGCAGCAGCGAGGTGATCAGCGGCGACGCCGAAGTGATGGCTGTTGGTGACGCCGACGAAACTCACGCCGAACTCGCGGGCGCGCTTGATCGCCTCGGCAACCGCGAACGCGCACGCGGGGAACGCCAGGCCGCATTGCGCATCGACCAGCGCCGCGCCACCGCGCGAATTCACCACCGACGGCACCGCCCTGCCGTCGGCACGACCATTGCGCAAATGCGCGGCGTACTGGGGGATGCGCGCCATGCCGTGCGATGCAAGTCCCTGCGCTTCGGCGCCCACCAGCGCGGTCGCGGTCGCGGTGGCCATGGCCGGGCTCGCCCCGGCGCGCAGGAGTGCCCGGGTCGCGAGGTCGGTCAGTTGTGCGAGCGTGAACGTGGGCATGGCGTCAGCGGCGGCCGAGCGCCGCAGCGACCTTGTCGGCGATGAGGGTCGATACGCGCACGTTGGACTCGCGGGTCACGCCGGCGACGTGCGGCGTGAGGATGAGATTGGGACAGTCCGCCAACGGCGACCCTGCAGGCAACGGCTCGCGGTCGAACACGTCGAGCGCGGCGCCGCCCAGTCTGCCGCTGCGCAGCGCCGCGGCGAGCGCAGCCTCGTCGACCACGCCGCCACGCGCGGTGTTGATCAGTATCGCCCCCGGCTTCATCAGCGCCAGCTTGGTGGCGTCGACGAGATTGCGCGTCTCCGGCGTCAGCGGCACGTGCAACGTGACCACGTCGGACGCCCGCAGCAGTTCATCGAGGGTCCGCGCGATGGCCTGTTCTTCACGCCAGACCGCCGCGTCGGCAGCAATCTGTGCGTCGAAGCCGGTCACGTTCATTCCCAGCGAGCGCGCAAGCCTGCCCGCCAGCCGGCCGATGCCGCCGAAGCCGACGATGCCCAGCGTCTTGCCGGCCGTTTCGCGCCCGTCCGACAGCGCGGCGCGCGGCCACTTGCCCACCGCAACCGTTGCCGTGCTCAGGTACGCCCCGCGCAGGAGCAGCATCGCGGTGCCGACGACGTACTCGGCGACCGCCAGCGCGTTCGCGCCCGTTGCCGGGATGACTTCGATGCCGCGCGCCGCGCAGCCCGGCAGGTCGATATTGTCGAGACCCACCCCGAGGCGGCCGACGACCTTGAGCATCGGCGCACCGGCGAGCAGTTTCTCGTCGACCAGCGTCTTGTTGCGCACGATCAGCGCCGACGCACCGGCCAGTTGCACACCGAGCTCCGCTGGCCGGTCGACCAGCGTCGCGTCGTAGATGGTGTCGAACCGCGCAGCGAGCGCCGCCACCGCCGCCTCGTCCATGAATTCGCTGATCACAACGCGCATGTTCTCCACCTTCACTGTTTGGCGAACAGCTGCCCGATGTTCTCGAAGGCCTTGAACTCCAGCGCATTGCCGAAAGGGTCGAGAAAGAACATCGTTGCCTGCTCGCCGGCGAGGCCCTGGAAGCGCACGTGCGGTTCGATTACGAAGCGGGTATCCGCTGCCTGCAGCTTCGCGGCGAGCTGCCGCCAGTCCGCCATCGCCAGGATCACGCCGAAATGGCGCACCGGAACGCGGTCGCCGTCGACCAGGCTGGTGGCATCGCTCGTCGCGCCCGAAGCCACCTTGTGCGCGACGATCTGATGCCCGTGAAAATCGAAGTCGACCCAGTCGGGCGAGCTGCGGCCTTCCGGGCAGCCGAGAAACCCGCCATAGAAGCGTCGCGCCTCGCCGAGGTCGGTCACGGGAAAGGCCAGGTGGAAGCGCGGGTACGCGCCGCGTCCGGAATCTCGTTCGCTCATCGCGTCACATCGCTCCGCTTCAGCTCTGCATGCCCCATTTGCGCACCGTGTTCGCTTCCAGCGTGCGGAAGACGACGTTCTCGACGAACAGGCCGATGAGGATGACGGTGAACAGCCCGGCGAACACGTTGGCAATTTCGAGTTGGTTCTTGTTTTCGTAGATGAACCAGCCCAGCCCCCCGGAACCCGACGATACGCCGAACACCAGCTCCGCGGCGATCAGGGTCCGCCAGGCAAAGGCCCAGCCGATCTTGAGCCCGGTGAGGATGCTCGGAAACGCCGCGGGAATCAGGATCCTGCCCACGTACGACAATCCGCGCAGGCCGTAGTTGCGACCCACCATGCGCATGGTATTCGACACCGACAGGAAACCCGAGTGCGTGTTCAACGCGACCGCCCACAGCACCGAATGGATGAGCACGAATACCAGGCTGCCGTTGCCCAGGCCGAACCAGATCAGCGCCAGCGGCAGCAGCGCAATCGCCGGCAGGGGATTGAACATCGATGTCAGCGTCTCGAGAAAATCCGTGCCGATGCGCGACATGATCGCGAATACGGTCAGCAGGGCGGCGAGCAGAATGCCCGCGCCGTAGCCGATGAGCAGCACCTTGATCGACGTCCATGCCTTGCCGAGCAGACCCCCGCCGAACAGCGCGTGATAGAACGCCTCGAGGGTCGACATGAAGGTCGGGAACAGCAAGTCGTTCTTCAGCCAGCGCGCGTAGAGTTCCCACACGACCGCGAGAAACACCAGGATCGCCAGCTTGCGCACCGCAGTGATGTTGTAGATCCGTTCCCACGTCGACAGCGGTTTCTGGACGACGCCGAATTGCGACGCCGCGATGGTCTCGCGGAAGACATCCGCGCGCACAACCTCGGTATCAGCCATGAACGACCTCCTCCTGCTCGACTTCGTCGGCGAAGAGCATGTCGTGGATTTTCTGCTCCAGCGCCTTGGCTGCTGGGCTTTCTGCCGCTGCACGCGGCAGACTGTTGATCTCGGCCTTGACCTGCCCGGGATGCGGCGACATCAGGAGGATGCGGTTGCCGATCTTGATCGCCTCGGGAATCGAATGCGTGACGAACAGCACGGTAAAACGCGTCTCGTCCCACAGTTGCAGCAGCTCGTCCTGCATCTTGCGCCGCGTCAGCGCATCGAGCGCCGCGAAGGGTTCGTCCATCAGCAGGATGTCGGGCTCCATCGCCATGCCCCGGGCGATCGCGACGCGCTGCTTCATGCCGCCGGACAGCGTATGCGGATAACTGTCGGCGAACTTCGCGAGATTGACCTTGGAGATGTAGTCCATGGCCCGGTCCGCCGCGGCCTTGCCGGAGAGCCTGCCGCTTGCCGTAAGCGCGAACATCACGTTTTCCTTGACCGTCTTCCAGGGCAGCAGCTGATCGAATTCCTGGAACACCATCATGCGATCGGGTCCCGGCTTGGTGACCTCGGTGCCCTTCAGGCGGATCTCGCCCTCGACGGGGTGCAGGTAGCCGCCCACCGCCTTGAGCAGCGTCGACTTGCCGCAACCCGAAGGTCCGAGCAGCACGAAGCGGTCGGACCGGAACACCTGGAAGTCGACGCGATAGGTCGCGGTGACCAGGTAGTCCTTGGTCTTGTATTGTAGCGTCACGCCCTTGACGTCGAGCAAGGGTACCGGTGTGCTCATGGCGTCCCCTTCAACCGCGCTCTACGCTTGCCACGGCAACCGATCGAGGTCGACGTTGCCGCCGCTCAGGATCACGCCCACGCGCAGCCCCCGTACCGGCAGCTGACGCTCGAGCAACGCCGCCAGCGGAACCGCAGCAGAGGGCTCGATGACGATCTTGAGCTTTTCCCACGTCAGGCGCATCGCCCGAACGATCGCCTCCTCCGACGCGGTACCGATAGCGTCGATCATCGATGAAATCACTGCGAAAGTCTTGTCGCCCAGCGACGAGCGCAGGCCGTCGGCGATCGTGCGCGGATCGGTCTGGGGCACGACATGCCCGGCGCGCAGCGACTGCGCGGCATCGTCGGCGCCGGCAGGCTCGGCGCCATAGACCCTGATCGACGGCAAGATGCCCTTCGCCGCGATCACCGTTCCGGACAGCAGGCCACCGCCCCCGACCGGAGCGATCAAGGCATCGAGTTGCGGAATCTCGGCAAGCAGTTCGAGTGCCGCGGTTCCCTGCCCCGCAATCACGCGCCAGTCGTTGTAGGGGTGCACCAGCATGGCGCCGGTCTGGGCAAGCACGTCCGCGCACGCGGCTTCGCGCGCTGGCAACGTCGGCTCGCACAGGCGAACCTTGCCTCCGAATCCGCGTACCGCTGCCTGCTTCACCGCCGGCGCGTTGGAAGGCATGACGATCCAGGCCGGAATCCCGCGCCGGGTCGCCGCCCACGCCAGCGCCGCCCCGTGATTGCCCGAGGAATGCGTCACCACGCCACGCGCGGCTTCGGCGGCCGAGAGAGACAGTACCGCGTTGCATGCGCCGCGGGCCTTGAAGGCGGCGACCTTCTGCAGGTTCTCGCACTTGAAGTAGAGGTGGGCGCCGGCCGCCTCGTCCAGGGAACGGCTGCTCAGAACGGGCGTGCGATGAACGTGCGCTTCGATGCGCGCGAGCGCCGCACGGATCGCGGCGAGATCGACCGCAATGCCTGTCGTCGCGGCGTCTACCGTCGCCTTCATCGGCGCATCAGCTTCCGGGGACGCCGTGAACATTCGGAAAGAATAGATCCTTCCACGAGTCGGGCCTGGCCTTGATCGCTCCGGTCTTGGCCATGAAGTCGGCGTACTTCATCACGTTCTGCGGCGTCGTCGTGAACACGATCTGCGGGTCGTTCATCATCCGCGCGATGTTGTCGAGCGTGTCCTTGTCCTTGGAAATGCGCAGGTACGCCTCGGCGGCCGCGCGCCTGTCGCGGTTGATGGTCGCCTGCGCTTCATCGAGCGCTTTGACAAAGGCTTCGTAGAGCTTCGGGTTCTCGGTGCGGAATTTGTCGGTCGTCCACACCAGGTTGAAGGTGACCGCGCCGCCCATGACGTCGTAGTTGTTGAGCACCGCATGCATTCCGGGCTTGGCGAGTTCCTGGTACTGGAACGGCGGCGAACCGAAATGCGAGTTCACTTCCGACTGCCCGGCGAGCAGCGCCTGCATCGCGTCGGGATGCGCCATCGACACGGTCAGCGAGTCGAGTTTGTGCTGCTGGCTCGGGCCGAACGCCTGCTCGGCGGCCATCTGCAGCGCCAGGGCCTGCACCGAGATCTTCACGGCCGGCAGCGCGATGCGGTCCTTGTCGGTGAAATCCTTGATGGTCTTCACGTTCGGATTGCGCGTGATCAGCATCAGGGGCATCGAGTTCAGCGCCGCCACGGCCCGAACGTCGAGGTTGCCGCGCGTTCGCGACCACAGGATGACCAGCGGGCCAACGCCACCGGACGCGAATTGCAGACTGTTGGACAGCAGAGCGTCGTTCATGACGTTGCCACCGGCAAACGTAGCCCACGTGACGGTCACGTCGAGACCCGCGGCCTTGGCGTGCTTCTCGATCAGCTTGCCGTCTTCCATCAGCATCAGCGGCAGGTAGCTGATCCCGTACTGCTTGGCGACCTTGATTTCGGACATTTCCGCGAGCGCCGCCGGCGCCGCGGCGGCGAGCACCACGATCAGCAGCGTACAGGCGCAGCGCGCCAGCGCGTCGATGCGCATGGGAGTTCCTCCTGAATCAGCGACTGGGCCCCGATTATAGAGGGCATCGCGGCGCGGCGCAGCGGCGCCCGCCGGCGGGTGCGCTCAGGCGCTCTCGTAGAGTCGCGTCAACACGAACTCGCGGTGCCCCAGCGCCTCGGCGGCCGTGAGCCGTCCGTTGGCGGTGCGGAACATCATGTCGAGCAGCCTGTCACCCGCCTGGTCCATGGTGATCTCGCGCTGCAGCAGTCCGCTGGTGTCGACGTCGACGTGTTCGCTCATGGTGCGGACGGTGCGTGGATTGGCGCAGATCTTGATGACCGGCAGGATGGGATTGCCGATGACGTTGCCCTGTCCCGTCGGGAAGAAGTGCACCACATAGCCCGCCGCCGCGCACAGCGTCACCATTTCCGCCGCGGCCGAAGAACTGTCCATGAACCACAGCCCGGGGCCGGTCGGCATTTCCGCCTTGTCGAGGACGCCGTCGACGATGCATTTCCGGCCGATCTTCTGGATGTTGCCGAGCGCCTTTTCCTCGATCGTCGTCAGTCCGCCGGCGATGTTGCCCTTGGTCGGTTGCGACTCGGACAGGTCGGTGGTCTTGTGGCGGTTGATCATTTCCTGATAGCGGTCGAACATGCGCATGAATTCCTTGCGCACCTTGTCGTCGCGGCAACGCGCGGCGACGATCTGCTCGCCGCCGGTGATCTCGGAGGTTTCGCCGAAAATAAGCGTGCAGCCCGCCGCGTAGAGCTTGTCGAAGGCGTCGCCCACCGTCGGATTCGCACCGCAACCCGACGTGGTGTCGGACTCGCCGCACTTGGTCGATACCCAGAGTTCGCTGACCGGGCACTCGACGCGATGCAGTTCGCTCGCCGCCTGGAGGTAGGTCTTGGCGACCTTCGACGCGCGCATGATCGTGTCGTGGTCGCCATGCAGTTCGATCCCGAAACCGGTGACCGGCTTGCCGGTGGCGGCGATCGCGTCGACGACCTTCTTGGTCCAGCCCTCCTCGATGCCGATGACCACGACCGCGGCGACGTTGGGGTTGCTGCCGGTGCCGATCAGCGTGCGGAAATGGAGGTCGAGGTCCGCGCCGAACTGCAGCCGCCCGTACGGGTGCGGAATTGCCAGCGTGCCCTTGATGTTGTTGGCCACCGCTTCGCAGGCGGCGTTCGAAAGATCGTCGACGGGCAGGATGATGACGTGGTTGCGCACGCCGACGCGGCCGTTTTCGCGACGGTAACCCCAGAATTTGGATGGCACGCTTACCACCGTTTGGTCTTGATGTTGTGTACGTGGGCATGCTGCCCCGTCTTGATCGCGGCGACGACCTTGCCGATGTCGACCCCGTACTTGATGACGGTGTCGCCGACGCTCATATCCTTCAGCGCGACCTTGTGGCCAAGCGGAATGTCCTGTGCGCAGGGCAGCGTGATGGTGCGGTTTTCGTCGAGGATCAGGCCGGTGAGCGTCTGGCCGGCCTTGACGCCTTCGACCACGACCACGGCTACCGAATCCTTCGGGTCATGCAGCACGCAATGGATCATTGGGGGCTCCAGGGGGCAAGGTGCGACTACGCAGGTAGCTTAGCGCGCGGGGCGAGGCAAGTCAACTATATCACCTAGATGAGTTGAATCACTTGAAGGATTTGCTAGACTGCCGGCATGAACAGCGATTCGGCGCCGCCGTCGACCGACGCTCCCTTTCCCGGTGTCCCGCTCAGGGGCCCGCTGTACCGCGAGGTCAAGCGCCAGATGATGGAGGCGATGTCCAGCGGCGAATGGAAACCGGGCGAAGCCATCCCCGCCGAGCGCCGGCTTGCCGAGCGCTACGGCATCAGCATCGGCACGGTGCGCAAAGCGATCGACGCGTTGGTCGCAGAGAACATGCTGATCCGCCAGCAGGGTCGCGGCACGTACGTCGCCAGCCACAATCGCGACCGCCTGCTGTTCTACTTCTTTCACGTCGTCCCGCACGAAGGCACCAAGCAGTACCCGGTCGTGCGCCTGCTTTCCTTTGCCCGCGCCAAGGCCGACAAGCTGGCCAGCGACAAGCTCGGCATCGCGCTGGGCGACCCGGTGCTGCGCATCCGCAACCTGCTCTCGCTCTCGGCCGCGCCGGTGATCGTCGACGACATCACCATCTCCGCGGCGCGCTTTGCGGGCCTCACCGAGCGCGCCTTCCGCGATCGGCCGAGCACCGTCTACAACCTGTATCAGGAGGCGTTCGGCAGCTCGGTCGTGCGCACCGTCGAGCGGCTGCGCGCAACGACCGCCGACGCCGACATCGCACCGCTGCTGCACGTTGCCGTGGGCGCACCGTTGCTGCAGATCCGTCGCGTCGCCCTCAGTTACAACGACATCCCGGTCGAGCTGCGCATCTCGCACGTGAACACGGCGGGGCACGAATACTGGAGCGAGCTCAACCAGCAATGACGCGGCGAGCGCCACGGCACTCACGCGTCGAGTTGCCGGGCGAGGTCGAGAAAGTCGTCGGCGTCGACGGTGCACCGCTTGTCGCCGGACAGGTCCACGGCCGCATCGGCGCCATGCTCGAGCGGGCGACGCACGAACGCCGTGCGCAGTCCGCAGCGTCGAGCCGCGGCGAGGTCGTTCTTGTGCGCCGCCACCAGCATGACCTCGCGCGGCCGCAAACCCAACAGCTCGACCGCGCCGAGATAGACCTCCGGATCCGGCTTGTAGTGGCGAAACAGCTCACCGGAAAACACGACGTCCCAGGGCAGGCCCGCGTTCCTGGCCATGTCGACCAGCAGCGCGACGTTGCCGTTCGACAGCGTGCCGATGAGGTAGCGCCGCTTCAGGCGCCTGAGCCCCGGCACCGCGTCCTTCCACGGCGCGAGGCGATGCCACGCGAGGTTGAGGTCGCGCTTTTCGCGCTCGGTGAGCCGCACGCCTAAATCGCGCAGCAGCGCATCGAGAATCAGGCGATGCAGCGCGTCGATCGTCAGCCACGGCAGCGCGCCGCGGCGCACGCGGTCCATCGCCGGCGCGTACCCGGCGCGCCAGGCGTCGGCGAATGCGCCCCAGTCGGCGCGAACCCCTTTGCTGCTGCCGATGCGACGGGCTTCGCGGACAATGCTGCCGCGCCAGTCGACCACCGTGCCGAAGACGTCGAACAGCAGCGCCCGTGGCGGCTCGCCGCGAATCATGCGAAGTCGATCCGCATTTGCGCTACCGGGCTGAAGCCGCGCCGATGCGCCGGGCACGGTCCGTGCGCCGCCAGCGCGGCGAGGTGCTCGGGAGTGCCGTAACCCTTGTGGCGACGGAACCCGTAGAGTGGATACTCGCCATCGAGTCGCGTCAGGAGCGCGTCGCGATCGGTCTTGGCGAGAATCGACGCCGCCGAAATCGCCGCAATATCGCGGTCTCCGCCCACGATCGCGCGCGCCGGGCAGTCGAGCGGCGGGCAATGCAGGCCGTCGATCCATACCACGTCGGGTCGTCGCGCGAGACGCTGCACCGCGCGCTGCATGGCGAGCAGCGTCGCCCGCAGGATGTTGAGCGCGTCGATTTCGCGGACGTCGCTCTGCGCGACCGCCCACGCGATCGCGTGCAGTCGGATCTCGACGGCCAGCCGCTCGCGTGAGCGCGCGGATAACTCCTTGGAGTCGCGCAGGCCGCTGATGCGCCGGGCCGGGTCGAGGATCACCGCCGCGGCGACGACCGGTCCCGCCAGCGGTCCCCTCCCCGCCTCGTCGACGCCGGCGATCAGCATGCGATTCCGGCAGCGCGCAGCTCCGCCGCCACCGCTTCCGCCGCCAGCGCGGCCGTGTCCACCGCCAGCGTTTTGGCCATGCCCGCGAACAGGGCCTCGAGACGCCGCCGCGTCACCGTGTCGTCGTAGAGGTTGAGCGCCGCGCGCGCGAGATTCGGGACACTGGCCTGCTCCTGCAGGAACTCGGGCACGACGAAGCGTCCGGCAAGGATATTGGGCAGGCCCACGTACGGTTGCAGGAGCAGGGGCTTGACCAGGCCGTAGGTGACCGGGTTGACCCGGTAGAAGATCAGGTGCGGGCAGCGGCACATGGCCGCCTCGAGCGTCGCGGTGCCCGACGCGACGATGCCGACGTCCGCCGCCTTCAGCGCATCGTCCGAGTGCCCGTAGAGCAGCTTCACCGGCAAGGCCTCGAGTTGCAGGCGGTATTGAACGTTCTCGAAGTACTCGCGCGTGTTGCGGCTCACCAGCGGCACGACAAAGCGGGCCTCGGGCAGCGCGTCGAGGATTTCCGCGGCGGTCCTGAGCAGCAGTTCGCTGTGCATCGTGAGCTCGCTCATGCGACTGCCTGGCAGAAGCGCGAATACCGGCGAGCCGCTGTCGAGCTTCAGCAGCTCCCGCGTCGCGCGCCGGCTGGATGCGTCGGCGGCATTGGCGGCCAGCGGATGGCCGACAAAGGTCACCGTGAGACCGGTGCCGGCGTACAGCGGCGGCTCGAAAGGGAACAGCGCGAGCAGCCGATCCGCGGCCCGCGCGATGCCGGCGATACGATTGCGCCGCCACGCCCACACCGACGGGCTCACGTAGTGCACCGTGCGCACGCCCTGCCGCTTGAGGCGGCGCTCGAGGCCGAGATTGAACTCGGGCGCGTCGACGCCGATGAACAGCGGCGCCCGCGCGGCGCGCAGACGACGGTACACATCGCGCCGCATGCGCACGAGTTCGGGAACGTGGGCAAGGACTTCGACGATGCCGCCCACCGACAGACGATCCAGCGGATACCATGCCTCGCACCCCGCGCTCTCCATGCGCGGGCCGGCAATGCCGGCAAAGCGCACACCCGGCATGCGTTCACGCACCGCGGCGATGAGCTGCGCGCCGAGCGCGTCGCCCGAAGCCTCGCCGGCGACGATGCCAATGGTGACGGGCACCGCAGCCATCAGCGCACAATGCCGCGTCCAGCGGTCTCCAGGAATGCCGCCAGCGGCGCGAGCACGGCAGCGTTCTTCGCGTCGGCGGCGATCTGCGCGCGGGCGGCATCCAGGGGCAGGTCGGAACGGTACAGCGTCTTGTAGGCGCGCTTGATCGCGACGATGTCTACGGCCGTGAAACCGCGGCGCCGCAGACCCTCGTTGTTCGTGCCGTGCGGCTTCGCGGGATAGCCGGCGACCGTGACGTACGGCGGTACGTCCTGCAGCACGATCGAGCCGGCGGCAACGAACGCGTGCGCACCGATGCGGCAGAACTGGTGGACGCCGACGAAGCCGCCCAGCGACGCGAAATCGCCTACGGCGACGTGTCCGGCGAGCTGCGCGTTGTTCGAGAAGGTCGTGCCGTCGCCGACGACGCAGTCGTGCGCGACATGCGAATAGGCGAGCAACCAGTTGCCGTTGCCTATCGTCGTCAGGCCGCGATCCTGCGCCGTACCGGCGTGGATGCTCACGAATTCGCGGATGACGTTGTCGTCGCCGATCACGGTTCGCGTCGGTCGTCCGTCGTACTTCCGGTCCTGCGCGATTTCCCCGACCGAGGCGAACTGAAAGATGCGGTTGTTGCGGCCGATCGAGGTGCGAGCAGCGATGACGGCGTGCGGACCGACGACCGTGCCTTCGCCGATCGTGACTTCGGCACCGATCACAGTGTACGCACCGACCTCGACGCCAGCCGCGAGGCGGGCGTCGGCCGCGACAATCGCAGTCGGGTGAATGCCGGGCATTGCGCCTCAGACGTCGCGCAGCACCGCCAGCAGACGCGCTTCGGCGACGAGCTGGCCAGCGACGGTGGCGCGCACGTTGAACTTGCCTACGCCGCGCGCCAGCCGAGACTCGACGGACTCGAGCAGCAGCTGGTCGCCAGGCAGCACCTGCCGCTTGAAGCGCGCGTCGTCGATGCCGGCGAAGAAGATCAGCGACGTTCCGTCCGCAATCCGATTGAGCGTCTTGTAGACCAGGATCACCGACACCTGCGCCAGCGCCTCGATGACGAGCACACCGGGCATGACCGGATAGCCGGGAAAGTGGCCCTGGAAAAATGGCTCGTTGGCGGTGACGTTCTTGATCGCCTTGATGTGCGCGCCGGGAACGCACTCGAGCACCCGGTCGACGAGGAGGAATGGGTAGCGGTGCGGCAGGTACCGCATGATCTCGCCGATGTCCATTTCGCCCACGGTCACTCCCCCAAGTGTTTTATCGTGCGCTCCAGTGTCAGCACGCGTTCGGCGAGGCGGCGCAGCCGGCGAACGACCGACGCGACGTGCTTCCACTCGCGGTGCGGCAGCGTCGGGAACACCGAAGTGTAGACGCCGGGCTCGCGTATCGTGTCGAACACGCTGGTCCCTCCCGAGATCACCGTGCCGTCGGCGATCTCGATGTGACCGATGATCATCGCCGCGCCGCCGATCTTGCAGTTGCGGCCGATGCGGGTGCTCCCGGCCACGCCCGCTTGCCCGGCGATCGCCGTGTGCGCGCCGATGCGGCAATTGTGGCCGATCTGGATCTGGTTATCGAGCTTCACGTTGTCCTCGAGCACAGTGTTGCCGAGCGCGCCGCGGTCGATGGTGGTATTGGCACCGATCTCGACGTCGGTGCCGATCACCACACCCCCGACCTGCGGCACCTTGAGCCAGCGCCCGTGCTCCTCGGCCATGCCGAATCCGTCGGCACCGAGCACGACGCCCGCATGCACGATCGACCGCGTACCGATGCGCGTGTCGGCGTAGACGACCACGCGCGGGTACAAGACGACGTCGTCGCCCAGTTCGCAGTCGTCGCCGATCACGCAGCCGGCGTGGATCCACGCACGCTCGCCGATGCGCGTGCGTTCGCCAACGACAACGAAGGCGCCGATGGTCGCCGACGCCGCCACCTGCGCCGTCGCGCTCACGCTGGCGCTGGCGTTGATCCCGGGGACCGCGAGTACCGGCGGGTACAGAAGCGCGGCGGCCTTGGCGTACGCCGCGTAGGGATTCTCCGTCACCAGTTTGGGAAGCGCCGTCAATCCGGCGTCGTCCGGCGCAACGATCACCGCGCTGGCGCGCGTCGTCGCCAGCTGCCCGCGATACCTGCGATTGGCGAGGAACGCGATGTCGCCGGGGGCCGCGTCGTTGAGCGCTGCCATCGCGCTGATCACGATACCGCCGTTACCGACAAGCTGCCCGCCACAGTGCTCGGCAAGCACTTGCAGCGGTACCCCCGGACCTGCATGGCGCGGCCCCATGTGCACTCGTTCCGCGACTTCGCCGACCTACTTGTCGGCGAGCGCCTTGATGACCCGCTCAGTGATGTCGATGCGGGGACTCGCGTAGATGACCGGATCCTGGATGATCAGGTCGAATTTCTCGTCGCTGGCGATCTGCAGGATGACCTTGTTGGCGCGCTCCTGCACGGCGGACAGCTCTTCGTTGCGGCGGAGATTGAGGTCCTCGCGGAACTCACGCTGCGCGCGCTGCAAGTCGCGACTCATGTTGGCGAGGTCGCGCTCCTTGTTGCGCCGTTCGCCCTCGGCCATGGTCACGCCATCCTTCTCGAGCAGCGCCTGCAGATCACGGACCTGCTTGCCGAGCTTCTGGATTTCCGCGTCGCGACCGGCGAATTCCTTCTCGAGTTTCTGCGTCGCGCGCTTCGCAGGCGTCGCATCGCGGAACAGGCGTTCGCTGTTGACGAAGCCGATCTTGTAGTCGGCACCCTGTGCGAACCCCGATGCCGCCAGCGACGCGATGAAGAGTGCGCTGGCAACCTTGACGAATGCATGCTGCGTAACGAATTTCACGATCCTCTCCTACACCAGTTGCCGGGGTTGCCGGATCATGCCTAGAACGTCGTACCAACCTGAAACTGGAAGTGCTGTATCCGGTCGCGCGGTCCCGCGTTGAGCGGATAGCCGTAGCTGAACTTGAGCGGCCCGACGGGCGAATTCCACGCCAGTCCCACTCCCGTCGAATAGCGGAACGACTCGAGGTTCGGCTCGAATCCGCTATCGTAGATCTGCCCCGCGTCGGCAAAAACCGACATTCGCACCGACTGGTCCCCGGGCTTGGTACCGGGCATCGGGAAAAACAGCTCGATGTTGCCGACGACCTTCTGGCGACCGCCGATCGTGTTGCCGGAGATATCCTGCGGCCCCAGCGAGGCGGTCTCGTAGCCGCGAACCGACCCCACGCCACCCGCATAATACGCCTTGAAGAACGGCAGCGGCTTGCCACCGAGCCCTCCGCCGTAGCCCAGGTCCGAGCGCAGCATGAGCACCGTGTCCAGTGGCAGCGGCGTGAACCACTGGATGAGATAATTGGTCTTGTAGTAGTACAGGTCCCCCACCCCGAGTTCCACGTACGCGGTCTGCAGCATGCCGCGCGTCGGAAACAGGAGGTTGTCGCGGGAATCGCGAGCCCAGCCGGCGCTGAAGATGAAGCTGTTGGTTATGCTGCCGAATTGCCTGACGAATTCCCGGTAGAGCAGCGGGCTGTTGTCGTACAGCGTCAGTTGGGTATGCTCGAAGCGCCCCCCGAGGGTGACCGAGTCGGTCTCGGTCAACGGTATGCCGAACGCCATCGCCGCACCGGCAGTCTGCGACCTGTACGCCGCCACGGGCAGCGACGACGGATTGACGTTGCGATCGTAGATTTCGATCGACCGCGAAATGCCGTCCTGCGTCCAGTAGGGCTCCACGTAGGTGAGCGCGATCACCTGGTTGACTTTGCTGGTATTGACCGAGGCGGTCAGCGAATTGCCCGTTCCGAACACGTTGTTCTGCGACACCGAACCCGAGAGGACCAGACCGTCCGCGCTCGAATAGCCCAGGCCGACGAGCAGGTTGCCCGTCGACTTTTCGGTCACCGTGATGTTCACATCCACCTGGTCAGGGCTGCCCGGAACCGATGGCGTCTCCAGGTTTACGTCCTCGAAGAACTGCAGGCGAGTAATGCGCACTTTCGAACGATCGATACGCGTCGAGTCGTACCACGCGTCCTCGAGCTGGCGCACCTCGCGGCGGATGACCTCGTCACGAGTGCGCGCGTTGCCGCTGATGTTGATCTTCCGGATGTAGATGCGGCGGCCGGGATCGATGTAGAAGGAAAACGCCGCGGTTTGATTCTCGCGATTGATTTCGGGCACCGCGTTGACGTTGGCGAAGGCATAGCCGTCGCTGCCCATCCGGTCGGATATGGCCTTCGCCGACTGCTGCAGCTTTTCGCGCGAATAGACGTCGCCCGGCTTGATCCTGACCAGCCGCATCAGCTCGTCCTCGGGCAGCAGCAGCTCGCCGGCGAGGCGCACTTCTGACACGGTGTACTTCGGGCCCTCGGCGATGTTGATGGTGATATAGATGTCTTCCTTGTCGGGCGTGATCGACACCTGCGTCGAATCGATGGCGAATTCGAGGTAGCCGCGATTGGTGTAGTAACTGCGCAGCGTCTCGAGGTCCGCCTGCAGCTTCTGCTTGGAGTACTGGTCGTTCTTGGTGTACCAGGTAAGCCAGCCGGGCGTCGACAGCTGCATTTCCTTGATCAGCGCTCGTTCCGTGAAGGCCTGCGCGCCGACGATGTTGATGTTGGCGATCTTGGAGACGTCACCCTCCTCGACGGTGAAATTGATGGCGACACGGTTGCGCTCCTGCGGCGTCACGGTGGTCGTTATCTTGACGCCGTAGAAGCCGCGGTTGATGTACTGGCGCTTCAGTTCCTGCTCGGCGCGGTCGAGCGCCGACCGGTCGAAAATGCGCGATTCGGCGACGCCGATGTCCTTGAGCGCCTTCTTGAGCGTGTCCTTCTCGAATTCCTTGGTGCCGATGACGTCGATCTGGCTGATCGTCGGGCGTTCTTGGACGATGACTACCAGCACGTCGTTTTCGACCTCCAGCCGCACGTCACGGAAGAATCCGGTCGCGTACAGCGCCTTGACCGCGGCAGACGCCTTTTCGTCGTCGAGACGCTCGCCGACCTTGACCGGCAGGTAACTGAACACCGTGCCGGCATCGGTGCGCTGCACGCCTTCGACTCGAATGTCCTTGATCATGAAGGGTTCGAAGGCCGACGCGGGGAGCGCAAAGCACGTCGCCAGCAACAGCAACAGAGTTCGGCGGCACGCATCGGCGCGCAATCGAACTCCGCGCCTGCGACGCGGCTCAGAACAGTCGGGAAAGGTCATTGAAAAGCGCCAAAGCCATCAGCATTGCCAGCACGGCCATGCCGAATCGCTGGCCGACCTCGAGGATGCGGTCGGAAACAGGACTACCCTTGATAATCTCGGCAAGATAATACATCAAGTGCCCGCCATCGAGTAACGGCACGGGCAGCAGATTGAGGACGCCGAGACTGATGCTGATCAGCGCAAGATAACCGACGAAGGTGAGCAGCCCCGCTTGCGCCGACTGTCCTGCATAGTCGGCCATGGTGAGCGGGCCGCTGATGTTCTTCAGCGAAGCGTCGCCGGTGATGATCCGGCCGAGCATCCTCAGCGTGAACAGCGACAGTTCCCAGGTCTTGCGCGCGCCCTGCGCAAGCGCGTCGACGACACCGTAGCGGACGGTCAGTGCCGAACGTTCGGCCATCGCCGGATCGACCCCGAGCCGCATTCCGGCCAGCCCTACGCGCCGTCCCGCCTGCTCGCTCGCCTCCGGAACCAACTCGGTGCGGAATTCGGCGCCCTCCCGGCGCACGGTGAACACGAGTCGATCGCCGGCGTGCGCGTTGGTGATCGCCGCGACGTCGGACGGCGAGCGCATCGCGTCGTCGCCGATCGCGACGATCGCGTCGCCGGCACGGATGCCGGCGAGCGCCGCGGGCTTGCCGGCGACCGCCTCGCCCACCACCGGCGCACCGAGGTCGGTCTTGAGTCCGAGCTGGGCCAGAAAATTGCCCTCCCAGTCGCTGCCGGAAAGCGTCCCCAGCGGCAGCGTGCGCACGGCCTGCGCGCCATCGGGACGCTGCACTGCGACGGCGACCTCGGCGCTGCCCGAGGCCTTGAGCAGCCGCCAGCGCAGATCCTGCCAGGAGCGCACGCTCTCGCCGTCGACCTCGGTGACGAGATCGCCGGCGGCGAGCCCGGCGCTCGCCGCCGGCGTGCCCGCAGGCGGCGGCGCGAGCAGGGCGCGCTGTCCGGGAATGCCGGCCATGTACGTAGCGGCGAACAGCAGCACCGCGAGCAGCAGATTCGCGATCGGGCCCGCGGCGACGATGGCTATCCTTCGCCACACGCTCTGGCGATTGAACGCGCGCGGCAGGTCGGCCGCCGCGACATCGCCCTCGCGCTCGTCGGCCATCTTGACATACCCGCCGAGCGGCATCGCCGACAGCGCCCACTCGGTGCGGTCTGGCCCGATGCGGCGCGACCAGATGATGCGGCCGAAGCCGACCGAAAAGCGCAGCACCTTCACGCCGACCAGCCGCGCGACGAAGTAGTGGCCGAGCTCGTGAAACACGACCAGCACGCCGAGCGTGACGACGAACGCGAGAATTTTTTCCGTCAGGGCGATCATGCGCTGAGCCTGCGCCGGTCGATCCGATCGCGCAACTCGCCCGCGACACGGCGCGCAGACTGATCCGCGGCGAGCGCGTCAGCGAGCGACGCGACGGGAACCGGGGCGATCCTGGCCAGCGCTTCCTCGCACATCGTCGCGATGTCAGGAAACCCGATGCGCCCCTCGAGAAACGCCGACACGGCGACTTCGTTGGCGGCGTTGAGTACGGCCGGCGCCGTTCCACCGGCGCGCAGCGCGCCGTAGGCCAGGCTGAGGCACGGAAAGCGCGTCGCATCCGGCGGCTCGAAGTCGAGTCTCCCGATGCGCGCCAGGTCGAGCGCAGTGACGCCCGCGTCAACGCGCTCCGGCCAGGCCAGCGCCTGCGCGATCGGCGTGCGCATGTCCGGATTGCCGAGCTGCGCGAGCACCGAACCGTCGACGTATTCGACCAGTGAGTGCACGATGCTCTGCGGATGGATCACGACCTCGATGGCGTCGACCGGAGCGCCGAACAGCCAGTGCGCCTCGATGACTTCGAGACCCTTGTTCATCATCGTTGCCGAATCGACCGAGATCTTGCGGCCCATGCGCCATTTGGGGTGCGCACACGCCGCGTCGGGCGTGACGCGCGCCAGGTCAGCCAGCGGCGTCACGCGAAACGGCCCCCCCGAAGCGGTAAGCAGGATGCGGCGCACGCCAAGCGTCGCGACGTCGCG
>Ga0209048_10001039_pt1 | contig 29075 bp, 24 predicted proteins | sample FrelakmetCRP12CR_FD_187146 | JGI IMG/M metagenome (GOLD analysis project Ga0209048, IMG submission 187146) | Freshwater lake sediment microbial communities from the University of Notre Dame, USA, for methane emissions studies - CRP12 CR (SPAdes)... | ecosystem: Environmental > Aquatic >... | reverse complement strand
GGGGGGGGGGGGGGGGGGGGGCAGGGCGATGGACGCGCCGCCCCAAGAACCTAACGACACAACAACGCAGGAGGCGGCATGGGAGAAGTGAGCGGTCCGGGCCAATCGAAGGGGATGATCGTGTCAGCCAGCTACAAGACGGACATCCCCGCATTCTACGGGCGCTGGTTTATCAACCGCTTACGAGCCGGATACTGCTGCGCTGTCAACCCTTACAGCGGGCAGGTCTACCGAGTGCGGCTCGACAGGAGCGCAGTTAGCGGCTTCGTGTTCTGGACGAAGAACATCGCGCCGTTTCGGAACCATCTTCAAGAAGTTAGGGAGCGCGGATACCCCTTCTATGTGCAGTACACCATCAACGGCTACCCTCGGGAAATCGAGCGATCTGTGGTTGACGCGGAGCAGTCGGTCGAGCATGCGCACGCGCTCCGCGATTCCTTCGGGCCGAGGGCCGTGGTCTGGAGGTACGACACGATTCTCCTGTCGAGCCTCACCCCTCCCCAGTTCCACATCGACAACTTCTCGCGTCTGGCGAGCATGCTCGTCGGCGCGACTGACGAAGTCGTCGTCTCGTTTGCCCAGATCTACAAGAAGACTGAGCGCAACCTCGATGCGGCAGCGCAAGCATCGGGATTCACATGGTCCGATCCGCCCGACGACGACAAGCGCACTCTACTCGGGAAGCTCGCGGAAGTGGCAGGCGGACTCGGGATTCGGGTTGCAGTCTGCTCGCAGCAACGCTACGTGGTGCCGGGGACAACCGCAGCTCGATGCGTTGACGCGCACCGGCTTGGCGAGATTGCCGGCGTGCGCCTGAATGTGAAGCTCAAGGGCAATCGCCCTGACTGCGGGTGCTTTGAGTCTCGCGACATCGGCGAATACGACACCTGCCCGCACGGCTGCGCGTACTGCTACGCGGTCCGGAATCGGGGCTTGGCGCTTGCGCGCTACAGACGCCACGACCCAGCGTCTCAATTCTTGTTTGGTCCGCCTGGCGTCCCGTCACCGGCGCTACATCAAGATGCGGGAGGCGTGTGTGTGGTGCCTAGCCATGTTGTCGCAGCGCGGATGAGGCCGGAAGGACGGGATCTGATGAAACTATCGATGAGTGCGAGGTCACGCGAGGGTCACGGTGATAGTGCGGTTGACCGCCCCGCAGTAGGCGCGCCGATGGCGTCAGGCGGGGCCGTCGCAGGGGTAACGGAGGCGGCGGGAGGCGCTCCGCTGACTGCGCGCGCGGAGGTGGCGGTGCCGGGCGCAGGCGGGGATGGCGAGGCCGCGGGGGTCAAGCGGGACGCCACGGCGGGGCCGCCGGTCGCGCGGTGCTGGTGCGGCGGCACGTGTGAGATCCGGATGGACCCCGATGAAGTCAGGTGCGACCTCGGCCTGCCGCCGCTAGGTGCGCCCGCAAAGATCCGGCTGAGCCCGGAGGCGCGACTGGCATCCGAGAGGGCCAAGGCCGGCCTACCGCCGCTGGGCGGGCTCAGTCCCGAGCGCCGCGCCTGGGTCGAGGCCCAATGGGAGAAGGTCGGAGGCCGACCTAGGCAGCTATCAATCGCGGAGATACGAGCGGAGATGCGACAGCATCAAGCATGGTGCAGGCGCCAACGGTTATGGTGGCAAGGATGACAGATCAAAGCGACGCGAATCCGGACGCAACGCCGGAGCGTGAGTGGCCGTGCCGCGCCTGGCTCAAGAAGGAGGCGCGCCCCTGCGGCGCCCCTCAGCACCCGACCTACAAGGATCGCTGCGCGCGAGGCCACGCGGATATGCGCGCCCTCGGTGCGCGGACCGCGTTCAAGCCGGCCAATTGGGAAGGGCTCCAGCACTCGATGAACACGGAGCGCTGGCCGCCCGGCCTGGAGGTGCTGCGTGATGAGGTCGCCAGCTTCATGCGCGGCTGCCTGATAGACGAGGGCGACGCCGCCGACGTGCCGACGCGGCGCCTGTCGCTGCTCTCGCACCGCGCCCGCATCGAGCGCCGGATCGTCCAGATCGACGCGCGCCTGGAGCAGGCGGGGCTGACGGACAAGCGCGGCAAGCTGCGCACCGCCTGGATCGCCGCGCTCCAATCCCTCATCAACACGGCGAAGGCGCTGGACCAACTGCTCGGCCTGGAGCGCAGGCAGAAGCGCGTGCCCTCGCTCGCGGAGGTGCTGGGTGATGAGGGAGGGCCGCGCCATGGCGACTAACGTGATCCGCCTGATGACGCGCGTGCTCGGGTCCGCCTTCGCCGGCCCGACCTGGGCGACGTGGCGCGCCGTGCTGAAGGCGGCGCATGCGCTCGACCTGACGGCGGACGAGCGCGCCGTGGTGGAGGCGCTAACCGGGCGGACAAGGCTGCCCTCAGCACCCGTGCGCGAGCTGTGGCTGCTCCTGGGGCGCCGCAGTGGCAAGTCGATCATCGCCGCGCTCCTTGCTGTGTGGACGACCTGCTGCCGGACCTACACCCTCGCGCCCGGCGAGGTCGGCGTCTTCATGGTGATCGCGGCCGACCGCAATCAGGCCCGCGTCATCAAGCGCTACATCAGCGGGCTGCTCCAGGCGCACCCGTCGCTCGCGGCGCTGGTCGCACGCGAGACGAGCGCCGCCATCTGGCTCACGAACGGGCTCTGCATCGAGATTCACACCTGCTCATTCCGCTCCCTGCGCGGCTATACCTGCATCGGCGCCGCCTGCGATGAGATCGCGTTCTGGGATACCGAGGACAGCGCCAATCCCGATCACGAGGTGCTGGTCGCGCTGCGCGCCTCGATGGCGTCGGTCCCACAGGCACTCCTGGTCGCCCTCACCTCCGTCTACGCGCGCCGGGGCGAGGTCTGGCGCATGAGCGAGAAGCACTTCGGCCGCAACGAGTCCGCCGACATCCTGGTCATCAACGGTCCAACCAGCACCTTCAATCCGACCATCGACCAGCGCCTGATCGCCGCCGCCTACGAGGACGATCCCGCCGCCGCCGCCGCCGAGTACGGCGCCGAGTTCCGGCGCGATGTCGAGGCGTTCCTACCTCCCGAGGCGCTCGACGCGGTCCGCATGGTGGGGCGCTTCGAGCAGCCTTACCAGGCGGCGCACCGCTCCAGCTACGTCGCCTTCCTCGACCCGGCCGGCGGGACCGGCATCGACAGCATGACGCTCGCCATCGCGCACTCGGAGCGAGGCCGCGCGGTGCTCGACCTCCTGCGCGAGGTGCGCCCTCCCTTCTCGCCCGAGGCGACCGTCGCCGAGTTCGCCGCCGCCATCAAGGCGTACGGGCTGAGCAGGGCCACCTCCGACCGCTACGCCGGCTCGTGGCCCGTCGAGGCGTTCCGCAAGGTGGGCGTGACGGTCGAGCCGAGCGAGCGCACCAAGTCGGAGATCTACCAGGACTGCCTCCCCGCCATCATGTCGGGCTCCTGCGAACTGCTCGACCACGCGCGCCTGCTGAAGCAGCTCGGCGGGCTCGAACGGCGTACCGGACGCGGCGGCAAGGACTCGATCGACCACGCGCCCAGGCAGCACGACGACGTCGCCAACGCTGCGGCCGGCGCCCTGGTGCTCGCCGGGCAACGGCCGCGCCTGCAGTCGGCCACGTGGGGCCGCGAGGGCGACGCGGAGCCGGCGCCGTCGCCGCCCCCGCCCGTGGACCGGGACGCATGGTTGAAGGCGCACGACATCGCGGCGTGGCGCACCATCCACGGAAACGAGCCGGCCGAGATCGCTCGCCGCGCCAGTGAGGCGACGGCGGTCATGTTGCAGATGATAGGGAGACGTTCACCGCTCGACTAGGAGGGAAGGTATGAGACCCGACGACCACGACCCGGATTGCTCAGGATGCCCGGCCTGCTCCCCGCAGATGGCCGCCATCATGGATCACCCATTCGACCCGAGCTTCCACGACTCGATGCGGCGCGCGGCGGTAGCCGCAGGGACCATTCGGCGGCGCGCGATGCAGCGGAGCGCCGCCGCGCGAGACCAATCGAGGGACTGGAGGGACGAGTACGGCCGCGCGATCCAGGGCTACGGCAGCCTGCAGCCCGACCTGCCTGCCGACCCGTACGCGGAGGCGGCGAGATCGGCACCGCGCCAACCGTGCCCCTTCGATGACTCGGACTACGACCCTCACGGCGCGGCGCCCGACGGCTACGCCGTCGCGCTCGAACAGCGCAAGGAGGAGGACCAATGAAGACCCTCGAACAGATGGTACGTGAACTCGCCGCGCTGCCGGCCGAGACGGATGTGCCGCTCTCGTGGACGCAGCGGCAGCTCGATGACCTCCGACAGCAGCAGGGCACCCTCATGAACCGTATCCAGGTCGCCCACCGCTCCGTCGGGATCCTCGCGGAGGTGGACCCGCAGATCGCGGCGCTAATTAAGTGGCGCGATCACCTGGTTAGGTGGCGCCAGCTGCTGTGTGATCGGCTGGCGGCGCTCCCGCCCCCGCGCACCGGTCCTGAGCTGGGCGAGCGGCAGAAGCTCGAGATGTCGATCCAGCGCATCGACTATGGGCTGGACCTCGGGCCGGCCGGCAGCTGCATGTACGGCAACATCCCACTCGATGACCTGATGCGCGAGGCCGGCTATGTGCCGCGCGATGCGGTCGCACGTGCCGACGGGGAGGCATGGTTCGGAACCCTGCCCAGTGCGGAGTGGCGGCTCAAGGAGCTGCAGGCGCGCCACGACGACGCGAAGTGCCGACTCGACGAGGCGCTGCTCGGCGACAAGGAGCGCGCCAAGCGCGATGCTCAGATCCAAGCCCGTGACGCAGAGGCGGCGACGAGGCCGCGTCGGAAGACGCGTCCGGATGGGACCCAGTACGACAAGTATCCCGACGGCCGATGCGTTGAGGTGACGGGTTAGCGGGACAAGGCTTAAGCCCGCGAAGGGGGTGTCAGGGTGCGAGATGGGAACGGCCTCGCATTTCCCCGGACTGGTAACAGCTCGGGGCAGCCGACCAGCGGCCCTTCGCCTGCGCGGCGCCGCCCTCACGGGCGGGCTGTTCTCCTGTTGGCCGGCGCAACTGTTCCCCTGGTGTCGGGCGGAATGCCAGTGTCAGTCCGGGCCGTGTGTTCTCCCGCGCGGCTCGGGCATCCGCCCGCCCTTATTCGACTCTCCCTGGCCCCGGACGGAGGGCCAGCGTCAGTTCAGTCGCGTGGAGTGGCGGCTGGACATCCGTTCCTGGCCCCGGACGGAGGGCCAGCGTCAGTTCAGCTGAGTAGAGGCGGCTGGACATCCGTTCAATCTGGCCGTGGGCGTGCGGCCAGTGTCAGTCCGCGTCGGGCGTCGGACCCTCGACGCGGGCACACGTCCTGCGGGGCGAACGCCCTAGGTTGCCGGGCCGCAGCCTTAACTCCGACCGGTGCCCCGCCACGCCGCATGTGCGTGAATGCAGCCGGTCGGAGACGGCCCATCTTCCTGCTGGCGTGAAGTTCTGGTCTGCCCTGATCTCGCCGCCGGTTACGCCTCTTTGAACTCTTGAAATCTGTTGCAATGGCTGGGCTTCGAGGATTACGCTCCGAGCCAACAATGCAAGGAGACGCGGAAATGGTGAATTGGGTGATAGTCGGCCTGACCGCGGTGCTTGCAGTGATGGCCTTCCTGCAGTGGCGTATCTATTGCGACATCCTTAGCGCCACGAAGACGACCGAGCGCGCGTACGTTTCGATGTCCCACGTTCCGCCAGGGCTCCAATTCGTAGACCCATCTCACGACATTCGCGCAACCATCCGAATCAGCAATACTGGACATACACCGGCCGACATCATCGGTTACGACGTCAGATTAGCCTTTGGCCCCCTAGTCACCACTCCTGACAGACCGGCTGTCCCATCCGGGCCGCCCCAGACCTACATCATGCCCAGTGACCACATCGACCTATGGCTCAACTTTCCAGGTTCGATGTTCCAGATGACTGACGTCCGAACCGGCAATCCGGAGTTATATCTTGTTGGCTGGGTTGTCTACGGCGATCGATTCGGCAGGCGGCACCGAAGCGGCTACGGCCGTCGCTTTATCGTGCCTATTCAGGAGGGCGGCAATAACCTCGTGTTCATACAGGAGCCTGGATACAACTACGAGGAAGACCTGGTATGAAGTCTGAGCGATGTGTAAAGTCTCCTGGCGGCCGCTGGGCATCACCGAGAACCTCCGCTCCCGCCGAAGCTGCGCTCAAGAAGTTCGACCCGAACGCCCGCTCAAGGCGCAGCGGTTCGCGTGCGGTTCAAGCCAGCGCCGTCTCCGTGTGTCCCCGGTGTGACCTCTGCCTGGTATGATTGGCGTGGAGTTGGCTGGGAGGCAGGGATTTGAACCCCGATAACGTGGTCCAGAGCCACGTGTCCTACCGTTGAACGACCTCCCAGCAAGGGTGAGCCGCGCAGGAACTTCCAATTTTAGCGGATAGGTGTTGAGCGCGCAAGGCTCGCTACCGCCCGTCCTGATTCACCGTGTACACCCGCCCCGCAACCGTGATGGTTCCCGTGCGGGCGCCGCCGTTGTTGGCATCCGCCTCGTACGAGAACACATCGTCGCCCGCCCGCGGCATCGACGAGGTGACGCGGATCCAGGACGCATTGGACTGCGCCGTCCACGGACAGCCGATGGCGCACGACGCGCTCAAGGCCTGGGTCACGACAGTGACACGATACACTCCGCCTGCTGCCGGGATCCGCGCGGGCGTGGCATCGAACCCGTAACGACACCCCTCCTGCGTCACCCACACGTTCTGCCCGGCTGTTGCGGTGGGCCAGCGGACCTGGACTGCCGCGCGCCGCGTCGCATCTTCGGTGAACTGCGAGTAGGACACGCTGATCGACGCGGACCCTTCCCCCGAGTTCCTGCCGACGCTAATCCACGGGTCGGTTGGCGTGGCGGTCCAACTGCACCCGGCGCCCGTCGCGATCGTCAGCGAGAAACCGGTGCTGTGCCAGTGCTCCACGATGTCCGCGGGCGACACGGAATACTCGCAACTCGCAGGCGGCGGTGGGGTCGGGGCATCCGGCGCGGAATCGTGGCAGCCGGCAAGAACGCCGGCCGACGCGAACATCAGTGTGAGGCCAACGAGAGAGAGACGTAGGCGAGGCTTGCCCTGCATTTCGCGCCCCCGATCGAAACGGCCGATCGCGACGCAGCTAAGGAGAACTCTACGCCAAGTTGCGCTGGAAGAGAAGGCGTCGCCTCATCCCACGAATTGTTGCAGCCGCGCGAGGCGCCGGCATGTCGCGTCGCGGCCGACCAGGGCGACGACGTCGAAGAGGCTCGGACTGACGCCCTGCCCCGTCACCGCAACGCGGGTGGCGTGAATCAGCGTCGCGGCCTTGATGCCCTGCGACTCGGCGCAGGCGCGCAGCGCCGACTCGATGCCGGCTGGCGTGAAGGGATCCACCCCGGCGAGCACTCGACCCCAGGCGCCAAGGTGACCCGCCAGCCCGGGAGTCGCCAGGTGTTTCTTCGCGGCCGCCTCGTCGTAGTCGGCGGGGTCGGCGAAGAAGTACCGTCCCTGCTCGGCGAGATCGCGGAGCTTCTTCGCGCGGGGCTTGAGGATCTCGATCACCTGGTGGAACCACTCGCGCCGCTCGCCGCGCAACGCGTCGCTCCACGCGCCGATCTCGCGGAGCACCGGCTCGAGGCGGTCGGTGATCTCGTCGCCGCTCAGGCGCGCGATGTGCTGGCTGTTGAACCACTCCAGCTTCTCGGGATTGAAGACGGCGTTGCTCGAGCTGATGCCGTCGAGCGTGAACGCGGCCACGAGCTCCTCGCGCGTGAACAGCTCGCGGTCGTTCCCCGGCGACCACCCGAGGAGCGCGAGGAAATTGAACATCGCCTCGGGGAGGAAACCCTGGCGCGCGTACTCCATCACCGACGTCGCCCCGTGGCGCTTGCTCAGGCGCCGCTTGTCGGGGCCGAGGATCAACGGCACGTGCGCGAAGCGCGGCACGGCCGCGCCGAGCGCTTCGTACAGCAGCACCTGCTTCGGCGTGTTCGAGATGTGATCGTCACCGCGGACGACGTCGGTGATCCCCATGTCGATGTCGTCCACCACGACCGAGAGGTGATACGTCGGGTACCGATCGGATCGCAGGACGACGAAGTCCTCGATCACCGAGTTGTCGAACTCGATCTTCCCGTGCACCACATCGTCATACGCGGTGGTGCCGTCCGGCATGCGGAAGCGGATGGCCCGCGGCGCGCCGGCGGCTTCCCTGGCGGCGATCTCGTCCGCTGGGAGCGAAGCGCACGCGCGGTCGTACGACCACGACTCCCCCGCCTGCTCCGCCGCGTCCCGCCTGGACTTGATCTCGTCGGGGCTGCAGTAGCAGTAGTAGGCGTGGTTCGACTCCACCAGCCGCGCGGCGGCTTCACGGTAGCGCTCGAGCCGCTCCGACTGGAAGTAGGGCCCGTGCGGGCCGCCGACCTCGGGGCCCTCGTCCCAGTCGAGGCCGAGCCACTTCATCCCGTCGAGGATCCCGGCCACCATCTCCCAGGACGAACGCTCGACGTCGGTGTCCTCGATGCGCAGGACGAACGTGCCGCCGTGGTGGCGGGCGTAAAGCCAGTTGAACAGCGCCGTGCGGGCGCCACCGACGTGCAAGTAGCCGGTAGGAGAAGGCGCGAAGCGGACTCGTGGGGAGGACATGGCAGGATTCTGGAGTCGGGATTCGGGATGCGGGGAGGACGGAATGCCTGAGTCCTGGCTCCTGATTCCTCAATCCTGTTTGTTGGCGGTGAGGCAGGGATTCGAACCCTGGGTACAGGTTTTAGCCCGTACAACGGTTTAGCAAACCGCCGCCTTCAGCCTCTCGGCCACCTCACCCGCCTTCGCCGTGCTGCGCACCGCCTGGACCTGCTCGCACGGCTACGGCGAGGCAGGCCCGTCACAGACTCATTACTATGACGCAAAATCGCCTGAATCACAATGTCGTGGATGCCGAGATCGTGGAGGTTGGTTGCCAGGCCGCGACGAAAGGCATGAAGGCCGTACCACGCCACGCGTTCACGGCCGCTGAGTCCTGCCGTTCAACTGGAGGTGGACGCCTCGACCTGCCTTTCGGCTACCTCGACCGCCCGCGGAATCGCACGTTGACCAGCGTCCCCGATTTCTCGCCGAGTTCCACGGCGACCCGGTCGTCTGCAAACATCAGGCGGAAGCGGTATGTGTTGATGTTACCGATTTCGTTGTAGTCGAGGACGAATGCGCTGTCGCCCTCCCAGGCGCCGCTCACGGCGACCGGTAGCCCGAACCGCCCGTCGGGCGAAACGCGCGGGACACCGTCGAGACCGACCGCCCGCGGTCCATCGCGCCGATCGCCGAGTTCCAGTTGCAGCCGGGCCTCCGCAGCTCCCGGAAAGGTGAGCACAAAGGACTTGAGGCCGAGCGGATTCCCGTCGAGCGCGTAGGTCTTTCCCGAGATCGCCGCTGCCAGCTTCGGCGCGAGCTGTACCGGTCCGGCGGCCGGCGGCGTAGCCGCCTCCTTCACCGTGGCTGCAAGGCGCGCAGCCGCCGCCGGGTCTTCCGGGAGCGGCTTGTCGGACTTGATGGCGCGGCCGATGAAGCTCCCGATGTCGCCTGGCTCGAAGTCCCCGCCGGTGAACACGACGACCAGGTTCGTGCCCGGCACGACACTGATGCGCTGGCCGCCCCGGCCCAGGGCTTCGAACATCGGCGGAGTCCTGTCGGGATAGACCCAGAGGCCGTAGCCGTACTGCTGGCCCGGGCTGAAGCCCGGACGTGAGTGCACCTGGACGGCGGCCCGCATCCAGTCCGCAGGGACGAGTTGCCGGTCTTCCCAGCGCCCACCCTGCAGCCAGAGGTAGCCGAGCCTGGCCATGTCGCGGGGCTGGAGGCGCAGGTCGCCCCACCCGTGTGCGATGCCCTGGTGGTCGACGGGCCACGCAGCGTCCGCGATGCCGAGCGGTCCAAACAGCTCGCGGCGGGCGAAGCCAAGCGCGTCGACACCGGTCGATCGGGTGACGACGCCCGAGAGCAGGTGCATGCCGCCGGAACAGTACTCGAACCGGCTGCCGGGCTCGGCGACCATGCGGAGGTCGAGCATGAACTGGATCCAGTCGGGGCTGGCCATCATCCGAGAGAGCGTGATCTCCCCGTGATCGACGTGGCAGTCCAGTCCCGACGTCATCGTCAGCAGGTGCTCGATCGTGATGCGACCTTTCCGAGTGTCGCGGTTGGCGACGGGGCGCCCCCCGAAAACCGGGAGCAGCGGTTCGGTCACTCCGGTCAGCTCGTGCCGCCCGATGGCGATGCCGACGAGGGTGGACGTGACGCTCTTGGTCACCGACGCGACGTCGTGCGGCGTGCCATTCGTGAACGGCCAGAAATAGGCATCCAGGACCAGGAAGCCGTTGCGGACGATCTGCAGGCTGTGGATCGGGATCTGCCGCTGGCGGACGTAGTCGAAGGCCTCGGCCAACACCCGCGAGTCCATCCCCTGCGCCTCGGGGGAGGACCGGCGCCACTCGCGGGTTGGCCAGTACGCCTGGTCCACTCCAGCGGGCGGTGCCGAGCCAGCGCCGGCCAGGCCGGCGAGGGCGAAGGCGACCACGATGGCGACTCGTCTGACGGGCCGCATGCTCACTCCTCACCGGTCCATTCCGGAGCCAGTTGATTCCTGTGGCCAGCGGCCCCACTATGAGGTCATGCGCTTTCTCGTCGGTTCTGACGTGGCCGTCGTTAGTCTCCGAAAACACGGCCGTGTCGTCGAGGTCTTCCCGGGCAACCGCTACCGTGTCGCCATGGGCGGCCTGACGATGATCTGCCAGGAAGGCCAGCTGGAGCCCGTCTCTCACTCGAAGAAGAAACAACGGCGAGAGCGTGACGCGCCGGCCCAACACGCCGACTCAGCCACGCTGGCGTCGTCTGCTCCCGCGGCAGACAGCAGCCGATTCCAGTCGATTGATCTTCACGGGATGACCGTTCCCGAAGCCTTGGCCGCGCTCCCGGTCTTTCTCGATCGCGCGATCCGCGCGGATCTTCTGCGCGTCGAGATCATCCACGGCATCAGCGGGGGACGCCTGCGTGCGGCTGTTCGCCGCTATCTCGCCGAGGCGCCGGCCGTGACGTCCGCAGCGCCAGACGATCGCAATCCGGGTGTGACCATCGCCTACTTCTCAGGCAGGCACGACAGATCGCTGAAGCTGCGTTCGCGATGACTGAGGTTCGGAAGTCTCTCCGGACGGCCGGCTGAATCTCACGCTTATCGCCCCGACTGAGGTCATACGGGGCACATTCCGAACCGGCTCCAGCACCGACAGGTGGAACGCCTGCCGCAGCCGGTGGAGCTATGCGGTTCGTTTTGGCTGCCTCTCCAGCTTCTTCTTGTCCTCTTGTCTGTCCTTCGCAGCGTGCTGTTTCAGGCCCTTTTCCTTGTCCTTCTTGCCTTTGTCTCCCATGAAACACCTCCAGCGACCATTGTCCCTCAGGAGTCTGGTCGGCCGCTTGGAACATTCTTGAAACTCTGCGCACGAAACCACCCCCGGCGGCCCCATGCCGCCGGAGGGTGATCAGCGAAAAGTCCAACAACACCGGCAAGTCCTGACAACACACAAACTACTTCTTGCCTCTCTGGACGGCGTGATCGGTCCCTGCGTAGGGCGCGGGTCGGTGCGACCGCCTGCGGCTCGCGGCTCGCGGCTCGCGGCCGCACCTGCTGAAACGCTGCTCCTGACCTGCGCGACACCGCCGCAGGTCGCTGGCCGCCAGTCGCCAGCCGGCGCTGTCAGACCGGCCGGGCGCGCAGGTACTGCTTCGGCCATTCGACCGATGCCCCGAGCTTCCGGGCGGCGTGCAGCGGCCAGTAGGGACTCCGCAGGAATTCGCGGGCGAGCAGCACCACGTCCGCCTGGCCCGTGGCGAGAATCTGTTCCGCCTGCTCCGGGCTCGTGACCATCCCCACCGCGCCGGTCGCGATCCCGGCCTCCTTTCGCACCGCCGCCGCGAACGGCGCCTGGTAGCCGGGGCCAACGGGGATCTTCGCGTTGGAGACGATGCCGCCGCTCGAGCAATCCACCAGGTCGATCCCGAGGGTCTTCAGTCGACGCCCGAACTCGACGGTGTCGTCCAGCGACCAGCCGCCCTCCACCCAGTCCGTCGCCGAGACCCGCACGAACATCGGGAGCCACGACGGCCAGGCGTCCCGGAGCCGGGCGGCGACGGCCAGCGGAAAACGCACGCGGTTGTCGAAGCTCCCCCCGAATTCGTCGGTGCGTGCGTTCGTCAGCGGCGAGAGGAACTGGTGGAGCAGGTAACCGTGGGCCGCGTGCAGCTCGATCACGTCGAATCCGGCGCCGTGGGCGCGATGCGCCGCGGCGGCGAACCGCTCGACGAGCTGGTCGATCTCCCCGCGATCGAGTTCGTGCGGTTCGGGGGAATCCGGCCCGAACCTGATCGGGCTCGGCGCGACCGGCGTCCACCCGCCGTCGGCGCCCGCGATCGGGCCGCCTCCTTCCCATGGCGGCGAGGTCGAGGCCTTTCGTCCGGCGTGCGCCAGCTGCACGCCGGCAGCCGCGCCCTGCGCCTTGATGAACGCTGCGATTCGCGCAAGCGCGGTCCCGTGCGCATCGGACCACAGACCCATGTCCACGGGCGAGATTCGGCCGTCGGGCGTGACGGCGGTGGCCTCGACCATCACGAGGCCCGCCCCACCGACCGCACGGGCCCCGAGGTGAACGAGGTGCCAGTCGGTCGGGAGGCCGCCCTCGCTCGAGTACTGGCACATCGGCGATACGAACACCCGGTTGCGGAACTCGACGCCCCGCAGCGTCAACGGCGTGAACAGGCGTGGCTGGTGTGGCATGAGCGCTCCCGTCCGATCCTATCGCATTGCGCGCGGACTTCGAGACGTGACTGCGGTCGCGAAGGGCGAATCAGGCGCGCCGGAAGATCAGCCGGTCGCCAAACCCGCGGCGAAACAGATCGGGCCGGCAACACGGGCCGGCGACACGGGCCGGCGACTATGACGCCGGACCCGAACGGGTGCCGTGTTCGACGAACGCCTTGAGCTTCGTCCCGACGAGATCCTCGAGGATGCCCCGATCGACGTCCTCGCCGCCGGACGGCTCCGCCGTGCTCTCGAGCGACGCCGTGAGCAGCGTGCCGCCCTCCCGCCGCTCCAGCCGGAAGCAGAGAGACGAGGGCGTCGGCCCGAAGATCGCCCCGGTCAGCTCAAGGCGCTCGTCCTGCCGGATCGCCGTCACCACTCCGCGAAGCACGCCCTGACGATGGCCCCATTCCTCGATGAACCGACCGCCAGGCTGCGGCTCGAGGACCAGGTTGGACGCGTCGGCGGCGCGCAGGTGCGGGGCGCCCCACCACGCGGCGACGTTCACCGTGAGGGCGTCGAAGACGCGCCAGGGGGAGGTGTCGAGGAAGACCTGGAGGTGGCGTAGACGTGGAAGTGGACGTGGACGTGGAGCAGGGCTGAAGCCCTGCTGCAACCGAAGTCGATCTGGGCCATGGATCTGCTGCAACCGATGTGGATCATCGCCAAGGCCGGTGGCCGGCCAGCGGCCTTCGAGCGCGCGAAGCGGTTCAGGGTTGAGGGAATTCCATCGCTCCCTGCCGGACCGGTGCACCGTCACCACACCGCACCGCTCCAGGACGCGCAGGTGCTTCATGACGGCGAACCGGGTGGTCGGAAACGCGCGACACAGGTCCCCGGTCGTGCGCGGACCGTCGCGGAGCAACTCGATCAGCCGCCGCCGGGTGGGGTCGGCGACCGCCCGCCAGACGGGTTCCGAGGCCATATGTGACCAAATGGTCACATATTACCAGCCGGGCTTCAAGCGAAACCTCATTGGCACGATCCTGCTTGCGTGTGCTACAACTCGGGTTCCAGGAGAACCATGCTCATAACCCGCTCGCGCGTCCGCGCGTGTGTCGTCCTTGCCCTTGTCTGTCTCGCTCCGGTCGGTGCCTCGTCCCAGCGCCCCCCTGCGGCCGCCCCGGCCCCGTCCACTGCCCTTCTCGACATCCTCCAGTCCGAGCTCGGTCGGAACGTGGAGGCGCTGAAGAAGGAGCCGGTGCCGCCCTACTTCGTCGCCTACACCGTGTACGACACCCAGTCCACGCAGATGTCCACGTCGTTCGGGGCGGTGGTGGGCGACCTCGACACGCACTCGCGCACGTTCGGCGTGGATGTGCGCACCGGCGACTACGCACTCGACAACACCCACGAAATCCGCGGCGAACCCGCGCCGCCCGCAGGAGTTGGCCGGTCCGCCATCCCGCTCACGGATTCCGAGCCCGGCGTGGCGGTCGCGGCATGGCTCGCCACCGACCGCGCCTACCGCCAGTCGGTGGAGCGGCTCGCCCGCGTGAAGACGAACCTGGCCGCCAAGGTGAAGGAGGAGGACCCGGCCCCGGACTTCTCGCGCGAAGAACCCCAGGTGTTCGTCGGCCGGCCCGCTTCCATTCAAGTGGACAAGTCCGTGTGGAAGGCTCGGCTCCGCCGCCTCTCCGCGCCGTTTGCCGACGACCCGCTCATCTTCCGCGGCGACGTCGCGTTGAGCGTCGAGGCGAACACCCGATACCTCGTCAGCACCGAAGGAAGCCGGTTGCTCACGGGCGACACCGCCTGCCGGCTGGTCATCCAGGCGCAGACCAAGGCCGCGGACGGCATGGAGCTGCCGGTCTACCAGACGTACTTCGCCCGCTCGCTCGCCGGGCTGCCGCCCGAAGCGCGGCTCCTCGAAGACGTCCGAGCGATGATCGCCATTCTCGGCAAGCTGCGTGCGGCGCCGGTGGTCGATCCGTACTCCGGGCCCGCCATTCTCTCCGGGCGCGCGGCCGGCGTGTTCTTCCACGAGATCTTCGGCCATCGCATCGAGGGTTCGCGGCAGAAGACGGCCGACGATGCGCAGACGTTTGCGAAGAAGGTGGGCCAACCCATCCTGCCGTCGTTCCTGAGCGTGGTTGCCGACCCGACGTTGCAGAAGCTGGGCGACACGGAGCTTGCCGGTTCTTACCAGTACGACGACGAGGGCGTCCGCGCGAGCCGCGTGGCTGTCGTGAACAGCGGTGTCCTCAACGCGTTTCTGCTCGACCGGTCGCCGCTGGCCCACTTCCCGAAATCCAACGGGCACGGGCGCGGCCAGCCCGGACTGCGCCCGATCTCGCGCCAGTCGAACCTCGTCGTCGAATCCTCGGCCGGCGTGCCCTTCGCGCAGCTGGTGGATCGGCTGAAGGACGAAGTGCGGAAGTCGGGGAAGCCGTTCGGCCTGCTCTTCGACCAGGTGGAGGGCGGGTTCACCTTCACCGGGCGCTACGTGCCGAACGCGTTCAACGTCACCCCGGTCATCGTCTACCGCGTGTATGCGGACGGACGGCCGCTCGAACTCGTCCGCGGCGTGGATCTGATCGGCACGCCCCTCGCGGCGTTCAGCAAGATCGTCGCGACCGACAACCGGACGCTGACCTTCAACGGGATCTGCGGCGCGGAAAGCGGCCCGGTTCCGGTCTCTGCGTCGTCTCCCGCGCTGCTGGTGTCCGAGGTCGAGGTGCAGAAGAAGGCCAAGTCGCAGGAGACTCTTCCGATCCTGCCGGCCCCCGCGAAGACCGACGCCGGCGGCGCCGATGCGCCCGTGCTGTCCGCGCTGAAGGACGAACTGGCGCGGTCGATGTCCGGGCTGAAGATGAAGGACGAGCCCGCGCCCTACTACGTGTCCTACTCGGTCGCCGACGCGACGGAGAGCGGCTACCGCGCGACGCTCGGCGCGCTGGTGGAGAACCGGTCGGCGCGAGTCCGCGTGCTCCGGTCGGACGTGCGTGTAGGCGACTACGCGTTCGACAGCTCGCGGTTCCTGGCCGGCGGCATGGGCGGGATGATGGGGTCGGTAGGCCTCCTCCCGACCGACGACAACGGGTTCGCGCTGCGGCAGCAGGTCTGGCTGACGACCGACTCGGCGTACAAGAACGCCGTCCAGGTGTTCTCGCGCAAGAAGGCGGCGTTCCAGAGCCGCAACGACGCGGACCCGATCCCGGACTTCACGAAGGTCGCGCCGGTCGAGTTCTTCCAGCCGGTGAAGCCCGCGGCGTCGGCGCCGCCGGAGTGGGAGGACACGGTCAAGGAGATTTCGAAGGCCCTGGCCGTCCCGGAGGTCGTCGGGTCGGACGTGGCGCTGGACCTGGCCGACGGGACGCGGTACTTCGTCAACAGCGAGGGATTCCGCATCGTGGCGCCCGCGCGCGCCGCGTCGTTCCGCGCAGGCGTCACCGTCCTGGCGGACGACGGCATGGCGATTCGCGACGCGGTGAACGTCGTCGAACGGCCGGAGGATCTTCCGCCGGCCGCGGAACTGCTGGCGCGAACGAAGCGGATGCTCGACGACGTGATCAGGACGCGGAGCGCGGAGGTCGGCGACGACTACAGCGGGCCGGTCCTGGTGGAGAACGAGGCGGCCGAGACGCTCGTGTGGCAGTCGCTCGTGCCGCTGTTCCTGGCGAGGCGGACGCCCGACTCGGACGACCCGCGCGGCGGGGGCATGGGGCAGGCGGGATCGACGCCGTACCTGACGCGGATCGGCAACCGCGTGCTGCCGGACTCGTTCACCGTGAAGGACACGCCGTCGATGACGCGGTTCGGTGCGCAGCCCGTCGGCGGCGGCTACGTCGTGGACGACGAAGGCGTGAAGGCGGAGGACGTCACGCTCGTGCGGGACGGCCGGCTGCTCACGCTGCTGATGTCGAGAACGCCGCAGAAGAACCTGCCGAAATCGAACGGGCACTCGCGGGGCGGCGGCCCGCAGGCCGGCGTGTTCCAGGTCGAAAGCGCGGCCGCGATTCCCGCAGCCGCACTCAAGGCGCAGTATCTCGAGCTGCTGAAGACGCAGGGCCGTCCGTTCGGCTACATCCTGAGAAGGCTCGGAGGCGCGGGCGGGCGCGGCGGCATGCAGGCGACCTCCGCGGTGAAGGTGACGCCGGACGGCAGGGAGGAGCCGGTCCGGGGCCTCGTGCTCGGCGCCGTCACCCACACGACGTTCCGCGACATCGTCGCCGCGTCGGAGGAACGGACGCTGATGACGCACGCGTCGTCCAGCGGCATCGCGGTCACGATGGTGTCGGTGATTGCGCCGAGCCTGATCTTCGAGGAACTCGACGTCCAGAAGAACCGGGAGACGCTGCAGAAGAGGCCGTTGGTGCCGTCACCGCTGGCCCGCTAGGAATCGTGCGATTCTCTTCTATTCCTCGGCGCATGTCACGCGGTTGCGCCCGTTCTTCTTGCTGGCATAGAGCGCGACGTCCGCGCGCTGCACCAGCCAGATGGCCGACGACTCCGCGGTGACCAGCATGCTGGCGACGCCGACGCTCAGCGTCACCCACGGCGTCGCTCCCCCCCGCTGGTGCGGCAACGCCCTGCTCTCGACCGCCTGCCGGATCCGCTCGCCCATCATGTACGCATCGGGCGGCGTGGCACCCGGCAGGATCACCGCGAACTCCTCGCCGCCGTATCTCGCCGGCATCTCGCCCGCGCGGCGGAACGTGTCGCGGAAGACGGACGCCACTTCCTGCAGGCACCAGTCGCCGGCCGGGTGGCCGTAGTAGTCGTTGTAGGCCTTGAAGTGATCGAGGTCGCACATCAGCAGGCCCATGTGGTTGATGCTTCGCACCGCCCGGCGGACCTCGGTCTCGAGCACGGCGTCGAACTGGCGGCGGTTGGGCAGCCGGGTCAGCGGGTCGGTGATCGACAGGCTCTCGAGCAGGTCGCGGGCGCGCTTCAATTCGAGGTGGTTGCGCAGGCGGGCCTTCACGATGCCCGCGCGAATGGGCTTGGTCAGGTAGTCGATCGCGCCCGCCTCGAGGCCGGCGGCCTCGTCTTCCTCGTGGTCCATCGCAGTGACGAAGATGACGGGAATTCCGGCCGTCCGCGGATCGGTCTTGAGCTGGCGGCAGGCCTCGTAGCCGTCCATGCCGGACATCACGACGTCGAGCAGGATCAGGTCCGGGAGCTGCGCGCGGGCGAGGTCGATCGCTTCCTTCCCGCTCGTCGCGAAGATCAGTTCGTAGTCAGCGCCCAGGACGGCGTTCAACGCCTCGAGGTTGGCCGGCGCGTCGTCAACGAGCAGGATCGATTGTCGTCCGGTGTCCATGATGCTCCGCCGTGTTCACCAACCGCGGGCGAGCGACACGCCGAGTGCCGTCGCGACGGCCGGCAGCAATTCCCGCGCCTGCTGGAAGTCCAGGCGGTCGAGACAGCCCTGGATCTCGTCCAGCCGGCCCTTCAGCTCGGGCGCCGACGCGTGTTCTCTGACCGTCGCGAACTGCTGGCGCGCCGCGAATCGCCTGTCCTTCAGCAGCCTGTCGAACTCGGCGAGGGCGGCGGCGGCGGCCGATGGGGCCGGCACCAGGCGCTCGCTCGGGGCCGGCGCCTGGGCGGCGTCCCGGGCCCACTCCGCCACCGAGCGGCACACGACGTCGAGCGCCGCGCTCAATCGCTCGACGCGCGCGGGCAGGGCGGCTCGCTGACCGCGCCGCAAGCTGGCCTCCAGCGCCCGCGCCGCCTCGTACACCGCGCTTGCCGACAGCGTGCCGGCCACGCCCTTGAGGTCGTGCGCCAGGCGAATGGCGGCATCGAGATCGTCGTGTGCGATGGCGGCCGCGATCGTGACCGCGGCGGTTTCGTATTCCTCGACGAAATCGCGCAACAGACGCACGAACAGGTCGGGTTTGCCATCCAGCCTGGCGAGCGCGGACCCGATGTCAACCCCGCGGAGCCACGCCAGCATGGGCGGGTGCGCCTGAGGTGGCCGACCCGATGGCCCGGCTGCCGGTGCGGTCGAGGGCGTCCTGACCCAGCGGGCCAGCGTGGCCTCGAGCTGCTTGGGTTCGATCGGTTTCGACACGCAGTCGTTCATGCCAACCGCGAGGCACGCCGCCCTCTCCGACTCCAGGTCGTTCGCCGTCGCGGCAATGATGGGAACGGCCCGGTGGGGGAACTCCCTGCGGATCACCCTGGTCGCCTCGAGGCCGTCCATTTCAGGCATCTGGATATCCATCAGGATCGCGTCGAACCGGTCCGGGCCGCGGCGCATGGCCGCAACGGCCTGGATGCCGTTGTTCGCCACCTCGACGACAATCCCCAGGCGCTTCAACATTTCGCGGACCACGCGCTGGTTCGTTCGGCTGTCCTCGACCACCAGGACTCGCGGCGGCGCGGCGGCCGCATCCGCGACGTTCGACTCTCCTTCCTCGGCCGTACGCCGCGATTCGCCGTGGTCGGCCCTGGGGCGCAAGGAGAGGTCGCGTACCGCGGCTGCCACGAAGCGGCGGTCGCCGATGACCACTGGCGCCGCGAACACTTCGACAGGGACGAGCCGACCGTCCTTGCGCCGGTGCACCGTCTCGTAGCAGCGCATGGCGTCGAGGCCGTCGTCTTCCGTCGGTTCTGTCGGGCTGATGTCGGCGACCGTCATGCGCGCGAGTTCTTCGCGCGAGTATCCCAGCGTTCGACGCGCGGCGGCGTTGGCGAACACGATGCGCGACGTGGCGTCGAACCAGTACACGCAGTCCGTGCCGACGTCGAGCGACCGCATCGCGAGGCGGAGCGCTTCTTCGCCGCTGAGGCCGCCGAAACGGAGGTCGGGAGTCTTATGGTCAGGCACAGTCGGTCCGGCGGTGTGTGGCACCGGCGCGGTCGGGCGACACACCGTCACACTTAGGACATCGGCGCGAGCGCAGCCGGACTGGAGGGGCGCTCTTGGGTGTTCTACCTGTTGTGGTGCGAACAGGGACGTAGGCCATGGGTTGGGGTGGGCTCAGCGCCTCGCTGTCCACGGGCGGTCGATGATGATCTGGAGGGTGAAGTCGTGGCGGAGCCACCGGAGCATGGGCCCGACGTACATCGGGTCGACGAACTCGCTGGCAAACGACGGCCCGATCTCGACCACGCGACCGGCGACCTGCTGTGGAGCCTCGGCCGCCAGCCTCTCTGCGTAAGCCCGCCACGGTTCCAGAGACTGGACCTGGCTCGTGATCGACGGGTAGTCGAACCTGACGAACCGGACGGCCACGAACGTGGCCACGAGGAAGACGGCGGCCACGGCGATCCGCCGAGATCTGTCCCCGCGCCGCGCGAGGCGGTCAGCGCCGGCGCACAAGGCCGCAGCGACGGCAAGCGCGAATCCGATTGACGGCAGGTACTCGTAGCGCGAGACGTTGCCCCACCTGAATCCCGTGTAGGGAACGACCGTGACGAGCAGCCACAACGCGCCGAACCGCGTCGCCGGCGCCGCGGCCAGCAGGACGGCCATCACCACGCCGCCGACGACCCACGCCGCCCACCAGCTCGGCCCCACGTACAGCGAGACGATGTAGCCGAGCCCGCTGCGAACGGCGTGCGCGCCGATCGCGTACTGCGCCTCGGAGAACGCCGGGTTGCGATAGTTCGCCAGCACTGTCGCCAGCGCAAAAACTCCCGCGGCAATCGCGAGGCCCGCCGCCAGCGTGCGGCGCTTCGTCAGGGACTCCGGCCCGAACTCCCGCCACATGAGCCAGCTGACGACCGGCAGCGTGATCGCGGCTTCGTGCGAAAACATGGCCCCGGCCGCCGCCAGGACGGCTACGGCCTCGGCCGCGCGGCGGCGCGCCTCGGTCGCGGCCCTCCACGACCCGGCCTGGGCGAGGAGCGACGCCACGTACAGGCAGGTTGCCAGCAGCGTGGAGACGGCGGATATCCAGACAACCGCCTGCGTGTAGGCGGGCTCCACCGCGAAGAAGAGGGCGCCCCAGAACGCCGCGCGCGCATCCCGGAACAGCGCGAGTGCCATCGCGAACACGAGCGAGATCGTGAACAGGTGCAGGGCGAGGTTGAGCAGGTGGTAGCACGAGGTGGCGGGCCCGCACGCCGCGACGGCGCCGGCGAACCACACCTCCACCACGGGACGATAGAACCGGTCGCCGCCCACGCGCAGAAGTCCGGACCACGTGAACGCGTGGCCGATCGACAGCCACTGGAAATCGTCCGCCGCCAGGTACGCGTTCGCGACGCCGGCGGCCGCGTAGATCGCCGCGCCGATGGCCAGCACCACGACGAGCAGGACCGCCGAACGGCCGAGTGGATTCATCGCCCCTGCTTCGTCCTTGCGATGCGAGCCGTCAGCGAGCCCCCGCGCCGGAGCTCGCGCGCGATCAGGCGCGAGCGGAGGCGGGTGGCGGAGGGAGAGGGATTCGAACCCCCGGCGCAGTTTCCCGCGCAACGGTTTTCAAGACCGCCGCCTTAAACCGCTCGGCCATCCCTCCGGGAACTGACGCTGGACAGAATACAGAAGCCAGAAGTCAGAAGCCAGAAGGATGCACGCGCGCTGGCGTTCCGTTTCAATTCTGGCTTCTGGATTCTGACTTCTGTCTCCTGACTTCTATCTTCTATCTTCTATCTTCTGTTTTCTTCCCGCTATCCTGTCCTGCCCTCCCATCCACGGCCTCAGGGCGACGGGGATTTCGATCGAGCCGTCCTTCTGCTGGTAGTTCTCGATCACCGCGATGAGCGTGCGGCCGACCGCCAGGCCCGAGCCGTTCAGCGTATGAACGAATTCGGCCTTGCCCTTCCCTTCCGGGCGGAACTTGATGTTCGCCCGGCGCGCCTGGAACGCCTCGGTGTTGCTGCACGACGAGATCTCACGGTACGTCTTCTGGCTCGGCAGCCAGACCTCGATGTCGTAGGTCGTCGCCGACGCGAACCCCATGTCGCCGGTGCACAGCATGACCGTCCGATACGGCAGGCCCAGCCGGACCAGCACCTGCTCCGCGTCGCGCGTGAGGCCTTCGAGTTCTGCGTAGGACCGGTCGGGTGCGGCGAACTTCACCAGTTCGACCTTGTCGAACTGGTGCTGGCGAATCAGGCCGCGGACGTCCGCGCCGTACGAGCCCGCCTCGCTGCGGAAGCACGGGGTATAGGCGCAGTACTTGAGCGGCAGCTGGCGGCCGTCGAGAATCTCGTTGCGGTAGAGATTCGTCAGCGGGACTTCGGCGGTCGGAATGAGATACAGGTCCCAGTCGCCCGCGATCTTGAACAGATCCGCCTCGAACTTCGGCAGGTTCCCCGTGCCGGTCAGCGTCTCGGCGTTGACGAGGAACGGCGGCTCGACCTCAGTGTACCCATGCTCGCCGGTGTGCAGCGACAGCATGAAGTTGATGAGCGCGCGCGACAGCCTGGCGCCGTCGCCCATCAGGAACGCGAACCGCGCGCCGGACGTCCGGGTCGCCCGTTCGAAGTCGATGATGCCGAGCGCGGGGCCCAGGTCCCAGTGCGCCTGCGGCTCGAAGTCGAACACGCGCGGCTCGCCGACGCGGCGCACTTCCCTGTTGTCGGCGGCGCTGGCGCCGACCGGCACGTGGGCGGCCGGCAGGTTCGGGATGGTCAGCAACAGCGCCCGGCGCTCGGCGTCGATCGCCTCGAGGTCGGCCTCGAGCTGCTTGATCTGCTGCCCCCGTTCGCGGTTGGTGGCGAACACCGCGCTCGGGTCCCGCCCCTCCTTCTTGGCCCGAGCCACTTCCTCGCCCGACCTGTTCTGCTGCCGCTTCAATTCCTCGACCTCGACGATCACGGCGCGCCGGCGCGAGTCGAACGTCGAGAGTGCCGCGAGGTCGGCGTCGGGGTCGAGGCCGCGGTTCCGGAGGCCGGACCGCACGAGATCCGTGTGATCGCGGACGAACGCTGGGTCGATCATGGCTCCTGCGATCCTACGCGATTCCCGCAATTCCGAGCCATGCCTTTCGCGGCGCCGCGGACCTCGGGTAGGATGACGGTCGAGGAGACACGCCTGTGACCAAGGTCCGAAAAGCCGTTTTCCCCGCCGCCGGCCTCGGAACCCGGTTCCTGCCCGCCACCAAGGCGCAGCCGAAGGAAATGCTGGTGCTGGTGGACAAGCCGATCATTCAGTACGGCGTCGAGGAGGCGGTCGCCTCCGGCGCGACCAACATCATCCTGGTGACCGGGCGCGGGAAGAACGCGATCGAAGACCACTTCGACGTCTCGGTGGAACTCGAGACGTTCCTCGAAGCGCGCGGGAAGACCGAGTTGCTCGCCGAGATCCGCAAGGTCTCGAACATGATCAACTTCGCGTACGTGCGCCAGGGTGAGCCGCTCGGCCTCGGGCACGCGGTGCTGGTGACGCGCGATCTGGTGGGCCAGGAGCCGTTCGCGGTCATCCTCGCCGACGACGTGATCGACGCCGAGCCGCCGGCGCTCCGCCAGATGGTGGACGTCTTCGATCGCCTGCAGGGCCCGGTGCTCGCGGTGGAGCGCGTCCCCGTCGAGCAGGTGTCCTCCTACGGCATCGTCGAGATCGCCGAGTCGATGGGTGACGGCGTCTACCGGGTCAAGAGCCTCGTGGAGAAGCCGAAGCGGGAGGACGCGCCCTCCAACCTGGCGATTATCGGACGCTATATCCTCACGCCGGATATCTTCCCCGCGCTCAAGGCCACCGAGGCCGATCGCACCGGCGAGATCCAGCTGACCAACGGCCTTCGCCGCCTGCTGCAGGACCGGCCGATCTACGCCTGCGAGGTGAAGGGCGTCCGCCACGACACGGGCAACAAGCTCGGGTTCCTGAAAGCGATCGTCTACTTCGCGCTGAAGCGGCCGGACGTCGCCGACGCGTTCAGGCAGTACTTGAAGGAGCAGGCGGGAATATAGGGATCTTGCGAACGGGCGATCTTGCGAACGGGCGACCGGGCGATCTTGCGATCTTGCGAACGTCCGATTGTGCGACCTCGGGACCGCGCCCTACTTGTCGCCGCTCGATGTTGATGCGGACGGGCCCTTGGTATCGGTTGACGGCGCGCTGCTCGCGCCTTTCGCGTCGGCGGCAGCGGCGGGCTTGTCCGATGTCGTGCTGCTGCTCGCGCTCGAAGACGACGACTTTTCCGATTCCGACGCGCCGCTTCCCTTCCGCGGGTAGTCGGTGACGTACCAACCCGTCCCCTTGAACTGAATTGCCGGCGCCGACAGCAGCCGCCGCACCTTCCCGCCGCACGCCCGGCACGTGTCTACCGACGTGTCGGAGAACTTCTGAATCACCTCGAACCTGGCGCCGCACGTCTCACACTGATATTCGTAAAGAGGCATTGGTCCCCGTCTCCGGCTCGCGACTTGCGGCCCCAAATCTACTCGAGAACCTCCCCCCGATCCCCCGGCAGCATCAGCTTGCGCTGCGCCCAGATCGGGAGCGTGCCATTCCCGAGATACGTGTCGTGGAACTCGCGCAGGGAGAACTTGCTGCCCTGCTGCGCCTTGTAGTCGGCGCGCAGCTTGAGCAGCATCAGCTTGCCCGCACTGTAGACCAGGTACGTCGGGTCGAATGTCCCGCGCTCGGCTTCGCGGCGCGCGCCCGTCTCTTCCATGAACGCCTCGTCCCGGAAGAACCGCATGCCGGCTTCCACCGACATGTCCTCGGCGTGGAGACGGATGCCCACGATGAAGCGGGCGAGGCGGATGAGGGCTTCGGCGAGCTGACCGAGCCGGACCTCGGGGTTCCCCTTCTCGAACCCCGCTTCGACCATCATCTGCTCGCAGTAGTGCGCCCAGCCCTCGACGGCCGACGCCGGCGAGAACAGGAGCGACTTCCGCAGTTTCGCTTCGATCCGGCGCAGGTGCAGGGCGTGGACGAAATGGCCGGGATACGCCTCGTGCATCGAGATCGACCAGAGCGTGGACGAGTTGAAATCGCGAAGGTGGTCGGCCTGCCGTTCGGCCGGCCACGACGGGTCCGCGTCGGTGACGTAGTAGTAGGAGCGCGTCGGCTTGGTTTCGAACGGCCCGGGCGTCCACAGGCTGGCGAAGGTCCAGCGGTAGAAGTCGGGCGTCTGCGCCACCACCAGGGGTTCGGCCGGCGGGATCGTCACCAGGTCGTGACGCTCGATGAAGGTGACGAGCCTGGCGATCTGCTCCTGAGCGGTCTGGACCAGGCGCCCCGGCTCGGGGTGGTCGTCCTTGGCCTTGCGCCACGCCTCGAGCGGGTCGTCGCCGCCCAGCCGGGAGGCGACCCGGCGGAATTCCTCCTGCGTGGCCGACAGCTCGCGGCCGGCAATCGCCAGCAGCTTGTCCACCCCGACCGACACACCCTCATCGAGTTTCAGCTTCTTCTCGAACGTCTCGCGGCCAAGGCGGAAGGACGCGCGTGCGCGCGGCGCGAGCTCGGCTTCGAGGTAGGCGCTGTAGGCTTTGAGCGCGTCGGCCGCCTCCGCCGAGGCGTCGGCCAGGTCGCCGAGGAGGTGAAGATCGTCCACGCCCGAAAATGCGCGCGGCAGATCGTGCTCGATGAACTTCACCACGCCGCGCAGGGTCTCGATCCCGACCTTGGCGAAGATGCCCGGCGGCTCTTTGACGTTGTCGCGCGCTGCCTGCATCAACCTCGGCGCCTGCCTGAGCTTCGACAGCACCCGGCGCGCCCGTTCGTCCTCGGGGGCATACGGGAAGATCGCCTGCGTGGCGAGGCTGGTGGCCAGCACGTCGGCGTAGTGCTGCGGGTTCTTCTCCCAGGTTCGGACTTCTTCGAGCTCGAAGATCCGGGCGCGGATGTTCGCCGCGATGACCGGGTGCTCGATCCGCTCGACCTCGGTGAGACCGTTGAGCTGGATTTCGTCGAGACGCCTCGAGAAGCCGGAGAGGGCGCGGGCCTGCGATTCGAGTGCGCTCCGGCTCAGGTCCTCGAGGAGATCGTCGTGCGTGTGCACGCCGTCGAGGGCCGCTCCGGTCGGCTGGACCTCGTAGAGATACCGAAGATAATCGTCCACGAAGTGGTGTAGCGGTTCGGATGAATACACGCTCGCGCCTCGAATACGCCGGTTCGGCACCTGCCCGGCCCGGCCGACGACCTTCGTCGGGCCGCGTCCCGGCAGACTACCACTTTTACAATGGTACAATATCGGACGACCCCGGTCACCCACCGGGACTTGCCATGGGCACTCCCACGCTCTTCCTCGTCGCGACGCCCATCGGCAACCTGGAAGACATCACGCTCAGGGCCCTTCGCGTGCTCCGGGAAGTGCCGCTCATCGCCGTCGAAGACACGCGGCGCACGGCGAAGCTCCTGTCCCACTACGACATCCACACGCCGACTACGAGTTTCTACGAACAGGTGGAGCGCGAGAAGACCCCCCGGCTGCTCGAGCGGCTGGCGGCGGGCGAGAGCATCGCCCTGGTGTCCGATGCCGGAACGCCCGGCATTTCCGACCCGGGTTACCGGTTGACGAAGGCCGCCATCGCGGCGGGCATCCGGGTGGAAGCCATTCCCGGCGCCTCGTCGGTGCTGGCCGCGCTGGTTTCTTCCGGGCTTCCGACCAGCGCATTCTCGTTCGTGGGCTTTCCTCCCTCACGGGCGAAGGCCAGGGAGCGCTGGCTTTCCGACCTCGAGGCACGCCGCGAGACGCTCGTCTTCTTCGAGGCGCCGCACCGGGTCCGGGAGACGCTCGAGGCTGTCCTTGCAGTATTGGGCGATAGACCTATTGTCCTCGCGCGCGAACTGACCAAAGTGCACGAGGAGCTTGTTCGGGGTCAGGTTTCGGCGGTTCTCACCAGTCTTCCGCCACTCCGTGGAGAATTCACCGTCGTGCTTGGTGGGGCGCCCGAGCTTCCTTCAATGGCTGAACCATTGCCGCCGGCCGAGAGGCTTTTGGAAGAGTTTGGTCAATTGGTAGAAACGACAGAATTGTCCCGCCGCGATGCGGTTAACGCGCTGGCGGAGCGCTACGGGATGACTTCGCGCGAATTGTATGGAGCCATAGAAAAAGCGAAGCTCGACGTCGGATGACGATCACTTGACCTGAACCCCACCATTTGCTAAGTTAACGGCGCCTCTCTCAGCTGGACCAGTTCATGCCCATGCAGCGCCGCCGTCAGCCTCCGCGCCGCGCGACTAGCAAACCGAGGACGCACGCCCAGCCGAAACGAGCCAAGGTGGCCAGGGCCGCAAAGCCGTCGAAGACGGCGGCGGCAACCAGACGCGTGATGGCCAGGCCCGCCGGGAAGAAGGCCGCCAAGCCAGCTGGTAAGAAGAACGCCCGAAGCCAGGCGCGCAAATCGACAACCGGCCGGCTCGGAGCCAAGTCGTCCCAGAATCAAGCCGCAGTGGTCGCCGGACCATCGACTCACGATCTGGCGGTGGACGCGTTCGAGCACGGATTCCAGGCTCTGCAGCAGCGACAATTCGGGCGTGCGGCCGAATTCCTCAACTCCGTCGTCAACGACTTCCCGGACGAGAAGGAGATGCAGGAGCGCGCCCGCGTCTACCTCAGCATCTGCGCGCGGCAAACCGGCGGACGCGACCCGAAACCGCGGTCGTTCGACGAGCGGCTCAACGCGGCTACCGTGGCGATCAATCGCGGCGCGTTCGACGAGGGCCTGGCCCTGCTCCGCAAACTCGAGGCGGACGACTCCGAGCACGACCACGTCCACTACCTGCTGGGCGTCCTGTACACGTCCACCGGAGACGTCGAAAAGGCGCTGGCGCACCTGCGGAAAGCCATCGAAGTGGTCCCGGAGAACCGAATCCGGGCGACGCAGGACGCCGACCTCGAACCGCTGCGCCAGAACCCGGTGTTCGCCGCGATGACCGAGGTGCCGGTCCGCCGGAAGCGTTCGGCCGCCAAGCGGCGATGACCGGCGGCGACAGACGGCGTCCCGAGCCCGCGTTTCCCGGCCGCGACCCCCTCGCCATGTGTGATTCAATAGGCGCATGTCCACGCACGTCCTGATCCTTGCCGCCGGCAAGGGCACACGCATGAAGTCCGCCCGGCCGAAGGTGCTGCACCACGTGGCCGGCGCCCCGATGATCGACTACGTCCTCGCGACCGCCGCAGCCCTCGGCGCCGCCACGCGGACGGTGGTCGTCGGGCACGGAGGCGATCAGTTGCAGGCGGCGCTTGCCGCTCAGGCCGGCCTGCGCTTCGTGCCGCAGGAGCCGCAGCTCGGCACCGCCCACGCGGTCGTGCAGGCGGCGCCGCTCTTTGCGGGCCTCCGCGGAACGCTCGTCCTGCTGTCGGGCGACGTTCCCCTGCTGTCGGTCGAGACGTTGCGCGCGCTGCTGGCACGGCACGAAGAAACCGGCGCGGCCGCGACGGTCCTGACCGCGGTGGTGGACAACCCCTCGGGCTACGGGCGCATCGTCCGCGCGGGCGACGAGGTGCTGAGGATTGTCGAACACCGGGACGCGTCGGAGGCCGAGCGTGAGATCCGCGAGGTCAACTCCGGGGTCTACGCGTTCGACCTCGAGCCGCTGTTCCCGGCGCTCGGCCAGGTCGCGTCGAACAACGCGCAGCAGGAGTACTACCTTCCGGATCTCGTCGCCATCTACCGTCGCGCGGGACGGCGGGTTTCCGCCCTGGCGACCGGGCGCGCGGAGGAGATCCTCGGCATCAATACCCGGGCGGAGCTCGCGGCGATGAGCGAACGCGTCTGGCAGGCGCGGCGGGCGGCCTTGATGGCGTCCGGCGTGACGCTCGAGGATCCCGCGACGACCTACGTTGACGCGGGCGTGACGGTCGGCCCGGACAGCGTGATTCGCCCGGGCGTGTCGCTTCAGGGCAGGACGACCATCGGCGCGCGAGCCGTCATCCACAGCGGCGTCCGGATCGTGGACTCTGCGCTGGCGGACGATGTCACGGTGCTCGATCACTGCGTGGTCGTGGGCGCGCGTCTTGCAGACGGATCGAGTATCGGCCCGTTCGCGCACCTCCGCCCCGGTTCGGAGATCTGCGCGGGGGCGAAGGTGGGCAACTTCGTCGAGCTGAAAAAGACGCGCCTCGGCGCAGGGTCGAAGGCGAACCACCTGGCCTATCTCGGCGACGCGACGATCGGCGAGAAGGTGAACATCGGCGCCGGCACAATCACGTGCAATTACGACGGGGTCAGCAAGAACCGTACGGTCATCGAGGACGGGGTCTTCATCGGCAGCGACACGCAGCTCATCGCGCCGGTGACGATCGGGGCCGGGGCGTACGTGGCGGCCGGGTCGTCGATCACGAACGACGTGCCCGCTGGCGCGCTCGGCATCGCACGTGGCAGGCAGGAGAACAAGGAGGGCTGGGCGACGTTGAAGAAAATGCAGCAAAAAGCCGAGAAGAAGCAGTAGAAACCGCAATCGGCTGGCCGCGAGCC
>Ga0209048_10001038_pt1 | contig 29122 bp, 33 predicted proteins | sample FrelakmetCRP12CR_FD_187146 | JGI IMG/M metagenome (GOLD analysis project Ga0209048, IMG submission 187146) | Freshwater lake sediment microbial communities from the University of Notre Dame, USA, for methane emissions studies - CRP12 CR (SPAdes)... | ecosystem: Environmental > Aquatic >... | reverse complement strand
GCCGATTTAAAGCCACCTTCATTGAAATTAAAGGGCTTTTAGAAACGGGAGGTCAAAAAAGAGCTAAAATCGATCAGCAGAGTGCGGAAGTTGGGCTAAAGCTTTTCCTTCCCTTGATAATTCGTCCCTCGAGAGCACCTGGGTTCCTGAAATGGGTTTATTATTAAGGGCGTCCTTAACAAAAGGATCGTCTGTCAAACTATCTCCCGACATTCCGGGATGATGAGCCCTCAGCAAGATGGTTCCCTTTCGGTCCAGCAAGGTTAGAAAATCCAATCCTTCATCAGTCATCAGCCTGGTCAAATCGTCTTTTATGGATAAGACCTTTTCCTTTTGGAGCGCCCCTTTCAGTATATATCGGATGGAAGTCAAATGAATCGTCCGGTCAATATCGCTCAATTTGGAGTTATAAACCCATCGGGCCGTATTCAGAGCCTCTTTCACCCTCTCCTGGGTTTCATGGATCACGCGGTTGGTGATGACAGAATTGACGATCAATCCTATGATCACCGCCGTAAACAGAGAGATAATCACAAAAATCAAAGCCACTCGCTTTTTTAAAGATGTATTCATTAGGCCTCTTTTTAAAAGAAGGAAAATGAAAAGTAAAGAGAGTTCAGAGAGGGAATCCCACGATTAGATGTCTCAAAAAACGATAGAAATAGCTTGACGGAAATTTGAACTGAGGTTATGAAGTATCACTCATCGGTATTTATACTCAGTCCTGAGATGGAGGATAGAATGGTTGTAACGGGAGGGTCAAATACAAAACCCTAAATTACAACTCCCTGCCTGCGCGTAGCCCCGCCTTGCGGGACGAAGGCAGGGAGTGGGTGCTTAGAGTTTAGGAGATAGAGGTTGGTTTTCCCGCAGCGGCGGCGTAGCGGGATCGCAATGACATACGGATGGAGGTCATTCTTGATCTTAGAAATTACCCAGTGGATCGTGGAGTCGATGAGGACCGATGGCCAGTTGTCGGTCTTCATCGGGGTGATCATTGAGCAAATCATCGTCCCCATTCCATCCCCTCTGATCATTATGGGCGCGGGGGCCGTTCTCATCCCTCCCGGAACCTCCATCCCCAATGCCTTTCTTCAGATTCTGTGGACCATCGTCCTTCCCGGGTCCATCGCCACGACGCTGGGTTCCTATATTGGATATACGATCAGTTTTTATGGAGGAAAGGCCCTGTTGGTGAGGCTCCAACGTTTCTTGGATGTGGACTGGGATCAGATAAAAAGATTGGAGAAACGATTTCAAGGAAGAGGAAAGGCCTTGAGCATCTTTCTCTCCCGAGCGATTCCCGTCTTCCCCATTTCTTTGGTTTCCATTTTTGCCGGTCTACTGCGCATTCCAATCAAACCCTTTACGATTTATACCTTTTTGGGTTCGATGTTCCGATGTTTTTTTCTGGGTTTTTTGGGATGGTGGATTGGAGCCACCTACGAAAAAGCAGCCACCCGCTTAAATTCGGCAGAGACGATCGTCTCTATCGTGATTCTCTATCGTGATGTTGATCGGAATGGGTGTGGCTTTCGGATACCTCTACTATAAATTTAGAAGGGCGACTTGATTTCAAGAAAGTGATTATGAATAATGAAATAAAGGAAGAAAACGGAAAGGAGAATGGTCAATGAGAACAATCGTGGACGAGGAAACCTGTATCGGATGTGGACTTTGTGCAGAAACTTGCCCGGAAGTCTTTGAAATGAATGATGACAAGGCTCGTGTCAAAGGTGACGAGGTTCCTGAGAATATACAGGAGACATGTAAAGAGGCTGCTGAAAATTGTCCGGTAGAGGCCATCCAGATAGAGGAATGAGTCTCTCGAACCAGAATTAAAAAGGGGCGCTCCTGACCAAACAAAGAGCGCCCCTGCTTCGTTTTCTTTTCAAAAAATCATTCAAAATATTCTTTAATTTCCTTATAGCGTTTGGGATCTCTCAAACGATCAAGGGCTTTGGCTTCGATCTGTCGAATTCTCTCTCGACTGAGATTGAACTGCCTGCCGATTTCTTCAAGGGTACACTCCCCGTCTTCTCCAATGCCAAAACGGAGCCGGAGAATCTTTTCTTCTCTTGGAGAAAGGCCGGATAGGAGCTTCTGGATTTGATGAGTCAAATCCTTTTCTAACAAAGAATCACTGGGCGAGAGACTCTTTTCATCAGGGATCAGGTCTTCCAGTGTACTGTCCTCTTCTCCAATAGACATATCGAGAGAGATCGGTTCTTCAATGAGATTCAGGATCTTCTCCACATCGTGCAAAGGAATTCCACTGTCCTTTGATAATTCCAGCGAAGTGGGCTCCCGACCCAACTTCTTCACAAGATCCTTAAAAGATTTCATCAACTTTCCTTTGATCTCAAAAAGATAGTTGGGAATTCGAATGGTTCTCGATTTCTCCGCAAAGGCCCTCAAAATGGCTGCCCTGATCCACCAGGAAGCATAGGTACTGAATTTAAAGCCTTTCGTATAATCGAACTTAACCATGGCCTGGATCAGACCCAGATTTCCCTCCTGGATCAAATCCAGAAAAGAAAGCCCCCGATTGGCATATCGTTTTGCAATACTGACCACCAACCGGAGATTGGCCTGGATCAATTCATTCTTTGCCTGCTGAAGATCGAAAACTGCCCGTTGATATTGATTCAACATCTTCCTATAAAGAAGTTGTTTCTCCCTCATTTCTGAAGGGTTAGGTTTTGATTTCTTCCCGTTGTTCCCGTTCTTACCCCTTAACTTATATCCTTGCCGGATATTGGTATGGGTGCGTTTGCCCCCATTTCTTGGGATCGGAAGGGGATATAATTGGGCTTTTAGGCGATTGGCCTTTGTCTCGAGAATATTGACTTGACGCTCACCCTCCTTAATCCTCTTTGCCAATTCGACCTCTTTCTCCGGCGTAAGAAGCGATATTTTTTCAAGGCCTTTCAAATATTCCCATGTGATATCCTGAGGTTGAAAAATGGTTTCTTCCTGGGGAACTGGCTCAACTGAGATTTCTTCCTCTTCCTCAGCTGCTAATTCCGCTTCCTCCGCCTGGAGATCAAAATCCTCTGCAGTCCCTTCTGCTTCAGCCTCTATGTAGGGTGTGGATTGGATAGGTGGAATAGAGGTTGGGGGTTCAGCAAAAAGAGGTGTGGATCGAACCGGCTCAAGGGCCAACTCCTCTCTATTTTTGTTTATTGCCTTATTATTTCTCACCGATATTTGCCCCTTTCTTTTTCTTACAAAAAAACCCTCTCCATTCTTTGTCCATGGAAAGGGTGGATTTATTCATTTTTATTTTGCCTAAAAGCCCTAACCGGCCGAATGGACCTCCAAATGGTTTATTTAATCCTTAATACTAATATATTAAAGTGAAGAAGCTTTGTCAAGCATTATTTTTTGTAAAATTGCTTATTTATTTCAATCAGTTATGAATAAACATCTAAATATACCTGTATTCATATAGGATTAATTCTATGCGTTTATTTGAAAAAAAGTAAATTTTTTGGGGGTGAGGCATTGCATTCGGAATATGAGAAAATGGGAAGAAAACCCTCTCCTTGGTGGTAGGAAAAAAAGTAATGGTTTTTGATTTGACCCATTCAGCGGCGTCAGGCTCCGCCTTGAAAGGCGGAATAAGGAGGTGCCGCTCAGGGTCAATCCTGATCAAGTTTCGCTCTTCAGGCCAGCAAGTCGAAGGGTTGACTTTGGGTGGAGCATCTCTTATAAAATTTAAATCTGAATGATTATTCCTCTATTCCTCTATTTCTCTTTCTAAAAGGGGTTGAAAGAATGCTTATGGGACATGTGGATCTGCACCTCCATACAACCGCTTCTGACGGGGTGCTAAGCCCGTCAGAGATCGTGAGATATGCAAAAGCGAAAGGGCTTCAAGCCATTGCGATCACAGATCATGATACCATTGACGGGTGTGAGGAGGGGTTATCAGAAGGAGAGAGAATTGGTTTTGAAGTGATCCCGGGGATTGAAATTAGCGCTGAGTATTCACCTGGTTCCATGCATATCCTTGGTTTTTTTCTTGATATCCATCATCCCCTCCTCAATGCGAGGCTGGAATATCTTCAAAAGGCAAGGGCAGAAAGAAATCCGAAGATGGTTGCGAAGCTAAACCAGTTAGGATTGGAGATTACTTACGAAGATGTACTGAAAGCCTCTGGAGGAGGGCAGGTTGGGCGACCTCATTTTGCCAATGTGCTTTTGGAGAAGAAGTATGTCAGAAGTTTTCAAGAAGCTTTCGATCGGTTTCTGAGAAAGGGAGCCCCAGCCTATGTGGACAAATTCAGATTTACATCGAAAGAGGCTTTGCATTTCATTCATGAAGCTCGAGGGGTGGCTGTCCTTGCTCATCCCAATACTCTCGGAGTGAACAGATACTCTGAATGGGAGAGACTCATCGTTCAACTCGTCGACGAGGGGCTTCAGGGGATTGAGGTCTATTATCCCGAGCACTCTGCAATGGAAGTGACACAGTATAAGACCCTTGCCGACAGATACAGTCTCCTGTCGACAGGGGGGACGGATTACCATGGAATCGAAAAAAACGAATTGGACATCGGGGTGGGAAGAGGAGAAATGAAACTTCCATACTCCATCGTGGAGAATATGAAGGCCCTTCGAAATCGGTCTTGATCAGGGAGGTAAGAAGTTGGTTGTCCTTTTGTTGATCGTCACTACTTTGTTATGGGGATCGACCCCCATTCTTGAAAAAACAGGTTTGGCAAAAGTGGACCCTCTGATCGGCGTTACCATTCGGAGCGCCATCGTCACGGCAGGCCTTTTTTTGCTCACCTTTCTTTTGGGGAAAGGAAAGGCGTTGATTGAATTAGATGGGAAGAGCATTTTTCTCTTTGGCGCGAGCGGCATGATGGCCGGTCTTCTTGGTATGTGGACTTATTACGGCGCCTTGAAAATGGAGGCCACCTCCAAAATCGTCCCTATCGCAGCCTGCTACCCTCTGGTCACCGCCCTTCTGAGTGTTTTGGTTCTCAAAGAAGGGGTCACCCTTCATAGGATCATCGGGACTGTACTGATTGTTTCAGGAATCTGGCTGGTCAAATAACCCTTCACCCCATCCCTCTCCCTTCAGGGGAGAGGGATGGGGTGAAGGTACGGACGGAGGAGAACATGCAGAGACGCAAAAAAACCAATCGTTTGAAGGCAGCCTTAAAGAGGAAAAATGTTAAGCATTCCTTGAGAAAGTCTAAAGGAGAAAGAAAATATCCAACCTGATCAAAATAGTAACGTGACTCGTGTCCCTGCTTCCCGCAGGCAGGCGTGATTCGTGACCGTAACCCACGGATTTTCAAATTTCGTTTGCAGCAAACCCACGATGGCCGATTTTGAATACCCCAGGCTCATCTTATCAGACCCTGAAGGGAATATCTTTGATCATCCGTCTCTAAAGCTTTCAGGTCGGGCTGGAGATCGGTTTCTCCTGCCCCTTCTATCCGAATTAGTGCCTCTGCCTAAAGGGAGTCAACTCTTCACTTTACCCGGAAGGACTCCAATCGGATGGGATGAAGCGAAAAGATCTTTCGTCTCTTCGAGAAAAGTGAACTTAGGGGGAAAAGAAGTGGCGTGTACGGCGGTGGCCGCTTTCCTCCCGCCCGGATATATCCGTACCCTCCTCCCTGCCACCCAACTGGAACCCAAAGCGCCCACCCTTCCACTCTGGGCTTACAGTGCGGTGGGTTGGAAAGATGGGAAATTTTGGGCGACAGGATTATTCATCGATCCCAATCCTCATTGGGATCCAAAATATTTTGGGAACGATCGTCTTCTGAAAAGAAGGGTTCATCTTTTTCTTAGTCACACTCCTCAGAATCGTCTCCTTGAGCAACTTTCCAGATGTGCTTTAGAATATCACTGTTTTGCGGCAAAAAATGTTTTTTTTCGAAGGTGGGAATGTCCATTACCTACTTCCCCTTCATGCAACGCAGATTGTTTGGGTTGCATTTCCTTACAACCTTCTGAATGTTGCCCGGCGTCACAAGAGAGGATTCATTTTGTTCCTACCGTCGATGAGGTCCTGGGTGTGGCCTTACCCCATCTGGAGAAGGCGGAGGATGCGATCCTCAGCTTTGGTCAGGGTTGTGAAGGAGAACCATTGACCCAATGGAGGCTTTTGGAAGATTCGATCCTTCTCCTCCGGGAAAAAACGGATCGGGGAACGATCAACCTCAATACCAATGGGAGTTTTCCAAAACGGCTGGTGAAGCTTTGCGAGGCGGGGCTCGACAGCGTTCGTGTCACGCTCAACAGTCCCCATTTGAAGTTTTACAGACGCTATCACAGACCCAAGGGGTATTCCTTTGGGGAAGTGATGGATTCCTTGGTCCAGGCCAAGGAAAAAGGGATTTACACCTCGATTAATCTCCTCGTCTTCCCAGGTTTCACAGATAGGGAGGAAGAAGTGGAAGGATTGATAGAATTGATCAGGGAAACAAACCTCGACCTCATCCAAATGCGAAACCTCAATATTGATCCAGACCTCTATCTCAAGACCGTGGGAAGAGGCGAAGGAATGGGTATAGCTAAGATGATCGATGTTCTAAGAAAGGCATTTCCCTCCCTCCAATTTGGCTATTTCAACCGCACCCAGGAAAACTTTAAATAAAAGGGTTCCAGGATTCGAAGGACCGAGTGATTATTAAATTCTGGGCCGGTTGAATACAACACGGATAGAATGAGAAATTTTTTGTAAGAAGACTCGAACCCTTGAACCCCTGGCCCCTCGAACCCATGATACTGATTCGTCAGGGAATCAGAGTTTGTTCATGATGAATAACGACCAATTCAGAGGAGGGATGAAGGCTGCTCTCCCCATCGTTTTAGGATACCTTCCGGTAGGGATGGCTTTTGGTCTATTGGCTCGAAACGCAGGACTCACTCTATCCGAAGTGGGTTTGATGAGCCTCCTCGTCTACGCTGGAGCAAGTCAATTCCTTGCTATCGAAATGATTTTCAAGGGGATGACCTGGCTTCCCATCGTGCTGGCTACCTTTTTTATCAACTTGAGACATTTCCTCATGAGTTCTAACCTCTCCCTCTATTTTAAGAATACTCGTTTTCCTCTCCTGGGCTTCCTTTCAGCACAATTGACAGATGAGTCCTTCGCTGTGGCCATTTCCAATCTTCCTAAAGTGAAAAATAACCCCCCCTACCTCTTCGGACTCCAAATGACTTCTCACCTTGCTTGGGTGATTGGGTCTATCGGAGGTGCCTTTTTTGGTCCTTTTATCAACGTATCGGGATATGGACTTCCCTTTGCCCTTCCGTCTCTTTTCATCTGCCTTCTTGTCCTTCAACTCAAGAGTGTCCATCATTTTGGGATCATGGTTGTTGCGGGAGTCTCCTCTCTCTTCTTCAAATGGGCGTTCCATGGCAACTGGACCATCTTACTCGCTGCCCTTCTTGCTGGAGGAATGGGGGTGGTGGTTGAGATCATAAACGGAAAACAGAAAGCAGGGGGCGGAAGGCAGGAGGGTCAAGGCTGAAGGCTCAAGGCTGAAGGCTCAAGGCTCAAAAGATGATGATTAGAAGCAGGATAGAATTATGAGAGAAGAGATGTTGGCGATTATTTTTGGGATGGCAGTTGTGACCTTTTTACCCCGTTTCCTGCCGATGGCTTTCTTAACCCGATGGGTCATCCCAGAAAGGGTTAAAATGGGATTGGGTTATATCCCGACGGCCATTTTGAGTGCCATCGTTTTTCCAATCCTGTTTTTCAACGGGGGAGGGGAGCTTGTCATTCAACCTCATTATCTTCTTTCCGCCATTTCCGTCTTTATCTTTTCCTGGAGGCTGAAACGCCTTTGGGCATCGGTGATCCTAGGGATGCTGATTTACTGGGCACTGGGATTCTTCTTATAAGACGCAGAGAGCGTAGCTAAAGAATTCAATTAAAAGGTTTACGCTATGCCCTATGCACTATGCGCCCAGCGTTTCTCGGCAATCAGGCTTGCCACTGCCTTTCTTTTTCCACCTTCTCTGATGATCCCTTCGCGATAGAATAGGATTCGGAAGTCTTTAAAGAGCCTGAGAAGTTCATTCGGTTTTAAAAAATATTTAGCTTGTTTGGGCCCTCCTGTGGCTAGCTTTCGATGTTCAAGGAGATAAGTCTCAAAGATTACCTTTCCTCCTTTTTTAAGTCCCTCTCTGATCTTTGGGATGAGGCGGCGTTTGAGAAAATAGAAATTAGCGATGAGATCGTATCGCTCTCTTTCAATCTGATAATGATCGAGGTCAACCAGAAGGGCGTTCACCTTGACTCCTTTTTCTCGGGCTAATTTTCGGGCTTTCCTCAAACCCTTCTCTGAAATATCCACGGCATCCACTTCAAATCCATTTTGAGCCAGAAAGACTGCGTTTCTTCCCTCGCCCGTAGCCATATCGAGGGCCTTTCCCTTGGGAAGGAGATAGATATGTTTCTTCAGAAAAGGATTGGGTTCTTTCCCAAGAGCGAATTCTTTCCTCCCGAATCTCTCGTCCCACCTTTTTTGGTCGGCTTTCAAAATGCCTCCATTGTTTGAGCCTACACATCGATTTTACAGCAGTTCAAAGGAAATTCAAGTTCAGGGGAAGGTTTTGTTCGCCGACCCCCCAGGTTTCGCCGCCTCGGCAGTTGCCGTACTACCCGAAATGGTGTCGGATGAGCCTCGGAGAGTCATTTGGCCCAGGGACAAAAAGGGTCATTTAACCCGTTCATCCGAAGAGGAAAAGACTGAGATGGGGAGGGAATTGTTCATCATAGGAATCGAGTGAAAAGATAATCAAACTAGGCTATTCTTAAATGAGAGGAGGGTGAGCCAGTGGAGATAACAAGATTGACTCCTAAAGTCCCGAAGGGATTGGTTGTGGTCATCACCGGCGATGGCAAGGGGAAGACGACGACCGCTCTTGGGATTGCTGTTCGAGCCTGTGGCCACAATTTGAGGACTTCAATTATTCAATTCATGAAGGGCGACATCTATGCGGGTGAATGGGACGGCATAAAGAAAATGAACTGTGGGGTTGAACTGATTTCTACAGGGAAAGGGTTCTGCGGTATTCAGGGGAATCCTTACCCCTTTAAAGAGCATAGGGAAAACGCCCAGGAGGCAATTCAACTCGCCCGTCAGAAGATGGAATCGGGACAGTTTGATATTCTTATTTTAGACGAAATCAACAATGCCCTTTCCTTGCGCCTGGTAGATCTGGAGCAGGTACTGGAGGTCATTCGGCGAAAACCTCCTCTGCTGCATCTCGTATTGACGGGGAGGGATGCCCATCCTCAGGTCGTTGAATTGGCTGATACAGCGAGCGAAATGAAGGAGATCAAACATGCTTACCAAAAAGGGATCGAGGCCCAGCCAGGGATCGATTATTAATACCGAGCTCCCATTTCGGAGAAGGTTAGCTTCCTGCAAATCTTGCGTGTTAAACCGATGAAACGAGCCACTTGGGTCTCCTTAGAAAAAAACTGTGGGTTTTCTAAAGATGGGTTCAGTGAACGAAAAGAGAAGGGGTTATTATTGGGATACCCAACATTGCGGATCATCAGCAAAAAGATCGGGTTTCCCCTGGGTTGATGAGTAGGCATAGGCCACCGCCCGACAGCCCCGACACGAGGGCCAGAGAGAACATCGGCCACATTTTCCCCGGTAGCTCTCCTTTCTCCTCAACTGCCAGAGGAGCCTCGAAGAAGCCCAGATGGCCCGGAGAGGTTTCTTCTTCAGATTTCCTGCAACCAAGCCGATTCTCCTGCAAGGCATGACAGAACCATCACTGGTAACGGTGACCCCTGAAAAACCTGCGCTGCAGCCGGAGAGGGTCAGGTTACAGCCAGAAGGGAGTTTCGTCTCGGAGAGCGTTCCAGCTAAGGGATCCCCTGAAACCACTTCAAAAGTTGGCGTGTTCATTGAGAGGATTTTTTGATAGGCAGATTTGAGTTCTTGGGGAGTAAGAAATTGATCGAGCAAGGCTTTCCCCCTTCCACAAGGGACCATTCGCGAAAAACCGATACTACAAAAACCGATTGCTTTTCCGACCTCCACCGTCTCTTCTATTTTATCAAAATTGAGGCGTGAAAGAGTGACATTCGCGCTCACCCTGCTGCCTGCCGCAACAAGATGTTCAACCCCTTTGGCTGCAGCCTGGAAGCTTCCTCTTCCTCGGATCGAGGCATGAAGTGCCGGTGGCCCTTCTAAACTAACCTGGATATCGGATATTCCAAGAGGGGATACTTTTTTGGCCCTTTCTTTTGTGATTAAGCAGCCGTTCGTCATCACGGCCACCCCGTAACCCTTTGCCTTTGAATAGCCTATGACGTCCGAAAACCCTCGATAGAGGAAAGGTTCACCACCGGTAAAGTGAATCGACGGGGAAACCCTTATGCCATGCTCTTCCTCCCAGGCCTGAAACATCTGGGTTGCCCCGTCGATCTCACGCTTGACTTCACCCGCTGTCATCTCCCGAACTTTACCCCGTCCTTGATAACAATGACGACATCGGAGGTTACATCGTTCCGTGAGATGCCATTGAATGAAAAATTGAAAATCTTTTATTGCCGGACCGGCAATCATGTACTCTTTCAGCTTTTTCACTTGAGACATCGCTTGCCAGGGTCAGCAGCCCGCATCATCGCCCAGAACTTCGCTTCTTGCCGTCTGGCAAGCTCGTTCAAAGAGACCTTCTTTTTGGTCTTCATCCTCCCACCTCCTTTCCTCATTTATTGGCCTGGTTCAAAATGGGCTGCGGCATACCTTCTATCAATACTAAAGTGGACCGGAAAGTAAATAAGGGGTTGCCTGTATTTTTGAGAGAAAAAGGCTGTATTCAAAAACTCTCCGTCCTTCCCCGAGTCGTAAAATACAGTATTTTTTAGAACAAAATACGAGGTTTACCCGATACACTTTACATTGGGTTTCTTTATGATGAGATCATTATGATGAGATCGTATGGAAAGGAGAACCTTTGAGGCCTTAGAGACAGCCATCAAGGTTGAAGAGGACGGAAGAACTTTTTTCTTAGCTGCTCACAAGAAAACCGAGGAGAAGTTTGGAAAGTCCATTTTTCTCTCTCTGGCTGATGCGGAACTGGATCATATTCAAAGGATAAGAACGATTTACGATTCTCTAAGCAAAATGGGGGAATGGCCGGATGCCCCTTCTCTGTTCACGTCCAAACGACCAATAAAAAATATGTTTGAAGAAGCCCTGGAGCAGATCGATCAGAATGTGAAACCCACTACCGGAGAGATGGAGGCTGTGAAGTTTGGGCATTCAGTATGAAGAGAAGGGGTTGAAGCTATACTCTGATCTCAGTCGTGCGGCCCCTGATGGGTTGGAGAAAAAGTTCTACACACAGCTCGGAAACGAAGAGCGAGGCCATAGGCTCATTCTAAAGGATATCGAGGCCTATTATGATGATCCGGTTCACTGGTTCTCTGCGAAGGAGATGTCCCACTGGGACGGGGCATGAAAACGCCCTTCTTTAGGATAAAGAAGAGCGTTTTCATCAAAAGTGAACACTCCTTATCGAATCGTAACATTCACTCTGTGGTCCCAGTCCTTGATCGGTGCGAAGATTTTGAGAAGGCCACTTTTGTATTGGGCTTCGGTTTTTTCAGGGACGATCTCATGGGCCAACGTAAAACAGCCTGAATACTGTGTATCCTGGCCTCTGGGGGCTGAAACGCAAAAACTATCTTTTCTCATTTCCAGGGAGATATCCTTTTTATCGACACCCGGCATTTCCATATCAATCCTGAGGCGACCTCCTTGATCGTCATGAGAAAAACAGGCACATGGCATCACTTTAATCTTGTCGTCCATAAGAACACCTCCTCTCTCCATTCAAAATTTAATAATGAGCTTTCAAAAAATCAAGATGAACGGGAAGGCGATTTATGGTATAAGAATAATGATTTCCCCTTTTAAGGGGCGCCTCCGGTTTAGAGGCCGTGAGGAATCCACAAAAGGAGGTATTCGATGGAATGGTTAAAGGCTTTTCCCATGTTGATTGGAAGAATTCTTCTCGTTCTCATTTTCGTCCAGTCAGGGATAGGAAAGATTGAAAATTTCGGAGGAACAGCGCAGACCATGGCCAGTCACGGCATGCCTTATGCCAATTTCTTTCTCGTGGGCGCCATCTTTTTTGAACTGGTCGGCAGCGCCACGGTGATCTTGGGATATTTTGCCCGGTTTGGGGCACTCTTACTTCTCATCTTCTTAATTCCCACGACTCTCATCTTTCATAACAATTTTGCTGATCAAATCCAGATGATCATGTTTATGAAGAACGTGAGCATGTTTGGAGGATGTCTGATCCTTCTCGCCTCGGGAGCGGGCCGATTCAGCTTGGATAGCCTTTTAAGGAGCAAAAAGAAATAGGATGAGGGGGAGTCGTTTAGAAGTCTGGTGGAAGGCCTTTCGGTTCCATTTCACCTCGGCCAGTTTCATGCCGGGGATCCTCGGCGGGATGATTGCCTGGACCACGGATGGAAAATTCCTTCCAGGATATTTCCTTCTGGTGATGTTCGGCCTGATCTTAAATCATATGGCTCTAAACATGACGGATGACTATTATGACTTCCGTCATCTGGTGGATGTCTTTGCCGCCGATGGAAAAAATCCTTATACCGGTGGAAGTGGTCTCCTTTCTTCAGGTGTGATCCAACCTCAAAGGATGCGGCAGGTGTTTGTTGCTTTCTACCTCATCGCCATCGGGATCGGTGTCTTTCTCGGAGTCGTGAGAGGGCCGTTAATTCTTCTCCTTCTTGCCATTGGTTTTTTCTGCGCCTATTTTTACACTGCCCCCCCCATTCGATTTGGTTATCGAGGCCTTGGTGAATTGGCGCAGCTTCTCTGTTTTGGTCCAGGCATTGGCATTGGGGCTTATTTTGTCCAGGCCCAAAGGTTTTCCTGGGAGGCCTTCTGGGGAACACTTCCCTTTGGAATCATGCTCTTCTCAATGATTACCATCAATGAGATTCCAGATTATTTTGAAGACCGAAGGGGAGGGAAACTAAATTTGGTGGCTCGTTTCGGCAGAGAGACAGGGGTCTGGTTATTCATAACGAGCCTTCTTTCAGCTTATGCGGCGATCTCAGTCGGAGTGATCTTTGGAAGAATTCCCTTTCTGGGATTGATTTCTTTGCTGACGCTTCCGATTGCATACAAGACGATTTCCATATTAAAAGCTTATTATCGGGAACCCATGAAGATGGCTCCTGCGAATCTGGGGATGATCTGCACGCATAATTTTACTGCCATCTTACTCGCTCTCGCATACTTTATTGAAGGGTTCAGGTCGGACGCCTTGGTTTCTTCTTTCCTCCCGTTGATCGTTTTGATCATTCTTTATATCCCCATCGCGAGGTTGATTATAAGAGCGGTTTTCTCACGGGAGGGCGCTGAGGTAAAGACGGCAACCATTTAGAATTGAAAGGAGGAATTAGAATGGAAAAGGAATTCTATTTGTTTGAGTTCACCGGAGCAGAGTGACCGCACTGCCACAAGATGACTCCTCTCGTGGAGAGGTTAGAGGAAGAAGAGAACATCAACATAGCGAAACTTGAAGTATGGCATAACGAAGCCAATGCGAAACGGATGAAAGAATATGACAAGGGTTATTGTGGTGGAGTCCCGTTTTTCTTCAATCAGAAAACGGGGAAGTGGATCTGCGGCTCGGCAGACTACGAACGATTGAAGAAGTGGGCTCTGGAATAACACCGGAATATTGGAGTAATGGAAGAATGGAATGATGGGTTTGAATGGATTGAGAATGTTTGGTAGAAATATCTAATCACTCAATATTCCAACATTCCACTATTCCATTATGCTACTCTTTCATAAGGAGGTTCTAATGAGTCTGATGGAGGATTACCAACCACTCAAGGGAAAGATGTTTCAGATCCTTAAACCGGATGGGACGCTTCAACCCGGTCTAAAGCCCCCCATTGATGATAAGGAAACTTTGGCCCTTTATCAGAAGATGGTCTTCGTCCGGTTGGCTGACCAGCGGGGATTGCTTCTTCAACGCCAGGGAAGGTTTGGAACGTATGCGCCCATCTGGGGACAGGAGGCCTGTCAAATTGGCAGTGCCTATGTCCTTCAAAAGGGAGATTGGGTCTTCCCCGCCTTTAGAGAAATAGGAGCCACGTTGATGATGGGGATTGCACTTAAGGATTTCATGCTCTACTGGATGGGAAATGAGATGGGAAGCCGTGCGCCTGAAGGAATCAATATGATGCCGGTTTCCATCCCTGTTGGAACTCATATCCCTCAGGCAGTGGGAACAGCCTGGGCGGCCAAGCTCAGGGGGGATAAAATCGTTACCGTGGCATACTTCGGGGATGGTGCAACATCCAAAGGCGATTTCCACGAAGCATTGAATTTTGCAGGAGTCTTTAAGACCCCGACCGTCTTCTTCTGCCAGAATAACCAATTTGCCATATCCGTTCCAAGGTCAAGACAGACCGCTTCAGCAACGATTGCTCAAAAGGCGATCGCCTACGGATTTGATGGGATTCAAGTCGATGGAAATGATCTTTTTGCCGTCATAACGGCAACGAGAGAAGCGGTGGACAAGGCACGCTCCGGAGGGGGGCCTACGTTAATCGAGGGAGTCACCTTTCGATTCGGACCCCACACCACTGCAGATGATCCGACCAAGTACCGGACCGATGAGGAGATTGAGCGTTGGAAACCATTTGACCCAATGATCAGGCTGAGATCCTACTTGAAAGCCAAAGGACTGTGGAGCGAAGAGGTTGAGACCCGAATGACTGAGGACGCCCAGAAGGAGATCGACCAAGCGGTTAAGGATGCGGAAGCTGTTTCAGCACCAGAGCCAAAAGAAATCTTTGAGTACGTTTTTGCGGAGATGACGCCGCCATTAAAAGAACAATGGGAGTATTTGAAATCGACTTTATAGTTTAAACCAGAAGCACGAAATTCGGATTTCGAATTTTCAATGAACCTAGTTGATTCTCCGAGCAGATAGTGGATAAGTCTTGAAGGAGGGTAACGATGCCCAAACTCAATATGGTTGAAGCAATCAATTTGGCTCTTCGAGAGGAGATGGAAAGAGACGACCGAATTGTTATCTTGGGCGAGGATGTGGGACGAGAGGGAGGTGTCTTTCGTGTCACCGACGGCCTGCAGCAAAAATTCGGGGAGGACCGGGTGGTGGATACACCATTAGCGGAGACGGGGATTGTGGCAGCGGCGTTCGGCATGGCGGTTTATGGAATTCGTCCGATTGCAGAGATTCAATTTGAAGGTTTCCTCTATCCCTGCCTCGATCAAATCAACAATCATATCGGTCGAATTCGAAACCGGTCGAGAGGAAGATTCACGTGCCCCCTGGTCATAAGGGTTCCTTATGGAGGTGGCATCCATGCGCCGGAACATCATTCCGATAGCCCCGAAGCCATCTTAGCTCATATTCCCGGGATAAAAGTTGTCATCCCTGCAACTCCTTATGAAGCGAAGGGGCTTTTGATCTCCTCAATTCGAGATCCAGATCCTGTTATCTTTTTAGAACCTAAACGGATCTACCGTGCCATTCGGGAAGAAGTCCCGGAGGGGGATTATACCATTCCTCTTGGAAAAGCCAGGTTAGTTCAGGAAGGGAAAGATGTGACTGTAGTGGCCTGGGGGGCAATGGTTCGGGAAGTGTTAAATGCTGCGGAGCAATTAAAGGGAGATAAGATTGATTTGGAAATCATTGATCTCCGAACCATCTCACCCCTCGATGTCGAAACCATCATCACTTCCATTCGAAAGACGGGAAGGGGAGTCATCGTTCATGAAGCACCTAAGACCTGCGGCCTGGGTGCAGAGATCATTGCCCTGATCAATGAAAAAGCCCTTCTTTCGCTTCAAGCACCCATTGAGAGGGTCACGGGGTTTGATATTCCTGTTCCTCTGATGAAGACTGAGCACTACTATCTTCCCAATCCCAAAAGAATTGTGGTGGCCGTGAAGAAGGTGATGAGTTTCTAAATGGAATAATGGGACACTGGAATAATGGAATGACGGGTTCAAAAATAAAAAAGCTAATCTTTTTTGCCCCGTTATCTAAATTTTTTCTCCGATTGCTCCAATATTCCACCATTCCAATATTCCGATAAGGCTTATTTGGAGGGCTTTATGGCATTCGAATTCAAATTTCCTGATATCGGAGAAGGATTAACCGAAGGCGAGATTGTCCGCTGGTTGGTTAAAGAAGGGGACGGGATTAAAGAGGGACAGCCCCTCGTCGAGGTTGAGACCGACAAGGCTCTTGCGGAGATTCCTTCTCCGAGGACAGGTGTCATTCTGAAGATCATGGCCAAGGAGAAGGAGATTGTGAAGGTCGGTCAGGTGATTGTCGTGATCGGGGAGAAAGGAGAAGCCGTGGCCGCGCCACCTCCAAGGCCTTCCGCGCCATCACCCAAGCCCAAATCCGTTGGCGTCGTAGGTGAACTGGAGGAGGCACCTGAAGAAGCCGCTGCAGTAACAGCCAAGGTTGCACCGATTAAACCAGTCTTCGTCAACGAACATGCGCTGGCAACCCCGGCTGTTCGGGCTCTGGCGAGAGAATTGGGTGTCGATATCAATAAAGTACAAGGCACGGGGTCTGAAGGCCGGGTGTTGGAAAAGGATGTGAGGCAGCTTGCGGAAGGTAAAGCGAAACCTGTTGAAGAAGTGAAGAAACCTCCAAAGGTTAAGAAATATGACCTGTATGGATATGTTGAACGCATTCCTTTGCGAGGGGTCAGGCGGTCCATTGCCAAGGCTATGGTCAAATCGAAATATACGGCACCCCATGTTTCGGCGATGGACGAAGCGGATGTCACAGAACTTTGGCAAATCAGGGAAAAGGAGAAAAAAGTAGCAGAGAGTAAAGGGATTAAATTGACCATCCTTCCGTTCGTCATCAAGGCTGTCATCGCCGGTCTGACCGAACATCCTTATCTCAATGCAACGTTGGATGATGACAGTGAAGAGATCATCCTCAAAAAATACTTCAATATTGGTCTTGCGACAGATACACCTGAGGGGTTGATGGTCCCGGTGGTGAAACTTGCGAAAGAGAAGTCGATCTTCGAGCTGGCACAGGAATCGGCTCAACTGGCAGAAAAGGCAAGAAACAGAACCATCGATCTGGCTGACCTGAAGGGTGGCACCTTTACCATCACCAACTACGGGGCGGTACGCGGGATCTATGGAACCCCGATCATTAATCATCCTGAGGTGGCCATCCTTGGCATCGGGAGGATTCAGGAGAAACCAGTAGTCCGGGACGAAAAAGTGGTTATCCGAAGAATCCTTCCCTTATCCCTCTCTTTCGATCACCGGGTGGTAGATGGCGCTGAAGCAGCCCGTTTCCTTAATACGGTGATCGCGCGCCTCGAAGACCCCGATCTGATCCTGTTAGAGACCTGAGGGGTCCTAGCCATTCATCCTCGATCCCTGCACCGTGCCTCGCGCAGGGATCGAGGAGAAAATGTCTTCATACGATGGACAGCAAAAAATTTATAATGAAACACTTGACAAATCCCTTCTGTTGACTTAAAATCAGCAGTAACTGATAATTCAGAATATTTATAATTGTCAGAAATCACCGGGGTGGGAGGTGATCACATGCCCAAAAAAAATCAGAAGGTCTGTTGCTCCCCAGTGGGAATGGAAGAGAATTGTTGCAGAGTTGAATCGGTGATCAGCGTCGATGAACGAGGACAGATGGTGCTTCCCAAAGAATTGAGAGATAGAGCAAATATCCGCGCAGGGGATAAGATGGCCGTTATCAGTTGGGATAAAGGGGGGGAGGTCTGCTGCATCTATTTAATCAAGGCAGAGCGTTTGGCAGAGCGGGTGAAGGATTTTCTCGGCCCCATGATGAAAGGGATGGCCGAGTAGAAATGGTCATTGTGCAATTTAACATCATAGGAGAATTCTCATGGAAGAAACAAAGAATTGTGAACCGGAGTTACAGAGTCAGAAACTTGAACTCGTAAACTGCTGACCTCCAAAAGATACGGCTCAGGTGAGCCTTCCCAGTCTAAAGCAACCTTTTGTCATGGGTTCGATTCAGACCTCTGCGGGACCCGTGCCCCAAGTATGTTCCTCTCTGACTTGGGCAGATCGTTGCGGGTCCTATAAGGCACGTTGGGGGATAGGCCGCATGCATTATACCATCGAGCCCGGCCTTTATGCCTTGGGAAAGCCTGATGAGGGATCCTCGGTCATGGTCACGGCTAATTACAAGATGAGCTTTGACAAACTCCGGCGGGCATTACCCGGCCGGGACGTGTGGATACTGGTTCTGGATACGCGAGGGATCAATGTCTGGTGTGCTTCGGGCAAGGGGACCTTTGGGACGAGCGAACTGATCGGTCGAATCGAATCGAGCGGCCTGGCACAGATAGTTTCACATCGGGAGTTAATATTACCTCAATTGTCGGGCCCGGGCGTTGCGGCCCACCAGGTTAAGAAATTGTCTGGTTTCAAGGTGACTTATGGTCCCGTGCGTTCAAAAGATCTGTCCGCTTTTTTGGATACCGGACTTAAGGCGACGTCTGAAATGAGGCTCAAAACCTTTACGACATGGGAGCGTATGGAACTCATACCCATGGAACTCATGGGAGCCCTTAAACCAGGTATCCTGGTTTTTCTCACCTTTTTTCTCCTGGCTTTCGTTGGGAGATCAAGGGAGGGTTGGATCAATGCTTTAAACCATGGTCTATTCTCTGGCCTTGCCCTTCTGGCCGCTATTCTGGCTGGTGCGGTCTTAACCCCTTTATTGCTGCCATGGCTGCCGGGCCGGGCCTTTTCGGTCAAAGGCCTCAGTCTTGGAGCTGTCTTCGCTGGCATTGGTGCTGCTTGTTACTGGGGTGGCTGGATAACAAAGGTGGGCGGTCTCGAGATATTGGCTTGGGTCCTTCTCATACCTGCCCTCGCGGCCTATCTGGCGATGAATTTCACAGGGGCTTCAACTTATACGTCTCTTTCTGGTGTAAGAAAAGAAATGCGGTGGGCTTTGCCGCTGGAGATGGGTGCTGGGATTGTGGGAATTATTCTCTGGCTTGGATCACAATTTATCGCGTAAGGAGTTCAAATGATGGATCGATTGATTTATCTTAGGGATGTGGTCACATTAAGGCTTGATCAGAAAAAATGTATGGGGTGCGGGATGTGTCTTTTGGTTTGTCCCCATGCCGTTTTGAGCTTAACTAACGGAAAGATTGAGATTGCGAACAGAGATGCTTGCATGGAATGCGGTGCCTGTGCCAAAAATTGCCCTGTCGAAGCTCTGGGCGTGCGTTCAGGGGTGGGTTGTGCAGCAGCAGTCATCAACTCCATGCTGGGCCGTAAAGAATCTTCCTGCTGTTGCACGATAGATTCCAAGGAAAAACCAGATGATCGAACAGAATGCTCTCAAGACATGAATGGTCCAAACTGCTTCTAGACGAGGGCTGCGGTAGTGAAAAAGGTATGAGGTGGGACGGCGGAGAAATGAAGATAAACGCGAAGGCATTAGCTACGAAAAGATAAAGGACAAGGAATACCATGGTCTGGCGTTTTTTTTCTTGGACAGAGCATGATGTTGCAACTCGATGGACTCTGGAGGAATAAGACTTTTCAGATATTCTTCGTATCGGAGAACAATGTTTTTCGGATCGAGGATGAGATATTTGGCGTAAACATTCAGGTAACCTTTCACATAAGGGGGTGGAGGAAGAAACTCACACCTGCCTTCTTCGATGGCTTTGAGGTGGTGCTGCTTTATCTTGGTGAACCTAGAGACTTCTTCAAGCGAGATGTTTCGTGTCTCCCTTTCTTTTCTTAGAAATTTCCCCAGAGACTGCATAATTGTGATGCCGAAGAAGATCCTGATTGTTATTTGGTTCTTTACGCTCTCATAAACATAAGTAATGACCGGAAAAGACTCAATTTAATCAAAAGCAATTGCTATGCCAAAGAATAAAAATTGTAATATATTGAAACTTAAGAATATTCGGAAGAGGAAGAATCAATGAGGTACCATTTTGTGCCAAATTTTGGCTAAATTGCGACTATTTACCAAAAGAACAAGGGGAATATGCACCATAAATTAGAAAGGGCAGACCAAATAGCCCGCCCTTTTGGTGAACACGCTGTTTCTGTCATCGCTACTTTTCTTTGAGTATGTTATTTTTGTGGGCATTTTCTTGTTAATGCACACCCGGTGAAGGGAACCCTTCCTTTCCCTTTTTCATCAACAGGACAAAAGGAAGAATCAGCATCAGGATGATAGAGAGGAGCTGGAATACATCATTAAATGACAACATGGATGCCTCTCTTAAAAGCTGGTTGTAAATCAGATTCAAACTTCCCTGGTTTAGAGAGGAAGGTATAAACCCTCTGTCCTGTAATATTTGGGAGATCTGGGGAAGAGCCAGTTGGAAGTTTCTGTCAAAGGGAGTGAGATGGTCCACAAGGTGGACCTGATGAAACTGTGCCCTTCTGGCAAGCATGGTGGTAACAATGGCAACGCCAAAGCTACCCCCGAGGTTTCTCAGGAGGTTGAATATGGCTGTGGCATTTCCCATCTCTTCCTTTCTTATGCTTGACAAGGTCAGTGTTGTAAGTGGAATGAAGAGAAAACCCATGCCTACACCCCTCACAACCATTGGCCAGAAGATAGTATTGAAATCGGCAGAGAGGTTAAAATGGGCCATGAGATGGACGGAGTAAGCTGCGACGGTGATGCCGAAAGCAAGGATTGCCTTTGGATTGATCTTCGTTACAAATTTTCCGGCAATCAGCATAGTGATCATGCTGGCAATGCCGCCGGGGCCCAGCACCAACCCTGCGAGAAAGGAAGTATATCCCATCAGTGTCTGGAGGTAGATCGGCAGGAGGACAATGCTGCTAAAGAGGTTGAAAAAAATAAAAAACATGATAATATTTCCTGAGCTGAATGAAAGATTTTTAAAGGTCCGTAAATTGACGATGGGGTTTTCTGCAAAGAATTCTACTAAGATAAACATAATCAGGGAGGATATGGAGATATAGCTCAACCAGGTGATGAAGCTGGAAGAAAACCAATCCTCCCTCTGCCCTTTGTCGAGGACGATCTGAAGGCATCCAATGCCAATTACCAGAAAGAGAAGTCCCCAGTAATCAATTTTCATCTTTCATCTTTATCCGTTCCATGTAAGGGGGGTCGACGATAAAAAATAGAGCCATCAGGATTGAAATAAACCCTATTGGGACGTTGATGTAAAATATCCAGTGCCAGGACCAGTTGTCTGTAATCCACCCTCCCAGCAGAGGACCGATGATAGGCCCGAACATGATGCCAATGCCAAAGATCGCCATGGCCATCCCGTGTTGATGGGGTGGAAATGTTTCGAGAAGAATGGCCTGAGATATAGGCTGAAGGGCACCGCCTCCTATGCCCTGGAGGATTCTGAAAAATACAAGGCTCTGAAGGTTCCATGAAGACCCGCACATGAAGGAACTGAAGGTGAATAGAGAGATGGAAAAGATCAGATAACGTTTTCTTCCAAAGAGCCTGCTCAGCCATCCCGTCATGGGGATGATGATGGCATTGGATGCAAGATAGGAAGTAATGGTCCAGGTGGACTCATCGATGCCTGCGGACAGGCTCCCGCGGATATGATCGAGGGAGACATTGACGACTGCTGTGTCCACGATTACGATGAGCGTAGGCAGCATGACCGTGATGGCAACAATCCACCGGTTCATATCAACTTGTTTCTTTGTGAGCCAATTGAGAGTTCGTTGACCTGGTTCTGCTCCCCATGCTGATCTACTTCCCGACAAGGATCGTGGGGGCTACGGACATTCCGATTCGGAGGAGATGGCCGGGGTCAGCCCCTTCTTCCAAGACAATCTTTACGGGAATTCTCTGGACAACCTTGACAAAATTTCCTGTAGCGTTTTCAGGCGGAAAAAGAGAAAAGACAGCCCCGGTTCCAGCCATGATGCTATTGACCTTCCCATAGAAAATTTTTCCAGGATAGGTGTCCACTGTGATTTTCACTTTTTGACCTGGCTTTACGTGTTGGAGATCCGTCTCTTTATAGTTGGCGGTGATCCAGATATCTTTCTGGGCAAGAGGGACGACAGCCATGAGGGACTGGGCAGCTTGAATCTGATTCCCTTTCTCCACTGTTCGTTTGGTGATATAGCCGTCTACTGGTGCGTAAAGCTTCGTATAACCCAGGTTCAGTTCAGCCCCCTGTAGAGTTGCGTCTCTCTGCCGAATTTGAGCCTCCTGTACGGGTAGACCTGATTCCGTCTGTTTGATCAGCGCCCGCTGTGTCTCAAGAGATGCCTCCATTTGCTTAACCTGATTTTGCGCTGACTTCACTTGAGCAACAGCCACCTCATATGCGGTTTTTGAATTGTCATATTGCTGCCTGGGGATCGCCTCTTTTTTCAAAAGGGATTCTGATCTTTCAAGGTTCACTTTTCCTAGCTCGAGGTTGGCCTCCTGGAGCTCAACATTCGCCCGGGCCGCCTCCAATGAAGCGATGATTTCAGTCAGTTGTCTTTTAGCGGTCATCACCTTATCTTGGAGTTCAGAAAGCCTGGCCCTTTCGGATTGAAAGGCAGCCTGGGCTTCCTTCACTCTGACATCATAATCGATGGGATCGATCTCAAGCACTAGATCGTTCATCTTTACAAACTGATTGTCGTTGACACAAAGAACTTTAACCGTTCCCTGGATCTTCGAAGCAATCACGTGGATTCTTCCATCGACAAAGGCATCATCGGTTGAGATGTGAGTCGCTTTATATTCTCTATAAAAAAAGAGCACTACCGCTCCGACGACAATCAGGATCGGAATGATTATAAAAGCGGCGACCTTTTTTCTCCGGTTGTTTGATTTCTCCCTTTTCTCTTCCACTGATTCCTGTCCTTCCCATCCAATAAAGCCGACTATCTACTATGTTAGTGCTTAGTGTGCTAGTTGTAAAGTTTTTTTGACTTTTTCTGGAATTTGTTTCTAGATATTCATTGCTTTTTAAGCCGATTTTTATTAATTAGATTCTAAGGAGGTGGTCCATGGATGGAAGAAGAGAGGAAATTGGTGACCTGTATCATCAAGAGACAAAATATCGAAGAGAATCCGTGCCGCGGGGAGGACTCGATTGGGCGCATCAACCCCCTCCCTATAAAGAATTTACTCAGTCATTAAACCGTTTTCCTATTCGGTCGCTTGTTCAAAAAGGTGGGAAATCCCTCTGGGAGGCGATTGCCCAAAGGCGATCCGTCCGGAATTTTTCCGATCAATCCATTGTCTTTTCTGAACTTTCTCAATTGATCTGGGCTACTCAAGGGATTACCTTGAAGGCTCGGGGGTTTGATTTCAGGGCTTCGCCTTCTGCCGGTGCCCTTTACCCGATTGAGACTTATCTCGTCGCGAACCGAGTCGAAGAAATTCCACCGGGGCTCTATCATTACGATGTGAAAGAAACCCAATTAATCCTTTTGAGGGAAGGCCATTTTGGTCCAGAGCTTTCTCAAGCTGGATTGGGTCAAGAGATGCTCGAAGAAGCGGCTTGCGTCTTCGTCTGGACAGCCATTGTCGGACGATCGAAGTGGAAATATCGAGAGAGGGCTTATCGTTACATCTATATGGACGTGGGGCATATCGGTCAAACGCTCTATTTAGCTGCGACAGCATTGAAACTTGGCTGCTGCACAGTGGGAGCCTTCTTTGACGAAGAGGTAGACCGTGTGATAGGCGTGGATGGGAAGAATGAAATTTCTGTCTATCTTGGAGCAGTTGGCCATATTAAATAAAAGAGATCCGTCCCTCTTGTATAAAATGGAAGGAAACGTTGATCCATTTTGGGGCATGCTAACAGCAGTAGAGATTCAATCTCAAAATACAGTATTTCTGATACTAAAGTACATATTTACCCCTATTTACTTTCCAGACCTTTATTATTAATTTTCTAGTGAAGGGTTAAGGAATATTTCTTAAGGTGAACTGATGAGAATTTTGAGGAGGAAATACGGTGATAAAAAAGAGTTTGTTATTAATTTCCTTCTTTATCGTTCTCTCAGTTGGGTGCGCCACAACAGCCCCTGTATGGGGTATTGGAAAAGAAAGGCACAAACGACCGTCAGGATTTAAAGAAAATACTTGATTCTTTTGGGTTGATCTCAAACAAGTAATCATTAGGAGAGAAAGGAGAAATGAAGAATGGCAACAAAATCGAAGGCAAAGGTTTATAAGTGTGAAACTTGTGGGTTAGTGACCACTGAGAAGGGTCATCTCTGTCGTCCTAAAGAGGTGAAGAAAGCCTACACCTGTGAATATTGCGGCATCACCGTTAGTGATCCAAGGCATGTCTGCAAGCCGAAGGTCGCAAAATTAGATTATGTCTGTGAGGCCTGTGGCCGGGTGGCAGTGGGCAAAGAGGAAGTGTGCCGACCCAAGAAAATAAAGAGTTAGATTGAGGAACTACGAATTTAGGGACCGGTCGTTTATTTGTTAACGAAGAGTCACTCTTTAGAGGCCCCTCAAACATCATCGTTTGAAGGGCCTTGATTTTTTGGAGTTCATGGTTTCTAATTGAGATATTAAGACAAGACGGAGGGGGCATATGGAGAAGGTGGAACTGAAGAAAGGGATTTATTGGGTTGGAGCGATTGATTGGAATATAAGAGATTTTCATGGCTATTCCACTTCTTATGGAACAACTTATAACGCTTATTTAATCCTGGATGAAAAGAACGTTCTTGTGGATACGGTGAAGGCTCCTTTCTATCTCGAAATGTTAGGACGGATATCAGAGATCATCGATCCATCAAAAATTGATGTGGTTGTTTCGAATCATGTAGAGATGGATCACTCCGGTTCACTCACTCAGATGGTTGAAAGGATTGGAGATCCGACCGTGATCACTTCAGAGAGGGGACAAAAAGGCCTGACAAAACATTATAGGAAACCGTTGAGATTCAAGATCGTGAAGAGCGGAGAAACGTTTTCCATCGGTCATCGGACCCTCAGCTTTGTGGAGGCTCCAATGCTTCACTGGCCGGATAGCATGTTCACCTATATCAAAGAAGATCAGCTTCTTTTGCCAAATGATGCTTTCGGCCAGCACGTCGCCTCTTGCCAGAGGTTTGAGGACGAGGTGGGAGACGAGGTGATGAAACACGCTGCAAAATATTATGCCAATATCCTCTGGCCTCTGGCGCCGCTCATTTTGAAAAAAGTGGACGAGGTGGTGAAGATGGGTATCCCCATCGATATGATTGCGCCCAGCCATGGTCTCATCTGGAGAAAGAATCCCGGTCGAATCATTGAGGCCTATGTGGACTGGAGCCAGGGAAAGGCTGGGAATAAAATCCTTGTGATCTATGATACGATGTGGGGAAGCACGGAAAACATCGCTAAGGCCATCCTCGAAGGCTTGATCGAGAAGGGAGCTGAAGCGAAGTTACTCCATCTCCGATCCAATCACCGGAGCGATATCATCGAAGAGATGCTGGAGGCAAAGGGGATCCTTTTGGGCTCCCCCACTTTGAATAACGGGATGTTTCCTACGATGGGAGATTTTCTAACCTACATGAAGGGACTAAAACCGAAAGGAAAACTCTACGGTCTCTTCGGGTCGCATGGATGGGGAGGAGGAGCGATCAAAGAAATGAGAAAGGCTCTCGACCAGGAGAAATTTGAGATCTGGGAAAAGGAACTTCCCATCCAATTTGTTCCAGACCCTGAAGAGTTAAAGAGTGCGATTCAATTCGGAAGAGATTTTGCCCGCAAGGTCTCAGGCGCATAGAGGGCATAGGGCAAAGTACAAAGGGTACGGGTAGGGAGTTTTTTTTCCTATAGATCTTCTTTGATGGTTTTCGCCATGCCCTATGCGCTTTGCCGCTTCAGGACTTGGTTAAGGACTTAAACATGCCAGAGGAAACCAGTTCTTATCATCAAGTGGTAATGGATCATTTGAAGCATCCGAGAAATATGGGCGAGATGGAAAACCCCGATGGAGTCGGAGAAGCGCAGAATCCTGTCTGCGGTGATACGATGCGGCTTTTTATCAAAGTGGAGACGGGTCAGATCATTGATGCGAAGTTTCTGACTTTCGGGTGTGGGGCTGCCATCGCCTCTTCGAGCATGACGACAGAGATGATCAAAGGAAAAACGACGGATGAAGCCCTTCTGATTTCAGATCAGATGATCGCCGAGGCCCTCGGTGGGCTTCCACCCTCCAAAGTTCATTGCTCCGTCCTGGCAGAGAAAGCGATCCATGCGGCTGTGTCAGATTATCAGAAAAGGAGAGGAGGGTGATCCATTGATCAAAAAGGAGTCTGCTCTCCATTTATTAAAAAAGCTGGTCCAAGAATCGCCTGCGGATCAGACAGAAGCCATCCTCCTAACAGAAGACTCCTCACTGACCCGTTTTGCCGGCTCTGCCGTTCACCAGCACGTGGCGGAGAGAAACCAGACGATCGTCCTCCGAGTGGTTTTGGAGAAAAAGATTGCAGTGGTCACAACTAATATCTTTCAGCCGTCTTCGGTCAGGCGATCTCTTCAGAAAGCAATTTCTCTTGCTCAGGTTCAACAACCCAACGATGAATTCATTTCTTTGCCAGGACCGAAACCCATTCCCGAGATTGAGACCTTCTCTAAAAATATAAGTCGTCTTACACCCCATGAGAAGGTGAGGATCGTTAAAAGCCTTTTGGGACGAGTGAAGGAGAAGGGATGCAAGGCTTCCGGTGCCTTTTCGAATGGAGAGGTCGTACTGGCAGTGGTCAATTCACTCGGGGTAGAGGCCTATCAGAAATTTTCTGACCTGTTCCTCCATGTGATCGTGGAAAATGAAAAGAGTTCAAGTTATGCGGGTTTTGTGGCAAGGAACCCTGATCAATTAGATGTCGATTCTATAGCTCAAGAGGCGATCGGAAAGACATCCAGGGAAGAACCGATTCAGATTGAACCAGGCGAGTACGAGGTTATTTTAGAACCTTATGCGGTGAGTGAGCTCTTATCTTTTCTGGGCTATTTAGGCTTCCATGCACTGGCGGTACAAGAAGGCCGAAGTTTCTTCTCTAATCGGTTCGGGGAAAAAATGGTGGATGAAAAAGTGACAATTTACGATGACGGTCTTGACCCAGAAGGATTGCAAGTTCCCTTCGACTTCGAAGGTGTTCCGAAAAAGAGGGTCACTTTTCTTGACAGAGGGGTGGCGAAAGAGGTGACTTATGACTCCTTCACAGCCGGGCGAGAAGGAAAGAATTCCACTGGACATGGTTTGATCGCACCCAATACGGCAGGGCCCATTCCCATCAACCTTTTTATGAAAGAAGGGGAATCTTCCCTGGAAGGAATGATCCGATCTGTTCGAAGAGGGATTTATGTGACTCGATTCCATTATACCAACGTCGTGGAACCCATGAAAGCCGTGATCACCGGGATGACCCGGGATGGGACGTTCTTGATTGAAGGAGGGGAGGTTACAAGACCGATCAAAAATCTGAGGTTTACTGAATCCATCCTCAAGGCTCTTTCTCGTGTCACGGCTACCTCGAAAGACCGAAAAATCTGCTCTGAGGGGACGGTCTACTCTAGGCGTTTTGTCACCGGCACAGTCGTTCCAGCTATCAAAATTGATGGATTCAATTTTTCGGGGGTATCCGCCTTATGATGAATAAAGGGTTCAAGGGGCCAAGGGGTTCGGGGTTCAAGTGAACTGCATAAGAGACCTAATGAATTGGTTAAAATGAGTACTGGAGCCCTTGAACCCATTTGAAACGTTTTCCTTAATAGGGAGTATCTATTGAAGCATCTTATCGAGAATATTCTTGATATCGCAAGGCTGAAGAAGGTGCCGTACGCGGATATTCGAATCATTCGTCGTCAAAATGAAGAGATCGAAGTGAAGAACGGGAAGGTGGAGGCTTTGATCCATGATGAGGATTTCGGCTTCGGAATTAGAGTTCTTTTCCAAGGGGCCTGGGGATTCGCCTGTAGTTCAAAAGTGACCCAGAAGGAGATGGAGACCGTTTTGGGAAAGGCGCTCAAGATTGCCAAAGCCAGTTCGAAGGTAAAAGGGAAAGAAATCCTTTTTCCATCTATTTCTCCGATCACAGATCGTTATAAGACCCCAATTTCTATTGATCCGTTTGATGTTGCTCCGGAAACAAAAATTAATCTTCTTCTTAAAGCCGATGAGATCATCCGGAGAAATAAAAAGGTGAAGATCTCAGAAACTTTTTTGGGTTCTTACAAAACAGAGAAAACGTTTGCATCCACGGAAGGGTCCTATATCGACCAGGAGATTGTTGAATGCGGAGCAGGAATTGCAGCGACTGCCATTGAAGGTGACGAAGTTCAGGTCCGATCCTATCCCAACTCTTTTCGGGGGAATTTTGCTACCCAGGGTTATGAGTGGATTGAAAGATTAGCCCTTGCCGACCAGGCAGAGAGAGTGGCTGAAGAGGCCTCGCAGCTTCTTACCGCAAAACCTTGTCCTTCAAAGACCACTACGTTGATATTAGATAGCTCACAGTTGGCCCTTCAGATTCACGAATCCATTGGCCATCCCATTGAACTGGATCGAATCCTCGGGACCGAGGCCAGTTATGCGGGAACCAGTTTTCTAAAACCAGAGATGGTGGATCATTTCAAATATGGCTCAGAGTTGGTGAATGTCGTTGCTGATGCCACTTATCCTGGCGGGTTGGGAACCTTCGGATATGACGATGAAGGAATAAGGGCTCAGAGGGTTCCCATTCTCTCTCACGGGATCTTGGTCAACCTTTTAACATCAAGAGAAACGGTCCACCATCTGGGAAGGGAAAGTAATGGAACGATGAGAGCCGATGGCTGGAATCGAATTCCCCTGATCCGGATGACGAACATCAATCTGGAACCCGGAGAATGGACATTGGACCAGATGATCGCCGATACAGAGGAAGGGCTTTTCTTAACGACCAATCGAAGTTGGTCGATTGATGACAAGAGGATCAATTTTCAATTTGGAACTGAAATCGGCTGGGAGATCAAAAACGGTAAACTGGGTGAGATGATCAAAAATTCCACATATACCGGGATTACCCCGAAATTCTGGAATTCTTGTGACGCCATTGCGAATAGAGATCAC
>Ga0209048_10001037_pt1 | contig 29127 bp, 29 predicted proteins | sample FrelakmetCRP12CR_FD_187146 | JGI IMG/M metagenome (GOLD analysis project Ga0209048, IMG submission 187146) | Freshwater lake sediment microbial communities from the University of Notre Dame, USA, for methane emissions studies - CRP12 CR (SPAdes)... | ecosystem: Environmental > Aquatic >... | reverse complement strand
CGCCGCGGTCGCCCCCGAGGTGGTCGAGGTCGTCGAGGCCGCGGGCTTCAGCGTGGTCGGCGCGGTCGAGCCGGGCCCCGCCGGGGTCCACCTGGCCTGAGCCCGCCGGTCGCCGCCGCGCCGAGTGCGAGCACCGTCAGCAGCCCCACGCCCTGCTGCACCAGCCGCAGCTGCGCGTCGTCGTCGGCCCCCGAGCGGCGGGCGCCGCCGGCGGCACCGATCGATAGGAAGCCGCCGGCCGACCCGATCGACAGGACCGAGCCGCTGGAACCGATCGACAGGATGGAGCCCGCCGACCCGATCGAGGCGAGGCAGCCCGCCGAGCCGATCGACGCGATGGATCCGACGGACAGCGCCGACCCGATGCCGCCAGCGCTGAGCAGCGAGCGGCGGGAGCCGATCGAGGCGATCGAGTGGTGCGACGCGATCGACGGCATTCGCCACAGCGGTCTCGGGCGGGTGGGCACCGTCGCCGTCCGACGTGGGCGTGGCCCCCGGAGAGACCGACCGCGCGGTCGGTCCGAGCGCAGGAACATACCTGAAGGGTACTACCCTCGCCTCCCGTGGCCGTCGGCACCGCTCCCAAGCTGCGCAAGGCGCTCAAGGGCGGGTCGCCGTCGCTCGCCGTCGAGCGCGAGCTGTGGGCCGAGGGCCACGACGTGGTGGTCGGCGTCGACGAGGTCGGCCGGGGCGCGTGGGCGGGCCCGCTCATGGTCGGTGCCGCGGTGGTGCCTCACGACCGGCGCGTCTACAAGATCCGCGATTCGAAGATGCTCACCGAGCCCGAGCGGGAAGCCCTCTTCGACCGGGTCGCGGACTGGTGCACGGCCTGGGCCGTGGGTGCGGCCAGCCAGCGCGAGTGCGACGAGCTCGGCATGTCGGCCGCGCAGCGCCTGGCGGCCCGCCGGGCCATCGACGGCCTCGGGGTCGCCCCCGACCAGGTTCTGCTCGACGGCTCGTGGGACTTCGTCGGTGGGGGCATCACCCGCACCATCGTCAAGGGCGACGCGACGTGCGTGTCGATCGCCGCGGCGTCGATCCTCGCCAAGGTCACCCGTGACCGCATCATGCGGGCCGAGGCCGACCACTTCCCCGGTTTCGACTTCGAGGCCAACAAGGGCTACCCGTGTCCCCGGCACAAGGCGGCGCTGGCGGGAATGGGCCCCACCTCGATCCACCGTCGGAGCTGGGTGTTCATGGAGCACCCGCTCTGGCCGGGCATCAAGCGGGTGGTGCCCCTCGACCCGCAGGGCACACTCTTCGGCTGATCGTGCCGACCGGGTCTAGTTCGTCTGCGTGCCGACGAGCAGGTCCTTGAAGGCGGTCTTGGAGTCGATGCCGGGCTCCTTGGGCAGCCCGAGCACGCGTTCGCCGACGATGTTCTTCATCACCTCGTCGGTGCCCCCGGCCACCTTCATGCCGGGCACGCCCAGGAGCAGCTGACCCCAGGCGTAGGTGCCCCACTCACCGGTGTTGGCGATGATTCGCGGCCCGAGCACATCGGCCACGAAGTTCGCAGTGCGCCACAGGTTGTTCGTGAGGCTCAGCTTGGCGATCGACATCTCGGGGCCGGGCAGCTGGCCGGCCTTGATCTTGTCCATGGCCCGCTGGTTGGTGAACTTCGACACCTGGAAGTTGATGTACACGTCGGCGAGGCGCTGGCGCACGATCGGGTCGTCGATGACACCGAAGTAGCGGCACATCTCCGCCAGGCGGGAGATGTTGGCCAGGCCCATGCCGCCGGCGGTGCCGGTGCCGATGGAGGCCCGCTCGTTCATCAACGTGGTCAGCGCCACGCTCCAGCCCTGGTTGACGTCGCCGAGGCGATGGCTGTCGGGTACCCGCACCTCGGTGAAGAACACCTCGTTGAACGACGCGCCGCCGGTCATCTGGCGCAGGGGTCGGATCTCTACGCCGGGGGCGTGCATGTCGACCACGAAGCCGGTGAGGCCCTTGTGCTTCGGGAGGTCGGCGTCGGTGCGGCAGATGATCTCGCCGATATCGCTGTACTGCGCGCCCGAGGTCCAGACCTTCTGGCCGGTGAGGATCCACTCGTCGCCGTCGCGCTCGGCCTTGGTCTGCAGCGAGGCGAGGTCGGAGCCCGCGCCCGGCTCGCTGAACAACTGGCAGCCGACGATGTCGCCCCGGTACATCTTGCGCAGGTAGGCGTCTTTCACCTCGGGGGTGGCGTGGGCGAGGATCGTCGGTGCCACCATGCCGAGGCCGATGCCGAAAAACGACTGGTTCGGCACCTTGTACCTGGCCTCGAGCCCGGGGTACAGCCGGTCGTAGGCGCCCGGCAGGGCCCGGCCCCCGTACTCCTCGGGGCCGCTGATCCAGCCGAAGCCGGCGTCGAAGCGCTTGGCCCGCCACTCCTGGGCCTTGGCGACCTCGACCTTCTCGGCCTCGCGGTCGACCTCCTCGAAGAGGGCGACGTCGTCGTCGCCCTTGCCCCACTCGAAGGCGGTGTCGACCACCTTCGGCTCGGCGTTGGCATCGAGGAACGCGGTGATCTCGGTGCGGAACTCTTCGAGCGTGGGCGTGTCCGGCATCGTGGTCTCCCCCTGCGGCGACAACTTGACTGAGCGGTCAAGTTAGTCCGGTGACCCGACGCGTGGCCATTCCGGCCGGTCGGCCCCCACGAGCGGCCCGGTTCGATGGGGCCGGGCCCGCCCCGGTACCCTTCGGCGGTGAGTACTCGCACCCGTGTCGTCCTCATCGGTCTGGTCGTGTGGACCGTGTTCGTGTGGGGCAACCGCATCTCCAACGCCTGGCGCAGCACCACCGAGACCACCGGGGCCAAGGTGAGCTCCACCTTGTTGGCGGGGTCGTTCCTCGTGTTCGCCGCAATCGGGGTCGTCATCGCCGTGCGGGCGTGGCGTCGGAGATTCAGCCGCGGCGAGGTCGTGGTCCTCCGGGTCTTCGCCGCGTGGACGACCGTGGTGTGGGTGTGGCGCATCGTCGCCATCTCGCTGGCCGACCACGCCGTCGGGTTCAAGGCGGTGCACGCCGTGCTCGGCCTCGTGTCGATCGCGCTCGCCGTGCTCGTCTGGCGGGCCACGACCGTGTCGGCGGCGGTTTCGCCCGCCGAGCCGGCCCGAGTACGCTGAGCCGTTCATGGGCCAGCCAGTCACCGTCATCGAGAAGCCCTCGCAGACCCCCGGGGTCGTGCGCTTCGAGATCAACCGCAGCATCAGCGGCATGGGCCACGAGTTCTACCGCTCGGTCGACGACGCCCAGCTCGACCGCCCACCCGACCGCCTGGCCCGCACCCTGCTCGACCGCGGAGGCATCGAGTCGGTGCACGTCAACGCGAACGTCATCACGGTGCAGCTCGCCTCCGACGGCTCGGCCGCCGGGCTCAAGGAGCTCATCGAAGACCTCTTCCTCTACTACCGCGAGGGTGTCGAGGTGGTCGTTCCCGAAGGGGCTTCGACCGACTGACGCGAGGCTGCACCACCGGCCGGTGACGCTGCACCACACTGTTGTCCGTCGTCCATCGGAGGTCTGTCGTGCATGACTCGCTGAAGTACCGCGTGGTCCCGATCGTGACGGTCCTCGTCCTCGTCCTCGGACTCGGTGCATGTGGCAGCAGCTCGAGCAGCGCCCCACCCACCACCACGCTGCCCCCGGCTCAGGCATGGGCGGCCCAGGTGTGCGGCGCGCTCGACACGTGGACGACCGGCATGAGCGAGATGGCGTCGAGTTCGCCCTCGACCGTGACGGGCAACCTCATGGCGGGCCTGGAGGCCACGGTGCAACAGGCCGTCGACCTCACCAAGCAGCTCAGCGACTCGCTGAAGGCCGCCGGCGCGCCGAAGACGGAGAGCGGCCAGCAGATCCAGACCCAGCTCGACACCCTGAGCGCGAGCATCAACGACCGGGTCGCCGCGGTGAAGACCGAGGTCGACAACCTCCAGTCGGTCCAGAGCCTCAGTGACCTCTCCCAGACCGTCTCCGGCATCGTCGCGAACCTCCAGGGCATCGTCACCGACACCAAGGACGCGCTGGGCCAGCTCGAGGGGGCCGACCCGTCGGGCGAGCTGAAGGCGGCCGTCGACGCCACCCCGGCGTGTCAGCAGTTCACGAAGGGGTCCACCGCCACCACCACGAAGGCAGGTTGAGCAGATGAGCGATCCCACCGGCGAGATGCCGACCCAGCCCGATGTCGACGTAGCGGAGCTGAAGCACGAGGTCGACGAGCTCAAGGCCCAGCTCGACAACAAGGCCGCCCGGGCGGCACGAACCTTGCGATGGCGCAAGCGCCTCGTGATCGCGCTGGCGGTGCTCACGTGCTTCGGCGTGTTCGCCAGCGCGGTGTCGATCTGGGGTCACCGCACCCTGCTCAACACCAACGCGTACGTGAAGACGGTGGCCCCGCTGGCCAAGAACTCCGACGTCACCGACGCGCTGTCCGTCTACCTCACCAACGAGATATTCAACGCGGTCAACGCCCAGGAGATCGCAGCCGACGCCCTCCCTGAGAAGGCGCAGGTGCTCGCCGGGCCGCTCACCGGCGCCATCAAGGGCTACGTGCAGCAGGGCGTGGCCAAGGTGCTCGAGAGCGACGCGTTCTACACGGTGTGGGTCAACGTGAACCGTTTCGCCCACGAGCAGATCGTGAAGATCCTCCGCGGCAACGACAGCGGCGTGGTGACCAACGAGAACGGTGTGGTCACCCTCAACCTCGTGCCCCTCATCAGCCAGGTCATGGTCGCGGTCCAGAACGCCGCCCCGGGCTTGTTCGGCGACAAGCTCCCGAAGATCGACCCCAACGAGGTGTTCACGAGCGACAACCTGGCCAAGATCAAGTCGCAGTTGGAGTCGTCGCTCAACCGGACACTCCCCGACGATTTCGGTCAGATCGTGATCTTCCAGAGCGACAAGTTGGCCGCGGCGCAGAACGCGGTGAAGCTTTTCGACAAGCTCCTGGTCGCGCTGATCATCGTCACGGTCCTGCTCTTCGCCGCCACGGTGTGGCTGTCGACGCACCGACGACGCACCCTCATCGGGCTGGGCATCGGGTCGGCCATCGCTCTCGTGCTCACGTGGGCCACCACCCGCATCATCATGAACATGGTGACCCAATCCATCACCGACCCGACCAACCGCAAAGCGGTCGTGGCCACGGCCGGGGCCTTCCTCGGTGGCCTGCGCAACATCACGATCTTCCTGGTCGCCGCCGGGCTGGTGATGGCCTTCGTCGCCTTCGTCACAGGTTCCACCCCGCTCGCGCTGCGGCTGCGGGCCTGGGCCGGACGCACGGTCGACCACGTGCGCGAGCACGGACTGCCCAAGCCCCCGCCCGCGACCCGGGCCTGGATCGGGCGCAACTCCTTCGCCCTGCGCGTCGGTGGCCTGGTGGTGACCCTGTTCCTGCTCGCGGTGATGAACCTGACCATCTGGTCGTTCCTGGTGCTGCTCGTGCTGTTCGGGCTCTACGAGCTGGCCGTGGCGGTGCTGACGCCGCCGGCTCCGCCCGAGATCGACGAAGGCCCGCCCGCGGGCCCCACGGCCGAGGTGGCCGCGGCCGGCTAGCGATGCCGGCGGGCCCCGTCGTCGTTCAGGCGGGCCCGGTCATCGTGTCGAGGATGAGCTCGAGGTCGGCCACGGTGGTGGTCGGGTTCACGATACAGAAGCGCATGGCCGGCTCACCCCGCCAGGCCGTGGGGACGGTGAGCGCGATCTGCTCGGCCAACATGCGATCGCTCCAGCGGCGGTAGTCGGCCGCGTCCCAGCCGTTCCGCCGGAACAGCACCACCGACAGCTCGGGTTCGAGCAGCAACTCGGTGTGGGTGCAGGCCCGGACCAACTCGGCGCCGGCTCGGGCCGTGGCGAGGGTGGCCTCGACTGCGTCGCGGTAGGCGTCGGTGCCGTACACGGCGAGCGAGAACCAGAACGGGAGGCCCCGGGCGCGGCGGCTCAGGTGGTAGGCGTAGTCGGACGCGTTCCACACGTTGTGCTCGTGGGGCTCGTGCAACACGTCGAGGTACGCGGCGCGCTGGGTGTGTGCGTCCCGTGCTCGTGCCGGTTCTCGATACACCAGGGCGGCGGCGTCGAACGGGGCGAAGAGCCACTTGTGGGGATCGACCACGAGCGAGTGGGCCCGCTCGACCCCGTCGAAGCGCGCCCGGGTGCTCGGCGCCGCCATGGCGGCCCCGCCGTACGCGCCGTCGATGTGGAGCCAGAGCTCATGGCGGTCGCACACATCGGCCAAGCCGGCCAGGTCGTCGATGGTGCCGGCGTTGGTGGTGCCCGCGGTGGCGACCACGGCGACGACCCCCTCGGTGCCGGCGCGCTCGAGCGTCGCGGCGAGCGCGTCGCCCGTCATGCGCCCGGCGGGGTCGGTGGGGACGTCGATGACGTCGACGTCCATCACGTTCGCGGCCGCGGCCACCGATGAGTGGGCTTCGGCCGACGCGACCACGCTCCAGCGGTGCGGCAGCCGCTCACCCGATGCGGCGGCCCGGGCCCGGGCCGCGTGCCGGGCGGTCACCAGCGCGCTCAGGTTGCCGGCCGAGCCCCCCTGCACGAAGCAGCCGCCGGCCCCCTCGGGCAACCCGGCCAGGTCGGCCACCCAGCGCAGCGCCTGGTTCTCGGCCCAGATCGCCCCGGCTCCTTCGAGCCACGAGCCGGCGTAGATCGCGGAGCTGGCCACGACGAGGTCGAAAAGCACCGAAGCTTCCGTCGGCGCGGACGGCACGAAGGACAGCGCCCGCGGATGGTCCTGGGAGATGCAGGCTCGGGCCAGGACGTCCGACCACAGGCGCATCGCCTCGGCGCCGCCCAGTCCGTCAGGGGTGATGGTGGTGCCGGCCCGGGCGTCGAGCTCGGTTGCCGGGCGGGGCTCGTCGAGTGGGGGAGGGGTCTCCCGCACCCGGTCGAGGGCGTAGCGCAGCACCTGGTCGGCCAGGTCGTCGATGGCCGGGCCGTAGGTGTGCATGCGGCGGGGGTCGTGGTGCATCCCCCGGTTCTAGCGCCCGCCGCAGGGCCACTTGCCAGTATCGAACACACGTTCGATACTGAGGTCATGGCTGTCGCTGCTCCCGATCTGTCCGCCGAGGTGGGCTCGCGCCTCGGCCTCACCGCGGCCGGCCCGCTGACGGGGATGGTCGGGTCGGGTGTCCGGGCCGAGCGGGCCCGTCCCCTGGCCCTCGCCCGTGAGCAGGTGCTCCCCGTGCTCGACCCCCTGGCGCCCCTCCTGCCCGGTGGGGCGCTGCGGCGCTCGGCCACCGTCGCGGTGGGGGGCGAGGCCGGTTGCTCGCTGGCCCTGGCCCTGGTGGCCGGTCCGTCGCAGGCCGGGTCGTGGGTCGCGGTGGTGGGACTGCCGGCGCTCGGGCTGTTGGCCGCGGCCGGGCTCGGGGTGGCCCTCGAGCGGTTGGTGCTGGTGGCCGAGCCCCCGCCGGAGGCCTGGGCCACCGTGATGGCCGCGTTGGTCGGCGCGGTCGATGTGGTGGTGGCCGGTCCGCCTCCGCGGGTGGGCGCTGGCGACGCCCGTCGGCTCGCGGCGCGGGTGCGCGAGCGGGGCACCGTGGTGGTGACCCTGCCCGATGCGGGCGCCGATTCCCGTACGCACGGGCCGGGCCTCGAGGTCGATCTGCGGCTCACCGCCGGTGCGTCGCGTTGGGTGGGTCTGGGGTGGGGTCACGGGCACCTCCAGGCCCGTCGGGTCAGCGTCGAGGCGGTCGGGCGGCGCGAGGCGGCCCGACCCCGTCGGGTCGAGCTCTGGTTGCCCGGCCCCCACGGCGAGGTGGCTTCTGCCGAGGCCGAGGTCCTGGCCTGGCCGGGGGTCGCACCCGGCGCGACGCCGAGCGCCCGGTCGGTGCCGGACGCGGGGTGAGGTCGGCATCGTGGCCGTGCGCACCTTGGTGTGGTGGTGCCCCGACTGGCCGGTGGTGGCGGTAGGGGCGGGACCCGACGAACCGGCCGCCGTCGTACGGGCCAACCGGGTGCTCGCGGCCACGCCGGGAGCCCGGGCCGAGGGTGTGGTGCCCGGCCAGCGGCGCCGTGAGGCCCAGGGTCGGTGCCCGGGGCTCGCCGTGCTCGAGCGCGACGAGGGGCGCGAGGCTCGGCTGTTCGAGCCGGTGGTGCGGGCCCTCGAGGCGTTCACCCCCCGGCTCGAACTGGCCCGTCCGGGCCGGTGTGCCTTCGCCACCCGGGGTCCGTCGCGCTACTTCGGCGGCGATGCCTCGTTGACCGTCCAGGTGGGAGCCGCGGCCGACGAGGCCCTCGAGTCGTCGGGGTGGGCCGGTCACGGGCGGGTCGGGGTGGCCGACGGCCCCTTCGCCGCCACGCTGGCCGCCCGACTCGCGGATGCCGCCGGGCCGGGTCGCGCCGCGGTGCTGGTGGTCGAGCCGGGGGAGAGCGCCGTCTTCCTCGCTCCTCGTCCCGTCGTCGTACTCGGCCGTCCCGCCCTGGCCGATGTGCTGGTGCGCCTCGGCCTGTCCTCGTTGGGCGAGTTCGCCGCTCTGCCCACCGCCGACGTAGTCGCCCGGTTCGGAGCCGAGGGCGCGGCCGCCCACCGCTTGGCCCGGGGCCTCGACGAGCGTCCCCTGGCCGTCGTCGACCCGCCTCCCGATCTCGTGGTCGCGATCGAGCTCGACCCGCCGGCCGATCGGGTCGACACGGCGGCGTTCGTCGGAAAATCGTTAGCCGACGACTTGTTCGACCGACTCGACGGCGCCGGGCTGTCGTGCACCCGGCTGCGTATCGACGCCGAGACCGAGCACGGCGAATCGCTGTCGCGGTACTGGCGCCACGAGGGGGCGCTCACCCCAGGGGCGGTGGCCGACCGGGTGCGTTGGCAGCTCGACGGCTGGCTGAACGGCTCGGCCGCGCTGCGGCCCACCGCGGGGGTGAGCCGCCTGGCCCTGGTGCCCGACGAGGTGGCTCCGGCGCGGGGGCGCCAACTGGGGTTCTGGGGCGGCGAGACGGCCGCGGCCGAGCGGGTGGCCCGAGCCCTCGCCCGCGTGCAGGGCTTGTTGGGGCCCGACGCGGTCACCGTGCCCGAGCGGCGAGGTGGGCGCGGTCCGGCCGAGCAGGTCGACCGGGTGCCGGTGCACGCGGTCGACCTCACCGCGCCGCGCCGCGGCGCGCATCCCACCGCCGCCGAGCCCTGGCCGGGTCGAGTGCCGTTGCCGGCGCCGGCCGCCGTCCCCCTGGCCCCGGTGCCGGCCGACGTGGTCGACGCTCACGACCGTCCGGTCGCGGTCGACGGACGAGGTCAGGCCAGCGCCGCGCCGGCCCGGCTGCGGGTGGGCGAGGGGCCCTGGTTGGCGGTCGAGGCGTGGGCCGGGCCCTGGCCCGCCGACGAGCGCTGGTGGGACCCGCCCACGCGGCGGCGCCGGGCCCGGTTCCAGGTGGTGGCCGGAGGCCGGGGTCATCTGCTGGCACGCGAGGGCGGTCGGTGGTGGCTCGAGGGCCGCTACGACTGAGCGGGCACGAGGGCGTCGACGAGCAGGCCGCGCACCACCCGGCGCACGCGCTCCTCGTCGTACCCCGCGCCCACCTCGTCGCGCTGGCGTTTCCAGGCGAACCACGTCACCGACTCGGTCACGAACCGGGCGGCCACGGTCACGTCGGCCACGGGCCGGAACCGGCCCGCTTCGATGCGCCGGGTCAGGTAGCGCTCGAGGCCGGTGAACAGCTTCGGGCGCTCACCCCCGAAGTAGGTCTCGTGCAGGCGGGGCCAGTCGGCCGCGCTGCGCTCGATCAGGGCCAGCAGCGTCCAGTTGCGCTGCAGTACGTCGTACAGCTCGTCGACCACACCGCCCAACTCCGCCCGGGGATCGGTCGTGTCGGGCGCCCGCAGCGCCGTGCGCAGCCGCGGGAACCGAATCGAGTGCTGCAGGCGCCGGCGCACGCTCGCGACCGTGGTCTCCTCGTGGGGCTCGGGAACCGGGAGGTCGACGGGCGGTGCGGCGCCGGTGAGCCGGTCGACCACGAGCCCGAACAGCGCCGCCTTGCCCTCGGCGTAGAGGTACAGGGTGCCCACCGAGACGTCGGCCCGATCCGCGATTCGGCGCATCTGCGCCGAGCCGTAGCCGTCGTCGAGGAAGGTGGCCTGCGCGGCGTCACAGATGGTGTCGAACCGGTCGGGAGGTCGTCGCCGAGGCACCCCCCGACTATACATGAACAAATCGTTCAGTTATGGTGGACCCATGCGGGTGCTGCTCTCCGACGGATCGGGTCTCACCAGTCGCCAGGTGGCGGGGTGCCTGGCCGCGGCCGGTCACCGGGTCGAGGTGCTGGCCACCGAGGCGGCGCCGATCTCGAGGTTCACCCGATCGGTGTGCGCCGTGCACCGCGTGCCGCCGTTCGGGGTCGACCCCCTCGGGTGGCTGGACGCGGTGTGCGCCGTGCTCGCGGTCGGCGGCTTCGATCTGCTCCTCCCGGTGCAGGAGCAGATCGCGGTCCTGGCGCTGGCACCCGAGCGGGTCACCGACCTCGGGGTGGCGCTGGCCGTTCCCCCGTTCGCCTCGCTGCGTCACGTGATCGACAAGGTGTCGGCGTCGCGGACGCTCGACCGTCTCGGCATCGCCCAACCGCCCACGACCGTCGCCGCCGATGCGGAGGCGCTGCGGTGCATCGACCGGTTCCCCGTCTACGTGAAGCTGCCGATCGGTACGGCCAGCACGGGGGTCCACCGGGTGGGCTCGGCGGTCGAGTCGGCTCGGTTGGCCGACGAGCTCGAGGCCGCCTCGGCCTTCGACGCGGGCGGGGTGGTGGTACAGGACCTGGCCGACGGTCCCCTCGTGATGGTGCAGGCCGTGTACGCGAGCGGCCGGCTCGTGGCCCGCCACGCGAACGTCCGGGTGCGCGAGGGCCTCAACAGCGGGGCGGCGGGCAAGCAGAGCATCCGACTGCCCGAGCTCGACGCGACCCTTCGCCGGCTCGGGGCCGACCTGGCCTGGCACGGTGCGCTGTCGATGGACGTCATCCTCACGGTGGCGGGCCCGGTGGTGATCGACGTGAACCCCCGGCTGGTCGAGCCGGTCAATGCCCTCCGCTCGGGGGTCGACCTGGTCGATGCCCTGGTTCGGATCTCCTTCGGTGACGATCCGGCCGAGGTGCCGGCGGGTCTTCCCGGCACCCGCACCCACCAGTTGCTGCTGGCTGTGCTCGCCGCCCAACCGCGCGGGCGCTGCGCCGTGCTCGGCGAGGTCGCCGGCGCGGTCGCTCACCGCGGGGCCTACCGCGACAGCCGCGAGGAGCTGACCCCGGTGCGGGGTGACTGGCGGGCGGCGCTCCCGGTGATGGCGGCCACGGTGGCGTCGTTGACGGGCCCGGGTGCCGTGGCCGCGCTGGGATCGGGTGCGATCGGTGCCTACGCGCTGACGCCGGCGGGATGGCGGCACCTGCTCGACGTCGCCGAGGGGAGACCGGTGGTTCCGGGGTGACAATCGAACATACGTTCGCTACGGTCGGGACATGGGCTTTCGCAACCCGCCCGTGCCGTGGTCCGAGCTCGAGCGTCGCCTCTCCGGGCGGCGCGGCGCGGGGTCCGCGGCCGGCGCCCGCATCCCCGCGGCCGACGGGTCGTTCCCGGGCGCGTCCGCTCCCGGGTCGCCGTTCGCCGGCGATGGCGGCGACAGCCCGGCGTGGTCGCGCCATCGCCTGCCCTACGAGGCGCCGGAGGTCGTGCGCCGGCCGGGGGCCGTGCCCTACGCGGAGTTGCACGCCCACTCCAACTTCAGCTTCCTCGACGGCGCGTCCGATCCCGAAGCCCTGGCCGAAGAGGCCACCCGGCTCGGCCTCGAGGCCCTGGCCCTCACCGATCACGACGGCTTCTACGGCGTGGTCCGCTTTGCCGAGGCCGCCCGTACGCTCGGGCTGCCCACCGTGTTCGGCAGCGAGCTCACCCTCGGCCGCACCGCGCCACCGGTCGGCACCCCCGACCCCGGCGCACCCACTCGTGCCTCCGCTGCCGAGTCCCATCTCGTGGTGCTGGCCCGCGACCCCCAGGGCTACGCGCTGTTGGCCCGGGCCATCAGCGAGGCCCAGTTGCGGGGCGAGAAGGGTGCGCCCCGAGCGATGCTCGACGACCTGGCCGCGGTGGGCGGCACCGCTGCGCCCTCGGCCCACCAGGGCCACTGGCTGGTGCTCACCGGGTGCCGCAAGGGTGCGGTGCCCGCCGCCCTCGAGCGCGAGGGCCCGGCCGCGGCGGCGGCCGAACTGACCCGGCTGGTCGCGGCGTTCGGGCGCGAGCACGTGGCCGTCGAGCTGTGGCACCACGACCAGCCCCTCGACTCCACCCGCAACGACGCCTTGGCCGAGCTGGCCGTCGGCGCCGGGCTCGAGCTGGTGGCCACCAACAACGTGCACTACGCCACGCCGGCCGAGCGCCCCCTCGCCACCGCCCTGGCCGCGGTGCGGGCCCGCTGCAGCCTCGACGAGCTCGAGGGGTGGCTGCCGGCAGCCGCCGGGGCGCACCTGCGCTCGGGGGCCGAACAGGCCCGGCGCTTCGCCCGTTGGCCCGGTGTGGTCGAGCGGGCCACCGAGCTGGGCCGGGCCTGCGCGTTCGACCTGCACCTCGTGGCCCCGGCGCTGCCGCCGTTCCCCTGCCCCGACGGCCTCGACGAGATGGCCTACCTGCGCCGCCTGGTGGAGGAGGGAGCCACCCGGCGCTACGGGCCCCGTCACGCCGAGCACACCCCGGGCGCGTGGGCCCAGATCGACCACGAGCTCGCGGTCATCGACCAGCTCGGCTTCCCGGGCTACTTCCTCATCGTCTGGGATCTGGTCGAGTTCTGCCGACGCGCCGACATCTACTGCCAGGGCCGTGGCTCGGCGGCCAACTCGGCGGCCTGCTTCGCCCTCGGCATCACCAAGGCCGACGCCGTGTCGCTCGGCCTGTTGTTCGAGCGCTTCCTCTCACCCGAACGCGACGGCCCGCCCGACATCGACATCGACATCGAGAGCGGCCGCCGCGAGGAGGTCATCCAGTACGTCTACGCCCGCCACGGCCGCGAGTACGCCGCCCAGGTCGCCAACGTCATCACCTACCGGGCCCGCTCGGCCGTGCGCGACATGGCCAAGGCCCTCGGCTACGCCACCGGCCAGCAGGACGCCTGGGCCAAGGAGGTCGACCGCTGGGGACCCATCCCGGGTGATCCACCCGTCGAGACCGGCATCCCCACCCCGGTGCTGGCGCTGGCCGCCCAGGTCGAGCACGCCCCCCGCCACCTCGGCATCCACTCCGGGGGCATGGTGCTCTGCGACCGCCCGGTCATCGAGGTGTGCCCGGTCGAGTGGGGCCGCATGGCTGACCGCAGCGTGCTGCAGTGGGACAAGGACGACTGCGCTGCGGCCGGGCTGGTGAAGTTCGACCTGCTCGGCCTGGGCATGCTGAGCGCGCTGCACCTCACCGTCGATCTCATCCGCGAGGCGCAGGGCGTCGAGGTCGATCTGGCCGCCATCCCCCAGGACGCCGCGGTCTACGACATGTTGGGCGCGGCCGACTCCATCGGCGTGTTCCAGGTGGAGAGCCGGGCCCAGATGGCCACGTTGCCCCGGCTCAAGCCCCGCACCTTCTACGACCTCGTGGTCGAGGTGGCCCTCATCCGACCCGGCCCGATCCAGGGCGGGTCGGTGCACCCCTACATCCGCCGCCGCAACGGCACCGAGCCGGTCACCTACCTGCATCCCCTGCTCGAGCGTTCGCTGGCCAAGACCCTCGGCGTGCCCCTCTTCCAGGAGCAGCTGATGCAGATGGCGATCGACGTGGCCGGGTTCAGCCCGGGTGAAGCCGACCAGTTGCGCCAGGCCATGGGGGCCAAGCGCAGCCGCGAGCGCATGGAGCGCCTCCGGGCCCGGCTGTTCGAGGGGATGGCCGAGCGGGGCATCACCGGCGAGGTGGCCGAGCAGATCTACGACAAGCTCGCCGCCTTCGCCAACTTCGGGTTCCCCGAGAGCCATTCGGTTTCGTTCGCCTATCTCGTCTACGCCAGCTCGTGGTGCAAGCTGCACTACCCGGCCGCGTTCTGCGCCGGCCTCCTCAACGCCCAGCCCATGGGCTTCTACTCGCCCCACACGCTGGTGGCCGATGCCCGTCGCCACGGGGTCGAGGTTCGCCGACCCGATCTCAACGCCTCCGGGGTCGGGGCCACGCTCGAGCCCTCGGCTCCGGCTCCCGGCGCCGAGGGACCGGGAGCCAACGGCCCCGCGCTACGCCTCGGGCTGGCCTCGGTGCGCCACCTGGGCGACGAGCGGGCCGAGCAGGTGGTGGTCGAACGCGACGAGCGCGGCCCCTACCGCGACCTCGAGGACCTCCAACGCCGCACCGGCCTCGCCCTGCCGGTGCTCGAGGCGTTGGCCACCGCGGGCGCCTTCGGCGGGTTCGCCGACGCCGACGGCCACCCGCTCGACCGGCGCCGGGCCCTGTGGACGGCGGGGGCGGTGGCCCAGGGTGGCGCCGACCGCCTGGCCGGCACCGTCACCGGGGTGCACGCCCCGCCGCTGCCCGGGCTCAGCCCGCCCGAGGAAGCAGCCGCCGACCTGTGGGCCACCGGAGTCGCCCCCGACGGCCACCCCACCCGGTTCGTCCGGCCCGAGCTCGACCGGAGGGGTGCGGTTACCGCGGCCGGATTGGCCGCCTGCGCCGACGGGGCGCGGGTGCTGGTGGGTGGCGTCGTCACCCACCGCCAGCGCCCGGCCACCGCGGCCGGCACCACCTTCGTCAACCTCGAGGACGAGACCGGCCTGATCAACGTGATCTGCTCGAAGGGGTGTTGGGCCCGCTACCGCCGGGTGGCCCGGTCGTCGCCGGCGCTGCTGGTGCGGGGCCGGCTCGAGAAGGTCGAGGGCGTGCTCAACGTGGTGGCCGAGAAGCTCGAGCCGTTGCCCATCGGGGCGGGGGCCCGCTCCCGCGACTTCCGCTGAACCGGACCGACCTCGTTAGGCTGTCGCCGTCTCGATGCCGAGCGGTGCCGACGCCGACGAGGTGTCACCGCCAAGGGGAGGAACTCGCGTGGGCGACAGCATCTTCAACGTCGACGGGCTGAACATCGGCCTGTTGCTGCTGCGGGTCGCGGTGGGCGCCGTGGTCATCGCCCACGGCTACAACCACATCTTCGGCGGAGGCAAGATCAAGGGCACCGCGGGCTGGTTCGAGAGTCTGGGCCTCAAGCCGGGCATCCTCCACGCCTGGCTGGCCAGCCTCACCGAGCTCGGCGCGGGCGTGTTGCTGGTGTTGGGGTTGCTCACCCCGCTCGGCGCGGCCGGGGTCGTCGGGGTGATGGTGGTCGCCTGGATCACCAACCACGCCAAGAACGGCTTCTTCATCTTCCGCCCCGGTGAGGGCTGGGAGTACGTGGGAGTCCTCACCGTGTGCGGCCTGGCGCTCGGGGCCATGGGTCCGGGCGAGTGGTCGATCGACAAGGTCGCCAAGATCCACCTCGAGGGGTACAAGGGACTGGCCATCGCGGCTGTGCTCGGCATCGGTGGCGCCCTTGCCCTCCTCGCTGTCTTCTGGCGCCCCGCCCGGCCCACCGCCGCAGCCGCGGACTGAGCTCAGCGCAGCGCCTGGGCCAACCGGCCGATGGCTTCGGCCATGGCGGTGTACGCCGACGGATCGGCCCGGCCGAGACCCCGATCGCTCACCTGTTCCGCGAGCAGGCGCAGCTGCGTCGCCACCGACTCGGATTCGGAGCGGGTGACCGCGTCGCGGTCGCTGCGCAACAGGGGCGCGATCTGCTCGGCCTGCAGCGTTACCGCGGCCGTGCCCTCGTCGGGGTCGAGACGCCCGTCGAGCACCGCTTTGGCCGTCTCGACGACGAAGCGCACACGTTCAGCGGGATTCATCGCTGCGCACTCTAGGCTCCCGCGATGATCGTGGTGCGGGTGCTCGCGGTGATCGCGGGGTTGGCCGTCGTGCAGTCCGTGGTGCGCTCGGCGATGCGCACCGTCGTCGTGCCCCAGGGAGAACAGGTACTGCTTCCCCGCCTCGTGTTCCTGATCGATCGCAGCCTCTACACCCGCCTCAGCCGTCGAACGGGCGATCCCGAACGGAGCCACCGGACCTTCGCCCGCTTCGCCCCCATGAGCCTGCTCGTCCTCGCCGGCACCTGGGCGGCGCTGGTGATCATCGGGTTCACCCCGATCTTCTGGGGCATCACCGACCTGCACCTCGACGGGTCACTGCTGCTCAGCGGCTCGTCGTTCACCACCCTCGGGTTCGTGCCCGCGCCCACCAACGCCGCGGCGATCGTCGCGTTCGTCGAGGCACTGGTGGGCCTGGGCCTGATCGCCCTGCTCATCGCCTTCCTCCCGACCATCTACGGGCACTTCTCCCGACGGGAGGCCGAGGTGGTGAAGCTCGAGGTGCGGGCCGGGTCGCCGCCGTCGGTCGGCGAGATGGTCACCCGCTTCAACCGCATCCGCCAGACCGCCGCGCTAACCGACACCTGGGCCGACTGGGAGCAGTGGTTCGTCGAGGTGGAGGAGAGCCACACGTCGCAGCCGTCGATCGCGCTGTTCCGATCGCAGCGCTCCACCAGCTCGTGGGTGACGGCCGCGGGTGCGGTGCTCGACACGGCCGGGTTCCGCCTGTCGGTGATCGACGCCCCGTGGGACCCCCAGGCTGCGCTCACCATCCGGGCCGGGTTCCTCTGCCTGCGTCGGGTGGCCGGCTTCTACAACGTCCCGTTCGACCCCGACCCGGCGCCGAACGACCCGATCTCGGTGACCCGCGCCGAGTTCGACGAGCTCCTCGACTCGCTGGCGCTCGAGGGCGTACCCATACGGGCCGATCGCGAACAGGCATGGCGCGACTGGGCCGGTTGGCGGATCAACTACGACGAGCCCCTCCTCGCCCTGTGCGCCATCACCCAGGCGCCGTCGGCGCCCTGGTCGTCGGATCGCAGCGGTCGCTTCCAGCCGCCCACCGTGCGCCGGCTGAGGCTGCGCCGGTGGCAGATCGACCCGGTGCCGAATCCACCGTCGTGGTAGGCCCGCCGCGCTGGGCGGGTTGCCCTGGGCGGTTGCACTCGGCCTAGCGTGCCGGCATGGCCGGCCGCTTCTCCCGAGACACCACGGTCACCGCCGTCGGTGACGGCCGCTACGAGGCCAACATCGACTGTGGGTGGTGGGTCGAGCGGGGACCCAACGGCGGCTACGTGGGCGCGCTCGTCGAGCGGGCCCTCGAGCATGCCGTGGGCGATGCGGAGCGGCGATTGCGGTCGTTCACCGTGCACTACCTGGCCCCGCCGGCCGAGGGGCCGGTGGAGGTGCTCACCACCGTCGAGCGGGCGGGTCGGTCGCTCACCTCGGTGTCGGCCCGGCTGATGCAGGGGAGCCGGGCCCTCGCCATCGCGGTCGGGGCCTTCTCCTCGTCGCGGCCGTCGGTCGAGTTCTGCGACCTCGTCATGCCCGACGTGCCGCCGCCGGAGGCGCTGGAGGCCGGGCGCCCGGGTGGCGGCCCGCCGCCGATCCCGATGACCGAGCGCTACGAGATGCGTTGGGCCATAGGGGGGCTGCCCTTCAGCGGCACCGACGAGGCGGTCGCGGGCGGGTGGATCCGCTTCGCGGAGCCGGAGGTGGTCGATGCCGCGGCGATGGTGGCCCTCTCCGACGCGTGGTTGCCGCCCTTGTTCACGCGGGTCTCCCGCTTTCTGGCGGTGCCCACCGTCGATCTCACGGTCCACGTCCGGGGCCCCGCACCGGACGGGTACGACGACTGGTGCCTGGTGGTGTTCCGCTCGAGCATGGCGGCGGACGGTTTCGTCGAGGAGGACGGTCAGATCTGGACCCGCGACGGCACGCTTCTGGCCCAGTCCCGCCAGCTCGCGGTGATGCTGCCCGTCGGCTGACTCGGGTTCGGTCTCAGGGGCGCCGGTAGGTGCCGGTGAGCACCGCAGTGGCGGTCGATCGGGCCTGCAGCGTGGTGACGGCGTCGGCCGGCGCGGCGCCGTCGGCGATGCCCGATGCGGCGTCGAGGACGTACAGCGTGAGCTCGTAGGTGTGGGTCTGCCCAGTCGGGGTGCACGGGCCCGTGTAGCCGAGGGTGCCGGCGCTGTTCTTGGCCTGCACGGCGCCGAGGGGCACCGAGCTCTCGCCGAGCACGGTGGTGGTGGGGGCGAGGCCGGCGATCACCCAGTGCACGAACCCGCCGGCGTCGGGGTCGGTCATGACGACCGCGAGCTCCACGGCGTCGGCCGGCACCTTGTCGAAGGTCAACGGTGGCGACACGTCGGCCCCGTCGCACGAGTACACCTTGGGTATCGCCGCGCCCGGCGCCCAGGCGTCGCTCGTGAGCGCGAACGCGGTGGCCGCCTGGCCGGTGGACACGACGCCGCCGTTGTTGGTGGTCTTGCGGGGCGGCGCGGTGGCGCCGGGCTCGGGATCGCGCAGCGTACGACCCGACGTGCCGCAGGCGGCGAGGAGGAGGCTGGCGAGCACGACGGCGATCGTGGCTCGTCGGAAGGGGGCCATGATCGCCAGGCTAGGTGACCCACGAGGTGGCTCTCGATCGGGCGCCGATAGCGTGTCGAGGATGTCGCCGTCGCCCGGACCGCTGCCCTCCGACCCGTCGCTCGCCCCCGCGCCGCTGTGTCTGCTCTCGGTCCATGCCCATCCCGACGACGAGGCGTCGAAGGGGGCCAGCACCGTCGCTCGCTACGGGGCCGAAGGCGTGCGCTCGGTGCTCGTCACCTGCACCGGCGGCGAAGAGGGTGACATCCTGAATCCGGCCATGGACCTCCCCGAGGTTCACGAGCGGCTGGCCGACGTGCGCCGCGACGAGCTCATGCTGGCCGCGCGGATCATCGGCTACGACGAGGTTGTGCTGCTCGGCTACCACGATTCGGGGATGCCCGACAGCGAGGCCAACGCCCGGCCCGAAGCCTTTGCCAACGCCGATCTGGACGAGGCCGTGGGCCGCCTGGTCGAGATCATCCGTCGCGAACGACCCCAGGTCATCCTCACCTACGGCGACGACCAGGAGGGGTACCCGCACCCCGACCACCTGATGGTGCACGACATCTCGCTCCCGGCGTTCGATCGGGCCGGCGACGCGACCTGGCGGCCCGATCTGGGCCCACCGTGGCAGCCGAGCAAGCTCTACTACTCGGTCTGGTCGCGGGCCCGCATCCTCGCCACCCATCAGAAGTTCGTCGAGTTGGGCATCGAGTCACCGTTCACCGAGCAGTGGTTCGATCGCCCGTCGCAGGACCATCGCATCACGACGAGTGTGCCCATCGGGGAGTGGTTCGACGTTCGCCTCGAGGCGCTGCTCGCTCACGCCACGCAGGTCGACCCCACCTCGCCGTTCTGGTTCGGTCTGCCCCGCGAGGCCGCTCGCGAGGTCCACCCGTTCGAGGACTACATCCTCGCCCGCTCACTGGTCGACACCGAGGTGCCCGAGACCGACCTCTTCGCCGGTCTCCGCTGACCGCTCAGGCGCGGGGCGCCACCCGCAGGACGAGGTGGTGTTCGGGGTCGAACAGGTCGACGATCTGCAGATCGCCGACCTTGGTCACGACGACGGTGGTCGTGTCGCCGGGCTTCAGGATGCCGGTGTCGATGCCCGGGCCGGTGACCCGGTGCTCACCGGCGCCGGTGTTGCTCACCTCGACCACGTTGCCGGCCTTCAGGGCGACGGCGCCGTCGATCACCTCGATCGGGGTCGAGGTGATGCCCGCCTCGCTCACGTCGAACACGGTCTTCGGGCTGAAGTTCACCGTGGCCGCCGTCGGTTCGGCGGCCCGGGTGCCCGCGCACCCCGCCAGCCCGAGCGCCAGCACGGCGCCGAGCGCGGCGACGATAGGAGCGAGGGGGGGCTGGCGCATCGAGGCGAGTCTCGCACACGTGCCGCTAGGGTCGCGGCGGTGGATGAGTGGGCTCGCGACCGCAGCGACGACTTGGCCGTGCTCGTCGATGCGGCCCTTCCCCACGAGGGGCTGAGCCCCGACGAGTTGCTGGCCTGCTGCTGGGACGACCCGGGCGTCGTGCTCGGTCTCCCGGGGGGTGGTGGTGCGGTCGCCGCGGTGGTTCGCCGGGCCGGCAGCCACCACATCGGCCAGCTCAAGTTGCTGGTCGTCGACCCGGGGCAACGGCGGCTCGGCCACGGTCGGGCGCTGTTGGCCGCGGCCGAAGCGTGGGCCGTGACCCAAGGTGCGACCGAGATGCAGATGGCTGGCGCCGCGCCCTTCTACCTGTGGCCCGGCGTCGACCTGCAGTCGTTGGCCATGCTCTGCCTGGCCGAAACCGCGGGCTACGAGGTCACCGGGTGCGAGCTGAACCTGTCACTACCGACGACGTTCCGGGCTGAGCCACCTTCCGGCATCGTGGTCCGGCGGGTGTTGAACGAGACCGATGTGGCCGCGGTCGAGACGTTGGTGGGCGCGTACTGGCCGTGGTGGCTCGACGAGACCCGCCGAGGGATCGAGCACGGAACCTGTCACGCCGCCTTCGCCGACCCCGACGCGGCCCGGGCCGATGACGAGCCCGCGGCCGGTCCCGCGGCGCTGGGTTTCGCCTGCCATTCGGTGAATCGCGCGGGGTGGATCGGCCCCTTGGGCACCGCCCCGGCAAGCCGCGATCGGGGCCTCGGCCACGCGCTCCTGGGGCAACTCTGCCGCGACCTGACCATCGCCGACTTCGTCGACGCCGAGGTGGCGTGGATCGGCCCGGTGGGCTTCTACGCCAAGGCGGGCGCGGCCGTGTCGCACGTTTACCGAACCTACGCGCGACCGTTGGGCTGATCCGGGGCTGGGCTCAACCGGCCCGCTGCAGCTCGCGAAGCTCGCGATAGCCGATGAGCTTCGCGCCCGAGCGGTCGAGCATGGCGCGGAGGCCGGCATCGTGGGTCGTGAAGTGGTGGTCGTCGACCCGGTTGGCCCAATCGGGGGCGAGGGCCCGCAGCTCGGGGGTGTCGGCGGCCGGGTGGAGGTAGAGCTCGGTCACCCCGGTTCGCAGCTCGAACAGCGTCCGTTCGATGACCCGGCGGCTGCCGACGCTTGGGGTGAGTACGAAGTGGTCGGGGAACACGACGCCCTCCTCGGCGGCCAGGCGTCGGAAGGGGAAGCCCACCGAGCGCTCGGTGGACGCGCCCGACAGCCGCAGCGGCAGACCGAAGTCGACGGCCAGCTCGAGGTAGATGTCGAAGAACTCCGGCCGGAGTTGGAGGGTGCCCATGTGCGAGTCGAGGTGGCTCACGTCGAAGCCCCACAGGATCGCTCGTTCCACCTGGGCCCGGCACTCACGTCGGGACTCGTCGAGGTCGGCGTGGTCCCAGACGTCGGCCACCGTGCGGGGAAAGCCACCGTCGCCGTCGAGCAGCGACGGTGCCTGCGTGATCGGACCCCAGCGGTAGCGGTCCCACTCGGCGTTGAGGGTCAGGTGCACACCGATGTCCTCGCCCATGTAGGACGCGGCGGCCTCGCGTGCCCAGGGGCAGGGCACCATCAGGCTCGCGCTGGTGGCGACCCCGTCGCGCAGCGCCTCGTACACGCCCACGTTGGCGGCGTGGCAGACGCCGAGATCGTCGCAGTTGATGATGAGCAGGCGGTCGTCGGAGCGGTAGCCGAGGCGTTCGGCGAGCGTGGTCACGGTCGGAACGCTATCGGCTCGGGCGTCGGGCCGGACGCGATGAGGGGAGCCCGCGGGGCTCCCCTCATCGCTCGTCAGCTGTGTTGCGCACCGCTCGAGCTCAGCCCTCCGAGCGGCGGCGGATTCGCATCCCCGCACCGACGGCGAGGCCACCGGTGAGGATCAACAGTAGGGCCGTCCACCCGATCGGAGCCGTGTTGCTGCCCGTGACCGGGAGGCTGCCCCGGGTCTGGGTGGCGCCGAGGACCGTGGCGCCACCGCCGGCGGTGGTCGGAGTCAACGGTGCCACGCAGTCGAGGGTGACCTCTTTCTCCGCGATGACCTCGTTGCCGTACCTGACCGCCAGGGTTGCCGTCTCGTCCTCGTTCATGGCGACCAGCGCCTTGAGCGAACCGTTGGCGGGGACGGTTACCGTCCCGACGTCCTTGCCGTTCTTGGTGAGCGTCGCTTCGACCGGCACCGCGGCATCGTTGGTCAACAGCACCGAGTAGGCGCCGTCGGCGCAGTCGGGGATGAAGCTACCGGCCGACGGGGGGCAGTTGAACGCCCACTCGTCGAAGGTGTCGACCAGCACCGAGCGCTGGCCCTGCTGGGCGAACACCTCCACCTTGGCCGCCTTGCCCAAGGTGTCGACGGGGACGTCCTTGCTGGAGTTGGGAGCAACGTTGATGCCGCTTTGCACCTCGACGCCGTCGACCTTGATCGAGAACACGGCGTCGGGACCATCGAGCGCCCCATTGGAGAGGGTCACGACGACGCCCTTGGCGCAGCTCGGATCTATGCTGGCCGACGGGTCACCGAACGGGTTGGTCGCCACGACCTGGGCGTGCTGGTTGTCCTGGCCGAGGACCGCCGGGCTGCCCTGGATGATATGACCCGGGTTGGTCCCCGCTTCGGTGAGGGTGTAGGTGCCGAGGGGCAGCGGCCCCACGACGGAGGCCGCGGCGCCGGCCGTCACCTGCACCGTGCCGCTCGTCGGTCCCGCGTAGTCGATCGTGTAGGTGCCTCCTGGAGCCAGCTTGCCGGTCTCGACCTTGCTGACGTCGAGATAGCCGCCGGGGAAGGGGTTGGTCACGTCGACGGTGGCCGTCTGAGCGTTCACGGTGAGGTTCACCGCGCTCGGAACGATTGTCGCGCCGACGGGGGCGTCGACCTCGGACAGGTTGTACAGGCCGAGGGGCAACGGGCCGACCTTGGTGGGTTGCCCGGCCGTGACCACGATGTCACCGTCGTTGTTGCCGGGCCCGTCGTAGTGGACCGTGTACTGGGTGCCCGGAGCCGGAGCGGCGGCGCCGGTCACGTGCTTGGTCACCTCGAGGTAGCCGCCCGGGTAGGGGTTGGTCACGGTGACCTTGACGTCCTCGGCGTCCTGGCCGATCACGGCCGGGTTCGGGGTGATGACGACGCCGTCAGGGGCGTTGGTCTCGGAGATGGCGTACGAGCCGCGCGGCAGGTCGTTCACCGTCGTGGTCTCGCCCGCCTTCAACTGCACCGAGCCGTCGTTGTCGTCGGGCCCGTCGTAGTTGATGGTGTAGATGACGCCGTTCTGGGCCAGGTCGCCGGTGACGACCTTGGTGAACGTGAGCGAGCCAGCGTAGTCGCGGTAGGCGTTGGTCGCCGTGACGGTCACGGTCTTCGAGTTCGCGCCGAGGACGGCGACGTCGCTCGGGTCGTAGGTGACGCCGCCGGCGGGCGGGCTCTGCTCGGCGATGGTGTAGGTGCCGTAGGGGAGGTTGCCCCGCGTGGCGCCGTTGGCGTCGCCGGACTTCGCCGTGAGGGTGAAGTTCTGCGGGCCGGTCACGTTGAAGGTGAAGTCCGTGCCGGGGGCCGGCGCGGCGTCACCGGTGGTGGCCTTCTTGATCGTGAGCGAACCCTTCGGCTCGCACTTGGGGTTGGGGAGAGCGACGTTCGCCGTGGCGACCTTGCTGCCGCCGGCGACCCCATCGCCCCATGTGCCGACGTCGATCGTCTTGAGCGCCAGCGACGTGGTCGTGTTGGGGACGGTGAACGAGCCCGTGAAGCTCAGGTGGTTCGCCGAGAACGAGCCCGGGGAACCCGACGGCACATCGGTGTACGCGCCGCCGTTGACCGCATACTGCACCTTGACGTTGGGGTTGTAGTACTGGGACTGATTGGCACTGCCCCAGGACGAGGCGGTCCAGTCGACGTTGATCAGGGCGTTGTCGGTGGAGCACGACGTCGTGCCGCCGATCGTCGTGTGGTGCGCGAAGGCACTCGGTGCGAGCGCGAAGAATCCGGCGGTCAGCGCGAGGATCACACCTATTGCGGTCGCGACACGGGTTCGCACGCTGCGGAGACGGTGGTTCGCCATGTGGTTGCTCTCCTTGGTCACGGCATGTCGAGCCGGGAGCACCACTTGAAAAAGCAGCGAACCCGACCCGTCTGACGTGGGGTCGGGTTCGCTATGGCTCCTCGCAGACCAAGCGACCAGTTACGGCCTGCGGTTCATCGCCTCCCCTGTGGCCGGGCCCCCTTCCCGGGACCGGACCACGCCCGGAATGTACCACTCTGCGTAGTAGATCGGAAGCGCAGAGTGCCACGTAGAGTGAAAATAAGACGAACGGCCTAGCGCGGCTGGATCAGCCTCAGCGGCTGGTCACGGAGATGCACCCGCGTCGCCGCAGGCCTGCCACAGACCCGCCCCCGACGAGCGGGCCTCCGCGGCCAGCGCCCGGTACTCCTCGGCATGGGCCACGTTGGGCGGGATCGTGAGGGGTTGGGCGTACCCGAGCCGGACCAGCTCGGCGTTGACCGACAGCCCGTCGTCGACCCGGCTCACGTAGGCCAGCAACCGGCCGTAGTCGTCGCGGGGCTCGACGTCTCGTTCGAGGCGAACCGGCGTGCCCTTCGGCAGCAACGACGTGGTGAACGCCGAGGCCTCCTTGCCGAAGCACTGCACCGGTTTGGTCGGGTGCTTCGTCTCCGGTGTGACGCTGACGATCACACCCTAACGACGGGGAGCGGCGTGGCTCGATGACCTACGGCTCTGCCCCGCCGGCGCGGTGGGCGCGACCCTTGCAGGTGGAGACATAGGGAGGTGTCTCATGGGCACTTTCTCCAAAGACCCGCGGACCTCCGACGAGAAAGATCGTGACCGGCGAAGCGTCGCCGAAGAGGTCGTGAAAGCTGGGTTGGCGAAGTCCTTCCTGGCGGAGGCCAAGAAGGACCTTCCGCCCGATGAGTTCGAGCGCGTTCGCCAGAGCATCATCGGGGCCCAGGGCGGATGGCAGGCACCTGAGGGCCGATGGTACGAGCCGCCTCCGCCGGAGACCTGGCAGCCCTCGCCGGGGCAGCTGATGGGCGGCCATGTGGTTGTCTGGATGGTCGGGGTCATTGTGGCCTTGGGATTGCTGGCCATCGTGGTCTTGGCCTCGATGAATAACGAGGCGGGGCGCTTTGGGCCACCCTGACCGGAGGCACGTCCCCCGCCATCATGATGATGCGGGGCCCTAGGTGCTATTCCAACCGGTCCGGGGTGTCGACCCCGATCAACCGGACCCGTTCGTCGCGACCGTCGACGCGCACGACGATCGTGTCGCCGTCGACGACGCGTAGCACCCGGGTGGTGCCCGGCTCATCGGCCGCGGTGGCGGCCGCTCCCGATCCGCACCCAGCCGCGAGCACGCCCACGACGATGAGCGCCACGACCCCCGCGACGACCGCGGCGGCAGCGGTGACGTCGTTCGGGCGCGTCGCGTCCTGGGGCGGCGTGGCGGTCGACTCGCGACCGAACCTGAACCTCGACCACATGTCGAGACCTCCTGATAGGCGTTGGAGGGCGGCCGAGCGCCGCGAGCAGGACGCGCCTATCGCGTGTCGAGGTAGGTCAGGCTGCGGACACCTCAGAGCGCTTCGAGGAGCGTGCCCGTGCCGAGACCGCCGCCACAGCACATCGTGACGAGGGCGGTCTGCTTGTCGGCCCGGTGCAGTTCGTGCACCGCTTTGGTGACGAGGATGGCCCCGGTGCCGCCGAGCGGGTGGCCGAGGGCGATGGCGCCGCCGTTGGGATTGACGCGATCGAGGTCCGCGCCGTACTCGCGGGCCCACGAGAGCACGACCGAGGCGAACGCCTCGTTGATCTCGACCACGTCGATGTCGGCGATGGTGAGGCTGTTGCGATCGAGGAGGCGCCGGGTGGCGTCGATGGGGCCGGTGAGCATCATCACCGGGTCGACGCCGACCAAGCAGGTGTCGATGATGCGGGCGATCGGGGTGAGGCCGAGCGCGGCGGCCTTCTCGGCCGACATCAGGAGGACCGCACCGGCCCCGTCGGAGATCTGCGACGAGCTACCGGCCGTGTGGACGCCGTCTTCGCGGGCGACCGGCTTGAGGTTGGCCAGCGCCTCGGCCGTGGTGTCGCGCAACCCCTCGTCGCGGGTGACGTGGTGCGCGGTGCCCGTCGGCTTGCCCTCGTCGTCGAGGTCGGGCGCGTCGACCGACACGATCTGGGTGGCGAATCGGTCTTCGGCCCATGCCTGCGCGGCGCGTTGCTGCGAGGCGAGGCCGAGCGCGTCGGTGTCGTCCCGGGTGATACCCCACGCGTCGGCGATGCGCTCGGCGGCTTCGAACTGCGACGTGAATTCGTACTGACCGAAGTAGGCCTTGGATACCGGGACGCCGAAGCCGAGCTTCTTCGAGGAGTTGGAGCCGATCGGTACCCGGCTCATGAGCTCGACGCCACAGGCGACGGCGACGTCGATCACCCCGGCGCCGATGAGGCTGGTGGCCAGGCCGGTGGCCTGCTGCGAGGAACCGCACTGCGTGTCGACTGTGGTGGCTGCGACCGAGGCCGGTAGGCCCGCGGTGAGCCAGGCCGTGCGGGCGACGTTGAACGACTGCATCCCGATCTGGCTGACGCACCCGCCGACGACCTGACCGACCTCGGTCGGATCGATGCCGGAGCGGTCGATCAGCTCGCGCAGGACGGCCGCCAGCAGGTCGGCCGAGTGCATGGTGGACAAGCCGCCGTTGCGCCGCCCGACCGGGGAGCGCACGGCGTCGATGATGACGACGTCGGACATGAGGGCAGCCTATGCGGCGGAGGCTTGGTCATCGTCACGCGGATGGCGCCGACCGGCCTGGAGTGCCGCCCGGGCCCGGGCCACGCCCTCACGGCCCACATCGCGGGTGCGGTCGTCGAGTCGCCAACTCTCGGGCCGCGTGGGACCGGGGTCGACATCGGCCGCTGGCCGGGCCGAGCGCCGCCTGGTGGGGGCCGGAGTGCTGAGCAGTCGAAGCTGGGCATCCATGACTCCAGTGTGCCCAGGGGGTGTGACAGGTAAACCCGTCGTTGGACCCTTTCGATGTGAACCTCGTCGCACCGCCCACCGGGCGGCGCGACGGTGGCGCGGGCCGTGAGGAGGGTCGGCCGCGGCCGCCACGATGGGGGCGGGCCGGGGGAGTCTCGCCGGGCCCGTCGGTTCCCCCTACCATTCGCCGCCGTGGACGCACGCGCGTGGCTGGGCCTCGAACCGACGCACAACCCGATGCGCTGGTACCTGCCGGTCGTCCCGGGCATCTGCAGCGGCCTCGGCACGCTGTTCGGGGGATGCGGTCTGGGCGCCGCCATCGAGGCCATGGAGGCCACGACGGGTCGGCGAGTGGTGTGGGCCACGGCGCAGTACCTCTCGTTCGCCCGGCCGCCCGATGTGGTCGACCTCGACGTCATCGTCGCCGCCGAAGGGCGGGCCACCACGCAGGCGCGGGTCGTGGCCCACGTCGGCAGCACCGAGATCCTCACGGTCAACGCCGCGCTGGGCGACCGCTCGTTCGAGGAGTCGGGCCAGTGGGTCACTCGGCCCGATGTGGCGCCCGCCGCCGACTGCCCGCCACGCGAGCAGCGCTTCGATCCGGGCGAGACCATGTCGAGCCGGCTCGACCAGCGCATGGCGCTGCAGGCGCCCGAGCAGGGCCGTGTCGCCGTGTGGACCCGCGTGCCCGACGTGCTCGAGATGTCGGGAGCCGCGCTCGCGGTCCTGGGCGATTTCGTGCCCATGGGCATCGGGCAGACCGTGTCGGCCGACGTGACCTCGAACAGCCTCGACAACACCTTGCGCATGGGGAGCCTCGTGCCGACCGAGTGGGTGCTGATCGACGTGCGGGTCGACCTGCTCGCCCGCGGCTTCGGCCACGGGTTGGCCTACCTCTGGGCCGACGACGGCACGCTTCTCGCCGCCGCCAGCCAATCCGCTCTCATCCGGCACCTGCCGGGCTGAGCACTCCCGGCCTCGCCGGGTCGACGACAGGAGCCCATCGTGCCCGAAACCCGCTACGGCATGACCATTCCGTTCGACGGCGTGCCCCTGCACGCCCAACGCGAGTGGATCGAGGAGTTGGCCGACCTCGGCTACACCGATGTGTGGTCCGCCGAGGCCAATGGTGCCGATGCGTTCACCCCGCTGGCCCTGGCGTCGGTGTGGGCACCGTCGCTGCGCCTCGGCACCGCGATCGTTCCTGCGTTCACTCGGGGTCCGGCGTGCCTCGCGCAGAGCGTCGGCTCGCTCGCCCAGGCGGCCCCCGGGCGATTCGCCCTAGGCATCGGCACCTCGTCCAACGTGATCGTCGAGGGCTGGAACGGCATCCCGTTCCACGAGCCCTACAAACGGGTGCGGGACATGATCCGGTTTCTCCGGGCTGCCCTCGCCGGCGAGAAGGTGAGCGGCCAGTTCGAATCGTTCACGGTCAAGGGCTTCAGGCTCGGGGTGCTGCCCGAGAAGCCGGTGCCCATCCTCGTGGCCGCGCTGCGCGAGGGCATGCTCAAGCTCGCGGGCCGAGAGGGTGACGGCGCCATCATCAACTGGCTCTCGGCCGACGATGTCCGCACGGTGACGCCCTACGTCCACCGCTACGGCGCCGACAAGGAGATCGTTGCCCGCATCTTCGTGGCCCCGTCGACCGATCGCGACGCGGTGCTCGGGCTCGGCAAGTACGCCATCGCCTCGTATCTCAACGTGCCGGTGTACGCATCGTTCCACGACTGGTTGGGCCGGGGCGACGAGCTCGCAACCATGTGGGAGCAGTGGCGGGCCGGCGATCGAAAGGCCGCGGTCGCGTCCATCCCCGACTCTCTCGTCGACGAGCTCATCGTCTCGGGCAGCGCGGAGGCGTGTCGCGAGCACGTCCAGCGCTACCTCGACAACGGCGTCACCACGCCGGCGCTCGCCGTGCTCCCGTTCCCCGGCGTCGACCTGCGCCAAGCCATTCGCGATCTGGCGCCTCGGTAGCCGCCGATCGTCCGTCGGCGAGCGAACCGACCCGACGGTTGGTCGTTACTCGTCGATCCCGACCGGCTGGCCGTCGATGATCTGGTCGAGGTACTCCGACAGTCCGTAGCCGACGCGCCCGTCGTCGAGGGTCCACTGCGTCATCCCCTCGGAGATGCGGGTGACCATGCCCTCGCGCCGATTGCGCAGCGGGATGAGCGAGCGCACGGCGCCGGTGACCTGCCACTCGCGCTCGTCGTCACCGTCGCGCGCCCGCAGTACGGCGCGGATGCCCGAGTGGTAGGCGTCGTCGCCCTGCCAGTCGGTCTCGATCTCGAAGTCGTGGCAGGGCAGCAGC
>Ga0209048_10001036_pt1 | contig 29142 bp, 21 predicted proteins | sample FrelakmetCRP12CR_FD_187146 | JGI IMG/M metagenome (GOLD analysis project Ga0209048, IMG submission 187146) | Freshwater lake sediment microbial communities from the University of Notre Dame, USA, for methane emissions studies - CRP12 CR (SPAdes)... | ecosystem: Environmental > Aquatic >... | reverse complement strand
CGCGGTGCGCGTACTTGACGCCGGCGGTGGTGGCTGCTGTGGCGGCGACTCCACCCGTATTGAGCGCTCCGAGTTGACGATCCAGCCGCCCGCCAACCGTCCCGACCCCGCCCTCATGCGTTTGCAGATTCTTTCGGCTGAGCCGCTCATCGTCGCCTACGACGACGGCAAAGCACAGCGCCAGCAGCAGCTCGACGCCGCGGTGAAGGCCATCAGCATCGCCGCTCTCGACAAGGCCGACCAGCAGGCGTTCGACGCCTCGCTGCGCGAAGCGCAAACCAAGCTCGAAGTCCTGCGGCCCTATATGAAGCAGTTCCAAATCTCGGCCGTCGGCAACAGCCACATTGACATGGCATGGCTCTGGCCGTGGACCGAGACCGTGGAGGTCGTCCGCAACACCTTCGGCACCGCGCTCGAGCTCATGCGCGAGTACCCCGACTTCAAGTTCACCGCCAGCACCGCGCAGGCCTATGAGTGGATCGAAGAAAATTACCCGGCGATGTTCCGTGAGATCCAGCAGCGGGTGAAAGAAGGCCGCTGGGAGGTCATCGGCGGCATGTGGGTCGAGCCCGACCTCAACATGCCGGACGGCGAATCACTGGTGCGCCAGATTCTCTATGGCAAGCGCTATTTCCAGCAGAAGTTCGGCAAGGACATCCACATCGGCTGGAACCCCGACTCGTTCGGCTACAACTGGCAGCTTCCCCAGATTTACAAGCGCTCGGGCATCGACTACTTCGTCACACAGAAATTGCTGTGGGCGTCCGAGTTCACGAAGTTTCCCTACCTCCTGTTCTGGTGGCAGGCGCCCGACGGCAGCCGCCTGCTGACGTACTTCCCGAGCGATTACGCCAACCCGATTGATCCGCAGAAGATGGCGCGCGACTCGGCCACCTACGGCCCGATGATGTGGCAGTACAACGGTGGGACTAATAAAGCGCCGGATGGCGGCCTCGACATGATGTATCTGTACGGCGTGGGCGACCACGGCGGCGGCCCGACACGCGTCGACCTCGACACCGCGCTGCGCTGGCAAAAGAGCGACGTGGTCTATCCCCAGCTCAATTTCTCCACTGCCACCCAGTATTTTGCCGACCTGGAGAAGAACAAGAACGATTTGACGGTTCCTACCTGGGACGGCGAGCTCTACTTCCAATATCACCGTGGCGTACAGACTTCTCAGTCGGAGGCCAAGCGCGGCAACCGGCAGAACGAAGAACTGGTGCTGAACGCGGAGAAGGTCGCCTCCATCGATACTCTGTTCGGCGCGACCTGGCCGCAGCAGAACTTCGACACCGCCTGGAAGGACATCCTGTTCAACCAGTTCCACGACATCCTGCCAGGCTCGGGCATTCACATCAACTATGTGGATGCAGCACGCAAGTATGAACAGGCTTCGCGCATTGACCGCGACATGATTAGCGCGGGACTGAACGACATCGCCTCGCGGGTGAAGTCGGATGGCGTGGGCGTGCTGGTGTTCAATCCGCTGTCGTGGCCGCGGACGGCAGAAGTCGAGGTGGAAGTACAGCTGCCTGTCTCACAAAACGGAGTTGCTGCACTTGACGCCAAAGGTATTCGGGTCCCGCTGGAGGTTGTTAGCTCCGATCCGCAGACCGGGCGTATGCGACTGCGCCTCATGGCGTCCGGCGTCCCGCCGATGGGCTATCAACTGATCAGCCTGACTCAAGACGCTGCCGCAACAGCCAACCCGGTCAGACCCGATTCTCTCTCCGCCACTGACACGTCTCTGGAGAATGATTTCGTCCGCCTGAAGGTTGATCCCAAGACCGGTTGCATTACCAGCCTCTTCGATAAGCGCAGCAGCACCGAATCGCTCGCACTGCCGGTGCAGAGCGAAGGTTCGCCTGCGGCGTCGCCCGACGGACTGCCCTGCGGCAATCTGCTGCAGGCATTCGTGGACAAGCCCAAGAAGTGGGACGCGTGGAACGTTGACGCCGACTTCGTCAAGCAGCACACCGACCTGATGCAGGCCGACGAGGTGAAGCTGGTGGAGAACACGCCGCTGCGCGCCGTCATCCGCGTGAAGCATCGCTTCCAGAAATCAAGCTTCGTGCAGGACATCACCATGTATCCGGGCGTACCACGGGTCGACGTTCACATGCAGGCCGACTGGCACGAGCAGCACATCCTGCTGAAGGTTGCCTTCCCGGTCAGCGCGCACAGCGGCAAGGCCACTTACGAGATTCCCTACGGCAGCGTCGAACGTCCGACCACGCGCACCACGCCCGCCGAGCAGGCGCAGTTCGAAGTGCCGGCCCTGCGCTGGGCCGACATCTCCGACGCCACCCACGGTTTCAGCCTGCTCAACGACAGCAAGTACGGATACGACGCCCGGGACAACGTGCTGCGGCTCTCGCTGCTACGCTCGCCCACCTGGCCCGATCCCGAAACCGACCAGGGTCAGCACGAGTTCACCTATTCGCTGTATCCGCACGGCGGCACCTGGCGCGACGCCATGACTGTGCGCCAGGGCTACGAGCTGAACTATCCGCTAATGACGGCCACGACGGGCCAGCATCCCGGCCCGCTCCCGCCGGAGAAGTTTTTCTTCGCCACCGCGGAGAACAACGTGGTCATAACTGCGGTCAAGCAGGCCACCGACGGCGATGGCCTCATCGTGCGTTTCTACGAATGGGCGGGGAAAAAGGGCGACATCCACCTGCAACTACCACCAGGTGCGACCACTGCATGGGAGACGAACCTGATGGAAGTCGATCACGCACCGCTGAGGCCGGACCCGACGGGCGTGCTGGCCGTGCCAACAAACCCCTATGAGATCAAGACGGTGAAGGTGCAGTTCGGAAAATGAGCTTTACTCTCCTCGACTGGTCAGCCATCGTCGGTTACCTGGCGATCACGCTCGTCGTCGGCCTCTGGTTTCGCCGGCGCTCCAGCCGCAGCGTGGACGACTATTTCGTCTCCGGCCGCCGGGTAAACTGGTGGCTGGCCGGCACCTCGATGGTGGCCACGACCTTCGCCGCCGACACGCCGCTCGTGGTCACTGGGCTGGTGTACACGCAGGGCATCTCCGGCAACTGGCTGTGGTGGGGCTTCCTGCTGTCGGGCATGATGACGGTATTCCTCTTCGCGCGGCTGTGGCGGCGCTCCGGCCTGCTCACCGACGTGCAGTTCGCAGAGATCCGCTACTCCGGTAAGCCTGCGGCGTTTCTGCGCGGATTTCGCGCCATCTATCTTGGCCTGCTGATGAACTGCGTCATCCTCGGATGGGTGACCAAGGCGATGACCAGCATTGTCGGCACCACGTTGGCGGGCACGCCCATGCTGACTAACATCAGCGGCTTTATGAGCACGCATTCTGGCTCGGTGTGGAGCGGCAACGACGGTGCGGCACTGGCCATCTGCGTCTTCTTCCTGATCCCGTTCACCGGCCTGTACGTCGCGCTGGGCGGGCTTTGGGGCGTGCTGTGGACCGACCTCTTCCAGTTCGTGCTGAAGATGTCGATCGTAATCGGCGTCGCGTATTTCGCGGTCGTGGCATGCGGCGGAATGACAGCCATGCTCGAGAGCCTGCGCCGGATACAGGCGAGTGCAGGAGCGAACGCCGCGAACCCGCTGGGATTCTTCCCCGACTTTTCCCGCGGCGTCACCGCCCAGCCGTTGTGGATGGTTCCGGTGGCGAGCTTCCTGGTCTTCATCGCGATCCAGTGGTGGGCGTTCTGGTATCCCGGCGCGGAACCCGGCGGCGGCGGCTACATCGCGCAGCGGATTTTCAGCGCGCGCGACGAGAAACAAGGCCTGCTCTCGGTGCTGTGGTTCAACATTGCGCACTACGCTATCCGTCCGTGGCCGTGGATTATCACTGGACTCGCGGTGATCGTGCTGTATCCGGGGCTTCAGCATCCGGAAACCGGGTACATGATGGTGCTGAACGCGCACCTGCCGCACCAGTATCGTGGCATCGCGATCGCAGGATTTCTGGCGGCGTTCATGTCCACCATCGCGACGCAGCTGAATTGGGGCGCATCGTACTTGGTGAATGATTTCTACCGTCGCTTCGTAAGAAAGGAAGCGGCAGAACGCCACTACATCCTGGTGTCCCGGTTATGTACGGTGCTGCTGGTGATTGTTGCAGCTTGGGTGTCCGTGCAGCTTGGCTCCATCGCGTCGGGATGGCAAGTGGTGTTGCAGATTGGCGCGGGCACCGGCGCGGTGTACATCCTGCGCTGGTACTGGTGGCGCATCAACGCGTGGAGCGAGATTTCCGCGATGGCGTGCTCGCTGGCCGTGACCGTGGTGCTGACCCGCTGGCAGCCGTTCAGCGGTAACAGTTCTCTAGTGTTCGCCATGAGCGCGCTGGCGACAACCATCGTGACCACTGTTGTGTGGCTGACGGTCACGCTGCTGACCCAGCCGGAGCCGGAAGAAGTGCTGGCGCGCTTCTACCGTAATGTCCGGCCCGATGTTCGCGGGTGGAAGCGAATCGCAGCTCTGGCGCCAGAGGTTGCGCCGCATCGCGACCTCGGCAGCAATCTGCGCGCTTGGGCGCTGGGCTGTGCCATGGTTTACCTGTGCCTCTTCGGCATGGGAAAAGTGCTCCTGCACCAGGCTGCGATGGGAGGTGCGCTGCTGCTCGGAGCCGCACTCTGCGCAATTTGGCTGTATCGCGGCGTAGTCCAGAACTTCAAGGTCGAGCCGGAAGCAACGACCGGCAGCGTTCCGGATTGGGTAGAGAGAGCGCCAACGTCGCTGCGCTAGCAGGCGCCGGAGACTAGAATCGTCACAGAATGAAAAAAGGGGGAGCTTTTGGGCTCCCCGCAGAAGCGACAGATGCGATATCAATTAACTTGATTCGCGAGCCGTACAGTTGGTTGCACCGGAAATGCAAGATCAAACCCCAGCTCCACCAATTCCTGAGGTTCCGGAGATCGCCCGTATTCCGGGCGCTGAGGAGCGCACCGTAACCATCGACGGCGTAACCTGGCGCTACTGGTTCGCCGGGTCGGGGCCTGCGCTGCTGCTCATCCACGGCTTCATGGGATATTCGTTTTCCTGGCGCTTCAATGTGGCGGGTCTGGCACGGCATTTTTCCGTCTATGCCATTGATTTGCCCGGCTGTGGCTTCTCCCAGCGCACGGACACTCCGGAATGTGCGCTGCCGGGCGACGCGGAAGGCGTGCTGCGCTTCATGGATCATTTGCAGATCGAACAAGCAGATATTGTCGCCTCATCGCGCGGCGGCGGTCTGACCCTGGTTCTGGCCGGCTTGCTGGCGCAACGCAACCTTCCGCACCGCGTTCGGAAGACGGTGCTGGTGTCGCCCATCAACCCCTGGTCGAGTTATGGAAAGTGGTTGACCTCCGTGCTGGGCACGGCAGGCGGCGGCTTCTGCGTGCTGCACGTCCTGCCCCGGCTGCATTTCCTTACAGCTTTGTATCTCCGAAAACTGTACGGCGATGCCCGAAGGATTTCTCCGGGAACGGTCGCAGGCTACCGAGCGGGACTGCAGCCGGTAGGCAGCTTTGTTCACCTGCTGCGCATTATCCGGTCCTGGAATTGCGATCTCCGGAAAATTGAGGCTTCCTTGCCGGCCATCGATGGTGTACCTACGCTGCTGCTGTGGGGTTCTCGCGACCGCGCCGTCTATCCATCTTCGGCGCCTGAGCTGCAACGCCGGCTGAAAGACAGCACACTGTTGATCATGAAAGGCGTCGGTCATCTCCCCTATGAAGAGGTGCCGGAGGAGTTCAACGACGCGGTGCTCACCTTCCTGCTGGACGCTCCATCCAAGCGGATCGAACCTGAGCCAACTTCGCAGGATCAGCCGGTGTCAACCGTCGGCGGCCAGTTTGAGAAGTAGTCTTGTGGGGAATGGCAGACCGGTCGCGAATTTCGGGAAGACAAGTGGCGGCAGACGTATGTCCGCCGCTTCCCAGTGGTTCGAGGTGGTTACTGCTGTGGCGGACGTCCCGTGTTCATGCCGCCCATGTCCATCTTGTGGTAGTTGAGTGGGACCACGAACAGGCTGGCGGCGGGCTCGCCCTCAATGATGCCCGTCAGTTCCCAAGTGGAGTCTTCGGAGACGGTTTTGATGGGAAAATGCAGCTTCTGGTCTACCCACACGTTCGAGACCTTGCCGTTCTTCTCGGTGATTTGCCAGTGAACGCAAGCGCGCTCATCGACCTGTTCCACCCCGAGGTTCTTGCAGGTCATGCCGTCCTGGTTCGCGCAAGGATTGTTTGGGTCAGCCAGCGGTTTAATGTCCGCCATGCCGGGCCCGCCGCGTCCGGGCATAGCGCTGGCCTTATGTTCCATGTACATGCGCTGCTCCGGCATGATGATATCGGTGGTCTGGGTCTTGAAGTCGGTGATGACGATCGAGCCACCGCGCGGGCCGCCCGGCATGTCCATACGCATGTGCCCGCTGCCGAAGTAGAGCTTGCCCTTTATTTCGCGAGGCAGGTTGTTGCTAACGGCATGCGTAGAGCTAAACTGCATATCGGCCGAGAACGGCTCCGGCTGCATCGGCATCTGCGCCGCAGCCAGTTGCAGCAGCAGCAAAATTGCGGCGGTCACCACCAGAGCGGTCAAGACTCGCGATTTCACTAAGAGCTCCTTGAAAAGGTCTCGCAAGCACAGACTAGTGATTCAGCACGGCAAAACAGTGTACGACAGCCAGCATGGGGTTGCGAAACTCTGCCGAATTACCGTTCGGCGACAAAGGCGGCTGTCCGGCGGGATGCGTGAAGGAGTGGATACCGCATCGTGCCTTACGCTATAGTCCTAAGCAACCCGCTTGTTCGGCAATCCCGCGGCGCTGAGAAGGAGAACCCCTGATGGGTGCTACCGGCATGTGGTTGCGCAAGATGGATGCGTCGTCCACCAACGACCCCATGGTCCTGGTGGTGGTGGAAGGCACCGACCGGCGCACCCTCGTGCTCGACCATTTCCCGTTCACCATCGGTCGCCATACCGAAAACAACCTGGTCATGGCCGACCCCCGGGTGTCGCGCAAACACGCTCAGTTCGTACGCGAAACTGATGGAACCTACATCGTGGACCAGGGCAGCCGGCACGGCACCTTTGTCAACGGGGAGCGTGTCAATCGCCGCAAGCTGGAGCGTAATGACCGGGTGGAGTTCGGGGTGCAGGGTTCTGCCTATACCTTGTTCAGCCCGGACCGTTCGCCTTCGAGCGCAGCGCAGCAGTTCCTCAGCCAGTTTTCCACCTGGAAGCCGGCGAGCGGGGCCGGCTCCGACCTCGAGATGCTCAACGTTTTCCTGGAGGCGGCGCGCAAGCTCAATACCAGCGGCGTCCTGGATGACGTTCTAAACACCTTGCTGGAGGCCGCTCTGCGCCTCACCCACGCGGAACGCGGCTTCGTCTTCCTGCGGCAGCCTGACGGCGAACTCCATCTGGCAGCCGGACGCGACAAGGACGGGGAGAGGATCGACGACGACAGCAACATTTCCCGATCGGTTCTGCGGGATGCGGCAAACAGCAATTCGGAATTCCTGGTCACCGACACCGATGACACCGGCAAGCTGGCCGGCCGCGAGAGCATCGTCGCCCATAACCTGCACAGCGTCATTTGCATTCCCCTGCGCAAGACCGTCATCCAGGACAAGGTCAAGGAGGAAACCAAGCCGGGAGAACCCAATGTGCAGGGAGTGTTGTACCTCGACGCGCACTTCCTATCGGGCAAGCTGTCGACCGTAAGCCACGACATCCTGCGTACCATCGCCAATGGCGCAGCAACGCTGGTGGAGAACGCCGCCCTGGTGCAGGCCGAAGACGCGGCCAAGCGCTATCGCCAGGAATTGGCCATCGCCGCGGAAATTCAGCAGCGACTGATGACCGTGACCGTGCCCGATGTGCCTTACGCCAAGGTCAACGCCGTCAGCTATGCCTGCAAGGACATCGGGGGGGATTTCTTCGACCTCGTGTACACCGAAAACGGACTGTCGCTGATTGTCGCCGACGTCTCCGGCAAAGGCGTTTCGGCGGCGGTGGTAGCATCCATTCTGCAGGGCATGCTGTATTCGCAACTGGCGCGCGACTCGTCAATGCCCGAGATGATTGCTGCGGTCAACCGGTTCCTTTGCGAGAAAGTGGGAGGGCAGAAGTACGCCACCCTGGCGATCGCACGCCTGCAGGGCAACGGTGAGCTGGAGTTGATTAATTGCGGCCACGTTCCTCCCCTGCTGGTCTCTGGCAACACCGTCACCAAGCTTGAGGAAGGCAACCTGCCGGTGGGTCTGGTTCCCGGCGTGGAGTTTCAGGTCAACCGCCTGCAACTGAAACCCGGCGACCGGCTGTTGCTGGTGACCGATGGGGTGACTGAAGCCGAGGATGCCGCCGGAGAATTCTTCGGAAACGACCGTCTTGAAGATTGCTGTCATCGGGGCTTCGCAGCCATCGAAGATGCGGTAACCGCTTTTCGCGGCGATACACCTCTGACCGACGACTGCACCATCACGGAGCTTATCTATCGTGGTCCCTCGGAAAGTGTTGCGTAGTCGTTTTTCCCCTCCCTCAGCAGGCTTTAATTAGTTTCCTCTTATCTCGCTGGTGATTTTCTTGCACGGAGTTCCGTGGATTCTGAGCCCAGCCGCTAACCTCTGGATTAGCGCGTCGGCGATCGCCAAGGAATGTCTATGTCCGCAGCAACAGACGGCATGGAAGAGATCGTCCAAGAGTTCCTGGCCGAGAGTACCGAGTGCCTTGACCGGCTCGATCGGAACCTGGTGGAACTGGAGCGCGATGCGGCATCCCGCACGCTGCTGGACGCGGCATTCCGCGCCTTGCATACCCTCAAAGGCAACAGCGCCGCATTAGGTTTTCCCCGGCTGGAGTCGCTGGCGCACGCCGGCGAGAACCTGCTGGGCCGGTTGCGGGACGGCAAGCTGCAGTTGCACCCAACGCTTACCGGCGCGCTGCTGGCGATGACCGACGCCATGCGCGCCCGGCTGAACGCCATCTAGCGCGACGGCCAGGAAGACAACGGCGATTTCTCCTGGGTGTTGCGTCAGCTGGAAGCTCTGTGCCAGGGCGCCCCTCTGCCTCCCGGGGCGGATTCCGATCCGCTGTCGCAGGCCACGTCCGAGGCGAGTGCAAGCGCAGACGTCATCGATGGCTCGACCGGCAGCGTACGCGTGCGTGTCGGAGTGCTCGATACTTTGATGGACCTGACCGGCGAGCTGATCCTGGCGCGCAATGAAACTCTGCGCATGCCGGCCTCGCAACGCGATGCCGCGGCGGGGGCTGTGCCGCAACGCCTTAAGTCGATTACCGCCAGCTTGCAGGAAGCCGTGATGCAGGCCCGCATGCGCCCGATCGGCGAGATTTGGAACCAGTTTCCCCGGCTGGTGCGGGACCTGGCTCTGCGCTGCGGGAAATCCGTCGAACTGGTCATGGAAGGTTCGGAAACCGAACTGGATCGGACCATTCTGGAGGCCACGAAGGCCCCTTTGACTCATGTCGTCCGCAACGCCATCGGTCACGGAATAGAGACTCCCGACCGACGCATCGCAGCCGGAAAACCCCCGGCGGGTCGTCTGCATTTGCACGCTTTCCATCAGGACGGCCTGGTCCACATCGAGGTGTCGGACGACGGTGCGGGGCTCGATTTGGAGCGCATCCGGCTGCGGGCGATCCAGCGGCAGCTGATTAGTATCGAGCAGGCCGCCGCCTTGAGTGTCCCCGCCCTCACCAGCCTGCTTTTCACCCCGGGATTTTCTACCGCCGAGACCATCACCAGCCTTTCCGGCCGCGGGGTCGGTTTGGATGTGGTGAAGACCAATATCGAGCGCATTGGTGGGAGGGTCGAGATGCAGACCGTCGCCGGCAAGGGGGCCAGACCGCGAACCAGGCCAACATCGTTTCGGCCGGGTCGGAGCAGGTGAGCCGCAACATCCAGACGGTTTCGACGGCAGCCGATGAGATGGGCGCTAGCATCCGGCAGATCGCCAAGAACACCGCTGAGGCCTCGAAGGTCGCCACCGCCGCGGTGCAATCGGCGGAAGAAACCAACCTGACCATCGCCAAGTTGGGCCGCAGCAGTGCAGAGATCGGGCAAATCATCAAGGTGATCACGTCGATTGCCCAGCAGACGAACCTGCTGGCCTTGAACGCGACCATCGAGGCCGCACGCGCGGGCGAAGCAGGCAAGGGTTTCGCCGTCGTCGCGAGCGAGGTAAAAGAACTGGCGAAGGAAACGGCGAAGGCGACCGAAGACATCAGCCGCAAGATCGAAACCACGCAGGCCGACACCCAGCGCGCGGTGGCCGCCATTGGGCAGATCGGCCTCGTGGTGGCCCAGATCAATGACATCCAGAACAATGTCGCGACTGCCGTCGAAGAACAGAGTGTGACCACCGGCGAGATTACGCGGAACCTGGCGGAAGCGGCCAAAGGAGGAGCCGCTATCAGCAAGAGCATTTCGGCTGTGGCCGAGGCGGCGCATTCCGGGGCCGCGGGAGTCTTGCAGACCCAGGAGTCAGCGGCAACCGTGCAGCACATGGCGCAGCAGCTTCATGAACTGTTGGCGCGTTTTGACTGCCACAAGCCGGCTGCTGGCCCGCCTCAGGCGACGGCGGAAGTGAGCCCTTCAGCCACAGCGCGCGCGAGTAATGTCTCTGGGCTGCCTTCGCGGCGAGCAAACACAGGACCTGTATCCCGTATCCCACTTTCGAGCTAATTCACGCCGCGCAAAGTGCTTGGTTTTCGGGCCGTTTCTGTGTTGTAATGAATAATTCATAAGGGATACCAACGTCCGTTATGGTTGCGCCATTGTTCCAAATTTTCTGCGCCAATTCGTCGAGTCGGTCTGGGTCTTTCCGACTTGCTTCTGCGCTCTGGCTCAGCGTTGCTGTGCTGTTGGCCAGCGTACCCGGTTTTGGCGTCACCCATACCGCAACGAAGGCTCACCGCACTCGTCATTCCCCAGCGGTTTCCTCTCGCTTCCACTGGCGTCTGAGCAAGTGGAACCCCATGTTTCCCGGATCGCATGAGCTGCTGGTACAGCAGAACCAGGAGCTGAACCGGCAGCAGTTGCCGCGCATCTTTGATGACACGGAACTCATGCGGCTTGAGCTGGCACAGGACTTGGTGCCGGTGAGCGAAACCGACGCGCTTAAGATCGCTGCCGATCTGCAAGATAGTCGCCGCTACTGCCGTCCGTGGACCCGCGATTTCCTGGCGGATTTCAGCCAGGCTTTTTACACCCAGTTCCACACTCCCATTCAGGTCAACTCGCTGGTTCGCACCGTCGAGCAGCAGCACCGGCTAAGGCGTCACAACCGTTTCGCCGCGCCGGAATGGGGCGATACGGCTTCCACCCACCTGACCGGCGTCACCTTTGACCTGTCGCGCCGCGGTCTCACCACCGAGCAGTATGCCTGGATGCGAAGCTACCTTTTGCCACTGAAGGAGTCGGGTCTGGTCGATCCCATCGAGGAGCGCCAGCCGGTCTTGCACGTGGTGGTGTTTGAGAAGTATTCCAGCCGCGCCGACGGAACCATCCAGAGCTGGTCAGAAGCGAATGAGCCGACCGACCTGAGCCTGCAAAGTGCCTCGGGCGGCACCCAGCCGTAGAATCAGTTTCCAGTTTCCAGTCAGAGCGGCCTGCACCCCATTGCGTACTCGCCCCGATTCACTCACCTTTCCCAGTCTCGAAGCTCGAAGTTGCAACTCGAAACTGGAAACTCGAAACTGCCTGCTCAGCGCAGCGCCATGACCATCAACTTCCGTTCCGTCATGTCTTCGATGGAGTAGCGCAGGCCTTCGCGGCCCAATCCCGAATCCTTCACCCCACCGTAAGGCATCTGGTCAACGCGGAAGCTGGGTACGTCGCCCACGATCAGGCCGCCGACTTCAAGTTCTTCGAATGCCGTCTGGATAAGCACGGCATCGCGAGTCAGCAATCCAGCTTGCAGTCCATATACGGAGTGGTTGACCTGGTGGATCGCCTCGCCAAATTCGTCATACGGCTCAACCGTCACGACCGGCCCAAAAATCTCGGCACAATTGACGCGCATTTCCGGCGACGTCCCGGTAAGCACGGTCGGCTCAACCGCTGAGCCATGTCGCTTGCCGCCGCACAGCAATTTGGCGCCCGCCTGCACAGCTTCTTCGATCCATTGCACGACGCGGGTGGCGTCCTGTTCGCGAATGAGCGGTGGAATGTCCGTGCTTTCGTCCATGGGATCGCCGATTTTCAGCTTGCGAACGCCCTGCACCAGCAAATCCGAGAACTTTTCGAACACCGGTCGGTGCACCAGGATGCGTTGCACCGAGATACAGGTCTGTCCGGCATAGGAAAACCCGCCCGCCACGCAACGGTGGGCCGCGTAGGTAAGGTCCGCGTCGCTGTGCACAATCACCGCAGCATTGCCACCAAGCTCCAGCGTGACGCGCTTCTTGCCCGCTTGGCTCTTCAGTTGCCATCCAACCGCGGCGCTTCCGGTAAAGGTCAGCAGCTTGATGCGGTCGTCGGCGACCAGGAGTGCAGCGTCGTCATTGGAGAGCGGCATGACGGCTAATGCGCCTTGCGGCCATTCGGTTTCCTGCACCACTTCGGCCAGCAGTAACGACGAAATCGGCGTTTGTGGTGCGGGCTTCAGGATGATTGGACAACCGGCGGCGATGGCTGGCGCGACCTTGTGCGCCACCAGATTAAGCGGGAAATTGAACGGGGTGATAGCGAAGACCGGGCCGAGCGGGAACCGGCGCACCAAACCCCAGCGTCCGGTAGTCGATTCCAGGGTATCCAGCGGGAGATACTCGCCGTAGATACGCGCGCTCTCTTCGGCTGCAATCTGGAAGGTATTAATAGCGCGATCAACTTCGATGCGCGCGGTCTTGATGGGCTTGGCCGCTTCCTGGCAGATGGTGCGGGCGAACTCCTCGCGGCGGGCCGTAATGCCTTCGACAATCTTGAGGAGAACGCTGGCTCGCTGCTGCGACGACATCTTGCGGGTGACAGCGAACGCACTCACGGCTGACTCGATGGCCGCCTCGACATCGTTTCGGCCAGCCTCCGAAAGGACAGCCAGAATGCGGTGGTCATAGGGCGAGTTGACCACGGCCTCGCGCCCACGCGAGTGCCACTCACCATTCAGGAAGAACCCAAAACTGCGGGTCGGCGTTGCGGTCGTATGTCCCATCTCAACCTCTCGAGACAATTTGATGCCTGGGGCGAGGATTGCGCAACTGGGACTTCAAATTCAATCCGCGGATACCGACGACTAGTATTCGATACCCAGCTTGTGCTGCATCTGCTCCAGCGTGACACCCTTGGTCTCAGGGAAGGTGAACAGCACGACGAAGAACATGAGCGCCATCATGACCGCAAAGAACACGAACGGATAGCCGCCGCCAAACTTCACCGCGAAGTAGGGAAAGATTAGCGAGATGATGAAGTTCATGATCCAGTGGGTCGAGCTGCCCAAGCTTTGTCCCTTGGAGCGGACACGGTTGGGAAACACTTCGCTGAGGTACACCCAGATGACCGCGCCCTGCGAGATGGCGAAGAACGCGATATAGACGACCAGCAGCCACACCAGCAGTTCCTGGTGCTGATGGGTAAAGAACACAGCCGCGACTCCGGAGAGGCAAAACGTCATGCCGACCGCGCCAATCAGCAGCAGGGTCTTGCGTCCCAGTTTGTCGATGAGCGACATGCCCAGAAGCGTAGCCAGCAGGTTCATGGCGCCAACGGCGACGGCCTGGATGTCGCCCGAGACCTTGCTGAAGCCCGCCATGGCGAAGATGTAGTTGAGGTAATACAGGATGGCGTTGATGCCGGCGAACTGGTTGAAGGCGGCGACCGTGAAAGCGAGATAAATGGGCAGCCAGTACTTGCGCTGGAAGAGCGGTTCGGAGTGCGGCGCGTCTTCCACATGCACCGAAGCGACGATCTCGTCCAACTCGCCCTGCGGATTGTCCGAGCCGAACTTCTCCAGCACCTGGCGCGCTTCCGGAATCCGGTATTGGGTAACCAGCCAGCGAGCGCTGCGCGGAATGCCGAACAGCATGACGAGGAACAAAACGGCGGGAGCGGCTGCGATGCCGAGCTGCCAGCGCCACTCGTTCATGCCGAAGCCGCCGAGACCAATCAGGTAGTTGCTGAGGTAGGCGACCAGGATACCGATGACGATGTTGATCTGGAACGAGCCGACCAGCAGGCCTCGCCAGCGCGCCGGCGCGATTTCGGCGATATAGACCGGACCTAAAACGGAAGAGCCGCCAATTCCCAGTCCGCCGATGAAGCGGAAGACCAGCAGCGATGGCCAGTTCCACGCGAAGGCGCAGCCGAGAGCGGAAATGATGTAGAAGCCGGCCAGAATGCGCAGGCTCTCGCGTCCGCCCAGTCGATCGCCGAGGATGCCCGAGAACATGGCGCCAATAATCGTGCCCAGCAGCGCGATGGAGACGGTAAAGCCCAACTCCTTTGCGCTGAGGGCAAAGACCTGGGTGAGCTGTTGCGTGGTGCCGGCGATCACGGCGGTGTCGAAGCCGAACAGCAAGCCGCCGAGCGCGCCGACCACGATGCTGCGGACCAGTAAGGCGTTGAGACGAGTGTTACCGCCAGGCGATGTGACCGTTTGCGGTCCGGCAATCTGCATTAACTACTCGCTCCAGACCGCCAACTCGTTGCCGTTCGGATCGGCAAAGTGGAAGCGCTTGCCGCCGGGAAACTCGAAGATCTCGCGGACAATCTTGCCGCCTGCTTCCTTCACCTTGCTTGCGGTCTCGTCCAGCGCTTTGGCGTAGAGCACGACCAGGACGCCGCGCGTCTTTACGCCATCGGCGCCGGCGGGTTGCGATTCGCTGTTGAATCCGCCGCCAAGTCGGCCGTCGTGGAAGCTGGTGTAACCAGGGCCCCAATCCTGAAAATCCCAGCCAAAGACCTGATGATAGAAGCGTTTGGTCGCCTCGATGTCGGTAGCGGGAAACTCGATGTAATCCATCTGAAAGTTATGCTCTTGCTGGCTCATGTTTGCCTCTCGAACGTGACGAATAGCGGGATGAGATTAGCACATTGACTTCACCGGAAAATACAAAAGGCGCGGATCGCGCCGCGCCTTGCTTCTTACGGAGAAATCTTTGAATTACTGCTGGTCGGCCGCGCCTCCCGGCTGCGCTCCGCTGTCCACCCCAAGCTCGTGGGGCGAAGGAATATTGGCGGTCTCAGGATTCAGCAAGCCCTTGTGGTCGGGACCGAGACCCAACTTAATAAGCGCCCTCGAATCCGGGGTGATCTTGGTTTGCCAGCCATTGTCAGCCTGGAACTTAGTCAGCGCGTCTTTGGTTTGCTGGTCCCAAAGTCCGGTCGGCTCGCCGGTCAAGTAGTGCTCGCGGATAAGCGCGTTCTGGATCGCCTGTGTCCGCTGGGCGTCAATGCCATGCTGCGCATGCGAATGCGCGACCGTCTTGCTGCTGTGCTTGCTGGAATGCTTCTTGGAGGAGGAGTGTTTAGCGGGCGATGTCGAGGAAGATTGCTTGGAACTCGAATTCGCAGTTGTAGTTGCCGATGTCATATTGACCATCAGCAAAGTGAGACAGAACACACCCGCGAATTGAAATCGACGATTACCCAAAAAGCAATGCCTCAACCAAGTATGAATTCCTGAATAATGCCCCAATTGTAATGAAGCATTTACGCAAGCGAAACAAGAAAACGATGGGCCGTTCCCAAAATGGAACGGCAGCGGCGCTGGGAACATCGTTAGACTTCGATGCATCAGCGCCGCTGAGTGGTTTACTTACTTGTTAACGTTCTCGATACCGCTGGAGTACTCTCTTGCTATTCCAGCGAGCCGCCCATGAAGACCGTCGTGTTGTCACGCTGTCCGCGTGGACGCACTAGGAACACCACATCCTGGCCGCTCTTCATCTGCGACTCCAACTTGCGGAAGTCGTCCTCGCTGTTGACCGGCTGCCGGTTGATTTCCAGGATCACATCGCCCCGTCCCAGGCCTACATTGTCGGCAAATCCCCCGGGTTTCACGTCTTGCACGATGACCCCCTTGGTGCTGGGGAACTTGTAGCGGTCGGCCAGATCCTGCGTAATGCCGCGGACGGTCACACCGAACTTGCTTTCCTGCGGCTTGGCCTGCTGCCCGCCTTCTTCCTGCTCGCCCAGACGGCTGGCAAACAGCTTGGAGCGGTCGGCAATGGTCACCTCGGCGGTCATGTTCTTGCCGCCGCGGACGTAGCCCAGATTGGCGGTGCTTCCCGGCTTCAGAACGGAAATCTCGGCCACCAGTTCGTCACCGGTCTTCACGCCCTTGCCGTTGACCGAGGTAATGGTGTCGCCCGTCTTGAGGCCAGCCTTGTCGGCCGGACCGTTGGGCGTGACGTTGGCAATGGTGACGCCGCTGGTCACACCGTAAACCCGCTGCACGGCGGGATTGGGGACCGCGTTGAACTCAACGCCAATGGAGCCGCGCGAGACCTTGTGCTCGGGCCCAATCAGTTGGTTGTAGACCTGGACCACGGTGTTCGACGGCATGGCAAAGCCCACGCCCTGGTAGCCGCCGCCGCTCGTAAAGATCGCGGTATTGATGCCAATCACTTCACCGTTCATGTTGACCAGCGGACCGCCCGAGTTGCCGGGATTGATGGCGGCATCGGTCTGGATGAACGACTCAAACTGCCGGCCGGGAACGATGTTGCGCCCTTTGGCCGATACGATGCCGGCGGTGACCGTTTCCTCAAGACCAAACGGGCTGCCGATGGCCAGCACCCAGTCACCGACGGTCATGCTATCGGAATTGCCCAGCTTGGCAGCCGGGAGGGGCTTCTTCGCGTCAATCTTAATCACCGCCAGGTCGGTTTCCTTGTCCACACCGACCACGACGGCGTCGTAGGTCACGGTGGCGGGATCATTCATCAGTTTCACGCGAATGCGGTCCGCCTTGTCGACGACGTGGTTGTTGGTAACGATATAGCCCTTGGGGTCAACGATCACGCCAGAGCCGAGCGAACGCTCGCGCATGTCGCCCATGCCGCCGCCGTCAGGTCCGCCCTGACCGCCTTGGCCGCCGCCCTGACCGGGCTGTCCGCCGAAGAAGCGGTTAAAGAAGTCTTGGAAAGGGTTGTCTTCGTCGCCTCCGCCCGGACCTTCGTCCTGTCCCGGAGGGCCCATGCGACGGCCGCCGTGGGGGTTCTTGACGGTCGATTCCGTATTGATGTTCACCACCGATGGCTCGAGTTGGCGAGCAATCTGAGAGAACTGGTTCGACATCTGCACGGGGTTGGGAATGGTGAGCGGCGTGGCGTCGGAAGAGGAGTTCTTCTCCTTGCCTTTCACGCCCGCCGAAACAACGGTGCCAATCAGAATACCTAGCGTCAATGTCGCCAGGACTACCAAGGTTGAGGCAAAGCGCTTGTTGTTCATGCGCTGCCTGAAACCTGAAACTTGCCGATCCATCAAATGTCCTCCGAACCAAAAGCCAAATGGAAATTATACGTTGCCGTAGGTCACGGCTCCAATTGTGAGGGAAACCATTGCGGGTTCTCACGCCTTTAGACGCGCGCGTACGGTGTTTCGTCACCAGCGGTGAACGGCAATGCCCGATGACCATCGCGCGCGGCGAGTCCTTGGAGAGGAGTTTCTCCTGCGCCGGCGAGAGGTCCATCGCTTCGTCGAGTTTGGCGCGGAGGGCGCGAGGCAACGCCCCTGCCCTAGGCCCCTTCTCCGGTTGCTTAGAATCAATAACTTGGGGAGATTTCGCCGGCAAAGTCGTGATGCGTAAATACTTAATGCATACTCTTGATTCCAATGGACTTGGAGTCTGGGTTCACCGGAGTACATGGCCCGGAAAAGCGACTGCCCCGCTCCAGCTATTAACAGGCCGAAGCGGGGCAGTTACAACAACACTTGATCGAACGCCAGCACTACTTCCGCGCGGAGGTCGTCTCCAACTCGCGATGGCGGTATTCTCCTTCGTCGAGCGTTGCCGTCTTATCGAAGGAATGGCCAGTGACCAGTCCGAGCACGAACCAGCCCAACACCAGCGCGCCGAAGGCGAACAGGGTGTCTCCGAACATGCGCATCCACCGCAGGCGGGTCAGCATGGGGGTCTGCATGAATTCGGCCGAGCGCGCGTACCAGGTGCCAAACTCGACCGAAGCCGAGGCCTGCATCAAGCCGATGGGCAGCATGCTGAGCATGACCATGGCCATCAGTCCGATGTTCAGCGACCAGAAGGCGATGGCCAGCGGCCGGTCCTTCCACCGCAACCCCGGACGAAGCGCCCGCAGGCAGAAGAGCATCAGGCCCAGGCCCAACATGCCGTACACACCGAAGAGCGCGGTATGCCCGTGCACCGGCGTCAGGTTCAGTCCCTGTACGTAGTAGAGGGCGATGGGCGGATTGATCATGAATCCGAACAGGCCCGCCCCAACGAAGTTCCAGAACGCCACTGCCACGAAGAAGTAGATCGGCCACTTGTAGGCGCTGATCCACGGACTGTCCGCGGTCCCGCGCGACAGGCGAATGTTCTCCCAGGCCTCGAAGCCGATGAGCACCAACGGCACGACTTCAAGAGCGCTGAACACCGCCCCAAGCGCGAGAACCGAGTTCGGCGTTCCGGTGAAGTACAGGTGGTGAAAGGTCCCGATGATGCCTCCCGACAAGTAGATGACAGTGGAGAACAGCACCGACCGCGTAGCGGTAACGACGGATAGCAGCTTCAGCCGGGTCAGCAGGAACGCGATGACCACCGTTGCGAATACCTCGAAGAAGCCTTCCACCCACAGGTGAACCACCCACCAGCGCCAGTACTCGGCGGTAATGAGCGGGCTGCGCTGGCCGTACATCAGGCCGGCCGCGTAGAACACGGGAATGGCGATGCTGGCCACGAGAAAGAGCAGGAGCAGCGAGTGGTTTTCGTCGCGCTTGGCCAGTGCAGGCTTCAGCCCGCGCCACATCAGCCACAGCCAGAACACCAAGCCTCCAAACAACAGGATCTGCCACAGGCGCCCGAGATCAACATATTCGTAGCCTTGGGCCCCGAGCCAGAACCACAGGTTGCCCAGTTTTTGCTGAATGCCCATCCACTCGCCGGCCAGCGAGCCTACGACGACCGCTACCAGCGCGACGAACAACACGTTTACGCCCAGGCGCTGGCCCTTTGGCTCGGCGCCGCTGACCGCGGGAACGATGTAAAGCCCGGTCGCCAGCCAGGAGGTGGCGATCCAGAAGATGCCGATCTGCAAATGCCAGGTACGGGCGATGGAGTACGGCAGCCACTTCGCCAGGGGAATTCCGTAGAAGCCGTTGCCTTCCACGCCGTAGTGCGCCACGATGGCGCCCAAGGCGACCTGCACCACCCAGAGCGCGGCGACCACAAAGAAATACTTCACCGTCGCCTTCTGCGAGGGCGTGGGCCGCAGACCAAGCAAAGGATCCTGACGCGGCACAATGCCGGTGGATGGGTGACGTTCCTGCGAAGCGAAATACCAGACCATTCCACCCACCGCAGCCAGCAGGAGCACGAAGCTGACAACGCTCCACACCACCGTGCCGCCCGTGGGCCGGTTGCCGATGAGCTCTTCGTGCGGCCAGTTCTGCGTATAGCTCACGTTCTCGCCGGGACGGTTGGTGCTGGCGGCCCATGCGGTCCACCAGAAGAAAGCCGCCATCTCATGCTGCCGGGTGGGATCGGTCAGTGCGCCCGCGGGAATCGCATACGCATTGCGGCCCTTGCCATAGATGTCCGCATAATAAGCCGCCAGTTCGTTGAAGGCCGCGGCGCGGTCATTGTCGAGGAGGATGGTGTCGGTGGCAGCGTCATACGAATTGCGCCGCGTGACCTCGGTCAGCCGCCCTTGCAGAGCGGCACGCGATTCAGCCGGCATCGCGGCGTAGTTGGCAAAGCCCTGCTGCCGCGCCCAGCGGTTGAGGACGATCTCCGATTGCCGGTGAAGATAATCGGCGCTCCAGTCGGGAGCAACGTAAGCGCCGTGTCCCCAGATGGTGCCAATTTCCTGCCCGCCGGTGGATTGCCAGACATTCTGACCGTTGCGAATGGTTTCTCCTGTGAACAGCACTTGCCCGTCGGCTGTCATGACCTTCGCGGGCGTTGGAGGCCCGTTGTTGATGGCCTTGTAGCCGACGCTGCCCAGCACGGTGAAGGAAACCAGCATGACCACGCCCAGCGCTATCCATAACTTTCTGTATTGCATAAATAAACCGAGGTCCTTCTCAGGAGATTTATGTCACAACCGAACTCTAGGGGAAGAACACCCGGCGGGACTATGACTTCTGTCACGGCGGGAAGAAGCGTACAGCTTCGAGCGTTTAGTCGGGGCGGCCGATCCACCAGATGACTTGCCGATTACCTTCCAGCCTTTTTCACGATCGAGCAGTACAGTCGTCAGCGGTTTGAACCGCCATTTCAACACCCGGAAACGGGGGGCGCACCTCAGATTGCCTACCGCTTATCGCCGTAGGCCGGATGCCCGGCATCGACCCGTCTGCCATCAACCTACATACCGCCCCGCAAAGGCCTACAATTCAATTACATCCTCATTCGCACGTTTCCCGGCCAGGGGGCTGGCTCATTTGCGCATCCTGATGCGGCGTTTTCGCCCATGGAGGCAGCACTATGAAGCAGCAACCTTACCGGAATCGTGTCCTGGCCTCCCTCCCCAAAGGGGAAATCAATCGGCTCAGCCGCCACCTCTCACCCGTGATTCTGCCTCAGCAGACCACATTGCTGGACGGAAAAGCTGACTATGGCTATTTCCTCGAAGACGGCATCGCCTCGGTGGTGGCGACGGTGAATGACGGGAGTACCGTCGAGGTCGGCGTCATCGGGATCGACGGCGTCGTCGGCCTTCCCATCCTGCTGGGTGCCGGCCCAGGCCCGGGACGCACTTTCATTCAGATCGCCGGTTCAGGTTTCAGCATCCAGGCAGACATCCTGAAAGATGAGTTTGAGCGGCCGGGCCAGTTGCGCAGTCATCTGCAGCGATACCTGCAGGGCTTCCTGGTCCAGACGGCACAGACGGCCGTCTGCAATCGCTTGCACAATATTGAAGAGCGGCTGGCGCGCTGGCTCTTGACTTGCCGCGACCGGATGGAGTCAGACCAACTCCACCTGACCCATGATTTTCTCGGGCAGATGCTGGGTGCGCCGCGCACCACCGTAACCCTGGCCGCAGGACTGTTGCAGCGTGCCGGACTCATCGACTATTCACGGGGCGTGGTCACCATCACGAACCGCGCGGAACTTGAGGCCACGGCTTGCGAGTGCTACGGCATCGTGCGCGACGAATTCCAGCGGCTTTCTCTACTCTAAGGTCGGATCGCAACCCGCCTAACACTATCCACCAGTCCCTGCTTTCAGGTCTCTTACCAGGCGCTGAAACGCGGTTTGGTACGAGTCGTGGTCCTTCCAGTTGCTGAAGTCGGGGATGAAGTACTCCCGCACCTCGCGCGCCGAATCCTTGCCCCGGTCGGCATCGAAGCACTCCCACTCCTTGACCACGGGATCGTACGGCACCAGCGCAACCGGAAACAGCATCTGCCGTTTTTCCTGCGCCTCGCGCTTGCGCGCCCTGGCAATCTCTTCCTTCACCCATTCGCTGCCCATGCTGTGCTCGGAGAGGATGAGTAGCAGCTTGTCATACGCACGAATGGCCTCGTCAATCTGCTCGTGCAGCTTGCGGCCTCCCTTCACATCATGCGGCGCGAACCAGCAGCGCACGCCTTTGGCTTGCAGGTCGGCATGGAGCCGCTTGGCAAATTCCTCGTCTTTGGTCGAATAGCTGATGAAGCAGGAGTAGAACTCGATGGGTCGTCCCACCATTGAGCCGATGTAGGCAATGAACTCGTCGGGAACGCCACAGCCGCGCAGGAAGACTTCGGGGATTTTGCCACGCGATTTGTAGATGGTGTCAATGCCAATAGTGGATGGCCCGCGGTGTCGGACTGTTTCGAGACCCTTGACGGTGCTCAGATCGACATCATCGAAGTGCGTTCCCCCTGCCTCAGCCTCGGCGAAGTCCGTCCCCATGAGGCTCGCTTGCGTGAAGTTCGCTCCCGTGAGGTCTGCTTCGCTGAGGTCAGCATCCCGGAGACACGCACCCGTGAGGTCTATTTTGAAGAGATGTGCCCTGCTGAGGTTCGCCTCGATGAGATACGTGTCTCTGAGATTCGTGTCAATGCAGAATGCGCCGCTTAGGTTCGCCCTCCTTAGATCCGCAAAGTTGAGCTTTATCCCGTCAAAGAGGTGCGCTCGGCTGAGATTAGCCCCTACTAGGCACGCCCCGCGAAGGTCCGCACCCCGGAGGTTGGCATGCGTAAGATCCGCCCCGGCCAGGTTCGCCGCCATGAGGTTCGCGCCGCAGAGAAGCGTCTCCGCGAGTTCAGCACCCCGCAGGTCCGCGTCGCGCAGGTGCGCATGTCTACGATCTATCTCATTCGGGCCCGGCGGACGGGCGCGGATGCTAAAGATGGATATTTCGTGGAGCTTCGCGAGTTCCAGTTCTGACACGCTCAGATCCCGACTCAAATCGGGGCTCACGTCCGGGATTTCACCGGAGCGCGGCTCTGGATGCTCCTCCCTCCACTTATTCCAATGCTCGACCCCTTGCTTGAGGATTTCGAGATGTTCAGGATTCGCCATTGCCGCATAACCTCGCCTGCTTCCGCGATGCTGAAGGATGATCTCGACCGGGTTCGCAATCCGGCCCCACTCATACCTATGAATCTTCTTTTGCTATTGCTCTCGCTTTCGTGGTCTTTGCATCCTTAATCAACAGCCGAACCACGGCGTGGTAGGTCGCCAAGTAGAAATGGAAGATCCACGAGTACCAAATCGCGGGATCGTAATTCATTTTCTGCTTCGGATCGTGGTGCCGGATTGCAAAGTTGTTAGCGAGTTCGAATATGGCAGCTTCGTCCTTCTTGTCCAATACGGCGCTGAGGTGCTTAGTCTTTTTGAGCCACTCGAACACGTCTGCGAGTTCCCTTATCGCCTCTTTCTTTTCTGGCAGGGATAACCGCCGGTTTCGCCACTTCATGATTGCATTCCTGACCTTGCTATCGACATTCTTTTCGTCGTAAGCAACGATTTCCGCACTCAGGATGTGCTCGAGTCCCCCGCTGCCCATTGCCAGAACGATACCGTCCTTGGTCAGCTCAAAGCCCGTCTTATAGTCGAGAAGAAACTGATTGGCTTTGCTCCTAAATTCCTCTTGCCCGGCTTCGTCGTCATACCCTTCATAGTCGCTGTAAAAATACCCTGAGTCGGAGGTCATCTGAACCCATTCACCCGGCTTGGAAACGTGGTCATACAGGAACTCAACCACGTCAAATACGTGGTCCTCTGTAATAACATTCTGGGACCATTTTGTAATAGGAAACGGCTGAAAGTTCAGAGCAATCGCCGCTTCATGTGTTACCTCGTCGGGAATATCGGTTTGCGTAATCCCGGCCTTTCCCCTGAAATAGTCTTTCTTGCGAAATAGGAGATAGAGATTCTGCAGTTTCAAGTAGAGCTCCCCGACGGTGAGACTGGTCGGCTTGGTTCGCGAGCTGTAGTACCTGCGCGTCAAGTACGTCAACCGAGATATTGGGGAGACTGCCACACTCTATGCGACCCTTTCCGCCCAGTCAATGCACAAACGTCGACGGGTGGCCCGGACAAGGAAATCCAGGGTGGGCTGATTAGATAACCGTGTCGGCTCCATGCCGCCGGGTACACTTGGGGCACCCGGCTCCACCCCATCAGTGCGCCTCGTACACCGTCTTGCCGCCGACCACGGTCCGCAGGACGGTCGTCTTGAGAATCTCGGGTGGCGCGACCTTGGTCAGATCGCGGTCGAGCACCACGAAGTCGGCCAGCATGCCTGGGGCCAGTGTGCCCTTTTCCTTCTCGGCGAATTGCGCGTAAGCCGAACCCGTGGTGTAGGCTGCGAGCGCCTGCTCGATGGTGAGCTTCTGTTCTGGGAAATAGGACTTAGTGCCCGCCTCATTCTGGCGAGTGACCGCGGCATAGATGCCGCGGAATGGCGTAATCGGCTCGACCGGATAGTCCGTCCCGAAGGCGATGCGCACTCCGTTGTCGAGGAATTCCCGCCACGGATAGGAGGTTTTGGCGCGCTCTGTCCCGATGCGGCCCATCACCCAATTCATGTCGGTGAGCAAATGGTTGGGCTGCACGGAAGCGATGACGCCCAGCTTGCGGTATTCGTCGATCTGGTGGGGCGCGAGGACCTGGTCGTGCTCGATGCGGAAGCGAAAGTCGCGCGCCTTGTCATTTTCTTTGGCAGCCTGCTCGGCGGCGGCGAAAGCGTCGAGGGCCATCTGCACGGCGCGGTCGCCGATGGCGTGGAATCCGATCTGGAATCCGGCCAGCGCGCGCTCGGTGGCCATGCGATTCAGCTTGTCCTGCTCGTAGCGGGGCAGTCCCGAATTGCCGGGATCATCGGCATAAGGCGCCAGCAGCGCGGCGGTGCGCGAACCGAGCGAGCCGTCCATGAAGCCCTTCAGCATGGCGGTGTGCAGCATGGGGTCGCCGGCGAGATGCTGCGCGCGATGCGTCTCCAGCAGGCTGACGGGGTCGTCGAAGTCGAGCCATTCGCTGATGCGCAGGGTCAGCTTGCCTTCGCGCTCCAGGTCTTCGTAGACCAGGAAAGCCTGCCAACTGGAATTGTCCTGGGCCGAAGTGATGCCCCAGCGGCCAGCGTCGGCAATCGCCGACTCGATAGCGCGACGCAGCCGCGACGGGGTCGGCGGCGGGACCTTCGTCCACACCAGCGTCTCCGCCGGAGCTTCGCGGATGATTCCGGTCGGCGCTCCGGAGCTGTCATGGTCGATCTTCCCGCCCGGAGGATCGGGAGTCTGGGCCGTGATGCCGGCCGCCTTCAGCGCGGCCGTATTGCCGATGGAGATGTGCCCATCCACCCGGCTGAAGAATGCGGGGTGCCCGGCACTGACCGCGTCGATGTCCTGCCGTGCCGGCAGCCTCTGCTCGACCCACAGTGTGTGGTCCCATCCGCCGCCGACCAGCCACTCGCCGGGAGCGGCGGTTTTGGCGGCTGCGGCGATGCGTTGTTGCATCTCCTCGAGCGAGCGCACACCGCGCAGATCGACGCTCAGCAATTCCAGTCCGGCGTGTTCCAGATGCACGTGGGCATCGTTGAAGCCGGGTATGACGAAGTGGCCGCCGAGATCCACGACCTGCGTGTTGCCGCGTTTGAGTTTGCGGACCTCGTCATTGGTGCCAACGGCGAGGATGCGCCCGTCGCGCACCGCCATCGCCTGGGCACGGGCAGGCGCGGCCTGGGTGTAGATGTCGCCGTTGAGGAAGATGGTGTCAGGGGACGAGGAGGGAACTCCGGAATTCTCCACGGCGTTCGTGTTGGGGACGGCCAACATCGCAATGAAGAAGATTGTAGCCAGGCCCAGCAAAAGTCGATCACGCGAAGTTGGAATTTGAAAGGGCACGCCTTCAGGCGTGCCGCACAGCAGCGCTTTGCAACCCGGCTTTAGCCGCTGAGGGACTTCTCTCCTGGCGCAACGTTTAGCAGCGTGAGAATCCGAGAACAACGATATCCCTCAGGGGCTGAAGCCCTACTCTTCCACCGCACAAACGGCACGGCTGAAGCCGTGCCCTTTCAAAACCTGCAAACCTGGCTGTACCGCTGGAACTTTATGCTTTCATTCGTCAGCGACTCCCGCCAGAGCGAGCGCGAGCAGCAGAATGCGCTTCAGGCCGAGGTCGCGTCCGGCTGGATCGTACCACTCGTGAATGGTGTGCGCGCCGCCGCCGGTGCCGCCCGCGCCGATGGCGATGGCCTGGCGCCCCAGCGAGAGCGGGATGTTGGCGTCGGTGGAAGCGCGCTGGATGCGTGCGGTATTGCTCAGTTGCGCATCGACCGCGCGAATCGCCCTGAGCAGTTGCGAGTCCGCCGGCAGGTCGGCTGCCGGACGATTGCCGATCACGCGGACCTCGGCGGTCAGCAACTCCTGCTTCTTGCGTCCGGTTAATTCCGGAAGGACCGCCTCCACCGCCTCGTGCAGCGCGCGCTCCAACCGGTCAAGCTCCTCCACGGATGCCGAACGCGTGTCCACCCGCATGGTCGCCGACTCGGGAATCGAGTTCACCGATGTCCCACCGCTGATGATGCCGATGTTGTAGGTCGTCTTGGGGGTCGCGGGCACCGGGGTGCGCGTGAAGCGATCAATGACCCGCGCCAGCGCGACAATCGGATTGGCGACACCGAAGTCACTCCACGAGTGGCCACCGTGGCCGCGTACCGTGACCTCGTAGCGCCGGCTGCCCAGGCCCTCGGCAATAATGGTGTCGGTACCTGCGCCATCCAGCACCACCAACGAAGCGATGTTCGCCGACCACTTTGGCTGCTGGAAAATGTGGCGCATGCCGCGCAGGTCGCCTTCGCCTTCCTCGCCAACATCGCCGATCAACACAATCGGCGCGCGGTTGGGCAGGCTTGCCGCCTTCAGGGCGCCGGCAATCGCCAGCAGAGCGACGATCCCGGAAGAATTGTCGGAGATGCCGGGGCCGTAGAGCTTGCCCGCATCGCGACGCACAGTGATGGCCGTGTCCGGTGGAAAGACGGTGTCAATGTGCGCGCTGAGCGCGATATAGGGCGCGTCATGATCGGTCCCCGGCAGCACGCCGAAGACGTTGCCCAGCTCATCCTGCTGCACATCCGTCAGCGACAGTTCGGCGAAGCGCGCCATCAGCCATTGGCTGCGCGCAGCTTCTCCCCAGGGAGGCGCGGCAATCGCCGTCACCTGGAGTTGCAATTCTTCCAGGTCGCGAGCGTGCGAGCGGAACCAGGCGAAGGCCTCATGCACGCGCCGCAACTCGGCTATCCGCGCCACCTGCTGCTGGGCGGAGCGGGTGGACTGGGATTCGCTGGACGAGAATTCTTCCCCGGGAACGGCGCGCGCTGGAGGACCAAAGGGCATGAAGATATACGATGGTAATACGGTGGCGGGAAAGAACGGAAATTCGCGCATCGAAAAACGCTTGTCAGCCAAAAACATTTGAGTGGGACCTTACTTGAAAGGGCACGCCTTCAGGCGTGCCGACAAGGCGAAGGAGGAACCGGCTTTAGCCGCTGAGGGACTTCTCAATTCGGCGCAAAGCCGAGTGCCCTCAGGGGCTAAAGCCCAATGGTGCATTTGCTTTTGCGGCACAGCTAGAGCTGTGCCCTTTCAAGGCCAATTTTGTCCCGCGAACCGGACTGGCTGCAGCAGAGGCGTTTCAGTTAAGGGCTGGGCGCTATCTACGACGCCAGCGAACTCTGCGCGCCCTTCGCTGACTTCACGCCGGCCGCGGGCTGAACGCACTCCAGGATCTCAGCGTCGGTCAGCATGCGGTCGGAGTCCTTGGCGCGCTGATAGATGCGGTCCACCAGTTCGTCGGTCGCGGGAATCTTATGGCGCTCCAGCCAGAACTGCACATTCGACTTGCCGCTCATGGGGCCGATCTCGATGACCTGCTCCATGCCGAAGTAGTGCGAGGGCACGCCGGAGTAAATGCTGTTGGCCAGCAGCACATCGTTCTTGTGATAGGCCTTGATGACTGCGGCTGCGTGGACGCCGGTCCCGGTCTTAAAAGCGTCCTCTCCCACAACGGGGTAGTTCTTGGGAATGGGCACGCCGGTGGCGTTGGCGACCGCTTCGCAGTAATGCTTGAGCTTGGTGAGGTCCTGGCTGGCCCAGGGCTCGATGCCCATCAGTTTGAGGTTGACCAGCATCTGGTCCATCTGGGTGTTGCCGACGCGTTCGCCGATGCCGCACGCGGTGGCATGCACAACTTCCGCTCCCGCGACCAGCGCGCCCAGCGAATTGGCCACCGCCAGTCCGCGATCGCAGTGACCGTGCCACTCCACGCGAATCTTTTCGCCCGAGGGCTTCACCACTTCGTTGATAACGAAGTGCATGAGCGCAACCACGCCCATGGGCGTGGCGTGCCCGCAGGTATCACAGATAACGATGGCCTTGGCGCCGTAGCGAATGGCGGTGCTGTACAGCCGCTGGATGGTCTCGGGATCGCAGCGGGTGGTGTCCTCGGTCACGTACATCACGTCGAGACCGAGCTTTACCGCATACTTCACCGCGTTCTCAGTGGTGCGCAGGAGGAAGTCGTCACTCCAGTCCTCGGTGTAGCGGCGGATGGGACTGGAGCCGATAAAGGTCGCAGCCTCGATGGGAACACCCGTCCGTTGCACGATTTCGACGATGGGACGAATGTCGTTCTGGTGAGTGCGGGCGGCGCAGTTGGGCCTGATTTTCATGCGCGCACGGCCAATCTCCTGCGCCAGCGCCTCGCAGTGAGCGACTGCGCGCGGCCCCGCGCCCGGCAGGCCGATGTCCACCATGTCGATGCCGAGGCCCTCCATCAGATGGAGGATCTCGATCTTCTGGTCGATGGTGGGATCGTGCACCGATGGCGACTGCAGGCCGTCGCGCAGCGATTCGTCGTCGAGCATGACCTTGCCCGCCGGCACCATGGACCGGGCGTAGATGGTATTCCAGTCGTAAATCAGGTCAGAGACGTTGACATTCACGCTCGATGGCACCCCGTTTCCGGCGCCCCCACGGCACCGGACTATCACGAACAGATGCGGGACCGCGCCCGCCGCGTTTCATTATCGCCGAATGGCGGCTATGGTTGCTTTTCTTTTTCGTCGGCCGGCTTGCTTCCCAACGTCAGGCCAAAGTTCGACGGCTGTCCCAAACCCGCGACATTCTTGTTGCGCGGTTCGTCCGGACTCGGCAGGTACAGCGTCTTGCAATGCTCGCAGCGGTAGATTTCCGCCTGATCGCCGAAGGCCTGGCGAACATCGCCGCAAGCCTGCTCCAGCACGTCGGCGAGGTAGAACCAGCGCTTCAGATGTCCGCCGCACAGCTTGCCCTTGGCGTCGGGCTCGTTGCAGGCGCGCTGAAAAGCCTTCTTGTACTTGACCTTGTGTTTCGGGAGCTGCGGGGCCTCAGTCGGCATGGTTTCCGGCATGACGGCAGTATCGCCTGTCGCAAGGAATATCTCAAGATGGCTTGTCGCTAGTGTCAGTAGCACATGATATGTCCGGTTGAGATAGCAAGTGAAGTGTCCGCTTTGCGGGCGGCGAGAGTAGGAGACCATGCCAAGCATGGTGGTTTAC
>Ga0209048_10001035_pt1 | contig 29149 bp, 29 predicted proteins | sample FrelakmetCRP12CR_FD_187146 | JGI IMG/M metagenome (GOLD analysis project Ga0209048, IMG submission 187146) | Freshwater lake sediment microbial communities from the University of Notre Dame, USA, for methane emissions studies - CRP12 CR (SPAdes)... | ecosystem: Environmental > Aquatic >... | reverse complement strand
AAAATGAGGAGGAATACATCATCAACTATTTCAATGATCTGGCGTTAAGAGAAGGCATGGCAGTTCTTACCCTGAAATTAAGTGAAAAAGTTAGTCAGCCAAGCGCTCCCATCATGGATGAGTTCGGGAGTCCAACGATTGAAGTTGATACCACTCCAAAAGCGAAATATATAGATGCGGATTTCTCGGTCATGGGCAGCTATGAGAAAGTCAAGATCTTTCTCGGAAAGTTGGACAGTCTAAAGAGATTCAATAACATTTCAGCGATTAATATTTCAAAAAATATTTCTGAAGCTGATGGAGGTGCAGGATCAAATGGCGGCGGCGGTGGCGGTAGCGATGGCTCTGAGATCGGCGGTGCCGGCGGTGCTGGTACTGAATGGAGCGCGTTCTATGGATCAGGTGGTGGTGGTGGCGGCGGTCAAGGATCTTCTAACGGTGGTAATGGCGCTCTCTATGGCGGTGGAGGAGCTGGTTCAGGTGGGTCGTCATCTGCCTTCGGGACAGGAGCCAATGGCATAATCGTTTTATCATATACCGCGACGTCAACGACTATTTATCAGGCGACTATTACAACTCAACCTAATATTGTTTATTTTGACGGCACTTTGGGAACGCTGGTTGCAGGAGTTTCTTCAATAAACGCTCCGTATCAATGGTACTGGTCGTCCAATACACTCTATGTTTATGCGCCAAGCGGTGACCCGAGCGTTTATTATACAAATCCTGGCATTGAAGCTGGCAGTAGAGGCAGGGTGCTTCAAACGAACAATCAATCTTATATCACATTCAGTAATTTGACATTTCAGGACGGTAACAATATTTTAGATAACGAAATAAACGTGGGTTCGGCTTCGGTAACAGGCATAGTTTTTTCGTACTGCACGGTTCAGCGCGGGGCTTCTGCCGGGATAAATCTCAAAGGCTCGACTACCGCCCATGATGTGACCATAGATCATTGTACGATTCAAAACAATGGCGCATATGCAATTCTTGTAGACAATCAATATACGACAGCCACCGTGAGCAATAGCACCTTTTCTGGCAATGGCTGGAGATCATTAACAGACGCTCTGCCATATTCAGATATAACGTCCGAGCTAGGGAACTTTAACATCTTCGGAAACACCTTCACCAATGTCACTCCAGCAGGGTGTTGGGTGCCTGGTGACACAACGAATCATTGCCACAGTATTTATTCGAGCGCTTCATCAGTGGCTATGAATATTTATAACAATATCATGCACGGCAATACAGATGGCGACGGAGTTAAGACTGACAGCTCGGCCAATATTTATAACAATTACATATATGGTAACTCCGGCTCTGGAATAGAGATTATGAGCAATGGCGCAAACAACATATCCGTGGTTGCATCCTATAATATCATATACGGAAATGGAACGCATAATAATCAGGGCGGGGGGATTGAAGAAATGAATATGGGTACAGGAACATTAGCTCTCACGCTCGAAAACAATACGTTCTATCACAACACCACCTCAACTGGAGAAATAAGGCTTCAAGATAATATTACGAGCTTAACAGCCAAGAATAATATTATCTACGCTGCGGTAGGTAGCTATGCATATAGCCTTGTTACTCAAAGCGGAGCCACGATAAATAATAATCTTGTTTATGGTCCATCAGGAAATCCTGCTTATTACAACGGATCAAGTAGAACCTGGGCAATATGGAAAGGGTACGGATTTGATACAATAGGGGTCAATGCCAGCCCTCTCTTCCTCTCCACCTCCACCCCCGACTTCCACCTCCAATCCGCCTCTCCCGCCATCAATGCCGGGACATATGTAAATTTAACCCAGGATTATGAGGGTAATAGCCTCAAAGGAGCAGTGGATATCGGATCGTATGAGTACCAGGATGATAATATCTATGTAGATCAGGCGAGTGGCTCCGATGCCAATAACGGGTTGTCTGGTAATCCTTGGAAGACTATTGCCAAGGTGAACGGGGCAGGTCTAGTGCCTGGAGCAAATGTATATTTTAACAAAGGCCAGACCTGGCGGGAACAGCTGACGGTTCCGGCTTCAGGCACCAGCGGACATCCGATCACTTTCGGGGCGTATGGGAATAGCGGAGATCCAAAACCCATTATTAGCGGGGCAAACCTTATTACCGGATTTACTCAAACGACTACGGGTTCATCTGGTTCCATGGCTAAGTCTAATATGAAAATGAGTATTGTGAATGGTGTTGCTTTTGTTGATTTTAGTGCTGCTAATGCATTAACTCCTTATTTGGGATACAAATTAACCATTACTGATAGCGCAGGGAAGAAGTTGGTCGGCTATATCAAGGCAGCAGGAACAGGGGAAACATACGGGTCTGAATTATTAGCCAATACGGACTTTAATAATACGGCCGGAATTAGTGGATATAATGCTACGTCCACTTCTGTTGCTGGAGGCCAATCTGGAAATTGTCTGCAGGTTACTCTTACGGGAGATTTCGGTAGTGCTAGCGAAGCATTATCTGCTGTTTCAAATGGCAATCTGTTAAAAGGCTCTTTCTATGGAAAAGATGGGACAGGTGGTTGGATAGCAATGAGCCTTCAACAGAACGGAGGTTCTTATACCACATATAATGGCGTTTCTGGTTCTCCAGCTAATTGGACACCGTTTTTTTTCTATGCTACTACAGACATGACAGCCATTCAGGCCTATTGGGCCGGAGGATCATCTAACGGTCAAATAGGATTTGCTGATACTGCATCAGTAAAACAAGTTTTAACACCATCTTCGACTGGTGTTACTATTACCTCTACCGCCGGCGGTTCAACCTACAACTGGACTTCTGAGGATCCAGGGTTTAATAGGAATGATAGTGGCGGTTATACCTATGACGTATCAGGAACAGTTATTCCAAATGTTTGGCAATCATCAGTTACGACTCAGCCGCATGTTGTAATCTTTGATTCTACTCTCGGAACTGAGAAAGCATCGACCTCAGAACTTGTTGCCCCAAATCAGTGGTATTGGGCATCAAATATTCTTTATATATATTCTACAAGTGATCCGTCTATAGCTTTTACAAGTGTTCAAGCAGGGGCAAGAGATCAGGCGATTATGGTCGGGAAGAGTTACATCACGCTTCAGAACTTGCAGACTGAATCAAGCAACCAAAAAGACTATGGTGGAAATATCTTCCTTATCGGGAGCTCCCATCCAGGTAATTTAATCGTTGATGGGGTTGACGCGCGATGGGCTGCTGATTCTGGAATAGCTATAAACACTACAGGGTTTAGTTCTTCTGGTTCTGTAACCGTTAAAAATTCAACTCTTCACGACAACGACCATCTTGGTTTTGCTGTCGTAGGGGATTCGGGTTCTACGGTTTCTACCCCATCTATTATACAGAACTGTACTGTATATAATAACCGGATGGATGGAATAACAATAGCTGGAAATTATTGGACAGTGGAGCATAATACCGTTCGCGACAATGGGATCGCCACGAATTTAGGTAGCGGAATTCATATCTATTCTCCATCATCAGGTTCGGGTTTTGGCCTTTATAATACGATTCGATACAATATTATTTATAATCAAGTAGCCAGTGCTTATGATGGTGCAGGCATAGGAATTGACCAGTGGTGTGATTACAATACTGCTTATTACAATGTGATTTACGATAATTACGGTCCTGGAATTTATCTCTATGATGCCGGCTACGCGAGTGTTTACAATAATACTCTTTATAGTAACAGCACAGGAGGAATCAGCCAGGGAGACATCAGGCTCACGGCAACCGGAATCCCAACTTCTGTCGGAGCTGTTATTAAGAACAACAATGTTTATGCGACGGTAGCCGGAAATTATGCTTTCCTAGTTGATTCTAATTACATTACCAATGGAATAACAGTAACAAATAATAATTTCTATCAGGCATCTGGAAATTGGTATTGGTGGAACGGAACGCTTGGTAGCAATCTCGCTACCTTTAATGGCCTAACGGGAGTTAGTGCAAATATTAGTTCCAATCCTCTCTTCATCTCCACTTCCGACTTCCACCTCCTCCCTACCTCTCCCGCAATCAATGCCGGAACCAATGTCGGACTCACTGCTGACTATGACGGCCATACTGTACCTAACGGTCCGGCTCCGGATATCGGCGCCTATGAATTCCAGAATACCGCCAATACCCAAATTTTAGACATGTCCTCTCCCTCCAGTAACGGCGGCGGTGCGCCTCTATGGCTCCTGGTCGGGATGAACAAGCGATCAGAACCGGCCAATGGTGCAGGCAATAATTCTACAACCACTAACTCTCAAAATATCAGTCCAGATAACAAAAGTATTGGTACAAACCTCATTAGCAAGAAGAAGCAACCATCAACCGCGTCTAAATTAATCCAGGGACGCCTGTCCAAGACCCTCCGGCCTGGCAGCCGGGGGCTGGAAGTTAAAATATTACAGCAAAAACTCCAGCAACTGCATTTTTTACCGCTTAGTCTCAAACCGAATGGTGTTTTCGGGCCAGCCACTAAAAACGCAGTCCTCCAATTCCAGCGCGACCGCCATCTCCCGCCAGTCGGGATTGTCGGCCCGAAGACCAGGGAATTATTGAATAAAGGGGGGAAATAATCAGGAAAGGACTGTGTAACCATTATTGACGAAATTTGTTTAATTTGATAATATTCTTATATAAGTACCGATGCTTCAGTTTCGTTTTAACCTTCCCAGAGAGGAAGGAATTCCCGCTAAGGCGGAAAAACGGAGGTGCAGTTTATGCGGTATGATCATTATGGTGGCGATTTTGTTATCGGCGAAGCCGGGAAGACGAGCCCTATCGGGAGGGTATGTCCGAACGCGAAGATGAAGACAATCACGTTGCATGGCGGCTACTCCAGGGGCAGCTAACATCAGAGAAACGGCTGATCCCAGGAGAGGGTTTTCTGTAAGTAGGCAAAAGGCGCCGTTAGTATTTCTAACGGCAATACATTAACCTATTTGGAGGATAACCGTCCACTAAAAAACAAAAACGATCATTTACAACAAAGCATTAAAATCTGTCCTCAGGACATCAACCATTAAGTGCTCATCCAGCCTCGTAGTAAATGCGCCATGCATTACGGATTGGCTACGTTGAAGCGTAGTGTTTGGATGACGCGCGGCTCAACCCAGCCGTAGGAATAGCCAGCCCTGATGGACATAAAGGAGAAAAAACAACAGTTTTCTGTCGGCTACAGAACAACTTTTCAGCCTAATAGCTGAATTTTTCTTCTCCTGCCATTTCTTGGTAACAAACAAACGCAAATAAGCGCATGGATGCGTGATTGACGATGATGAATCGTTGACAATGCATAATCCATGCGTTTTTTCTTGCCAAAAATGGATATTTTTTATATACTTATTTTTATGAAAGCAAAGGAACTGCGACAACTATATTTAGACTTTTTTAAATCAAAGGGGCATTCTATAATCCCCAGTGCTTCTTTGATACCGGAAAACGACCCGACAACGTTGTTTACGACTGCCGGCATGCACCCCTTGGTGCCTTATTTGATGGGTGAAAAAAATCCAGGAGGCGCACGTTTGGCCAATGTCCAGAAATGCATTAGAACCACCGATATTGACGGAGTGGGGGATCCGACCCATCATACTTTTTTTGAAATGCTGGGCAACTGGTCTTTGGGAGATTATTTTAAGAAAGAAGCCCTGGAATGGAGTTGGGAATTCTTGACTTCGCCCAAATGGCTCGCATTGGATAAAAATCGTATCGCCGTTTCCGTTTTTGCTGGCGACGAGGACGCGCCTTTTGACGACGAAGCTTTTAATATTTGGAAAAATCTCGGGGTAGATGAAAAAAGGATAGCTAAGCTTCCCAAAAAAAATAATTGGTGGGGTCCGGCTGGCATTACCGGTCCATGCGGCCCTGACTCAGAAATGTTTTATTGGGCAGGCGATCCGAAAAAAACTCCGGAATCTTTTAATGATGACAACGATTTTTGGGTAGAAATATGGAATGACGTTTTTATGCAGTTTAATAAGACGGAAAAAGGAAACTACGAGTTGCTCAGCCAAAAAAATGTTGATACCGGTTTCGGGCTGGAAAGAGTCGCGGCCGTCATGAACGGCTTAAGTGATAATTATCAGACGGATCTATTTATAGACTTGATAAAGAAAATAGAAGAGCTGTCAGGCAAGAAGTATGACGCAACCGAAGATGTTAAAAAATCTTTCCGCATCATTGCCGACCATATTAAGGCTGCGACTTTTATTATGGGTGACGACAAAGGCGTGGCTCCTTCCAACACTGACCAAGGCTATGTCGTCCGCCGACTGATCAGGCGGGCAGTCAGATACGGCCAGCAATTAGGCATTGCCGATGAATTTTGGACAGGGAAAATTGCCCAGATAGTTATAAATAATTATGCTGATATTTACCCGGAATTATCTAAGAATGTTAATTTTGTAATGACCGAGTTAAAAAAAGAAGAAGAAAAGTTTAAAAAGACGATAGAAAAAGGAGTGCAATTAGTTAAAGAGTTAAAAGATGTCGATGGCAAAAAAGCTTTTGATTTGTATCAAACTTACGGGTTTCCTCTGGAAATGTCCAAAGAAATTATAGAAGAAGAGGGAGGGAAAATAAAAAATGAACAAGATTTTTTTGAAGCATTGAAAAAGCATCAAGAACTTTCCCGCACTGCTTCCGCCGGTATGTTCAAAGGCGGATTGGCCGATGCCGGAGTTGAAACTAGGAAACTCCATACCGCGGCGCATCTTATGCTGGCCGCTTTGCGGAAAGTCTTGGGCGACCATGTAACGCAGAAGGGGAGTAATATAACTTCGGAGCGTTTGCGTTTTGATTTTTCTCACGGAGAAAAAATGACTAGGGAGCAGATCGCGGAAGTGGAAAAAATCGTCAATGAGGCCATCCAAAAGAAACTGCCGGTTAGCATGGAGGAAATGAGCCTGGAGGAAGCTAAAAAAAATAATGCTATGGGCGTTTTTGAGTCTAAATACGGAGAGAGAATCAAGGTTTACACTGTAGGCAATAATGATTATATAGCCAGCAGGGAAATATGCGGCGGACCGCATGTTGAAAATACTGGAGAACTAGGGAAATTTAAGATTCAGAAAGAAGAAAGTTCATCGGCCGGGATTAGGAGAATTAAGGCGATTTTAGAATAATTTTTTGCTAATATTAAACTAAATATAGCATTCATACATAGGTGCCGGGTAAATTTTACGGGGTTTTTACAATACCCTTGACACTTTAAGCATTTGCCTATATAATCAATAAATAAGATTGAAATATAAAAAAATTTACCAAGAATTTTTGGTAAAATTTTAATTTTTGCCAAAATTTTTGTTGTATAATTGACTTAAATTTTATAGCGAGCAAAGCTCTACGGCCATAAAATTTAAGTCAATACAGTATATTTTTTGAAAATATTAAAAACTTTTTTGAAAAAGTTTTTAAAGCATATTAATGTTAAAAAAAGAAGAAAAAGCCATCAGTTCAAAAGATTTTATTGAAATGCAAGGGGAGGTGCTGGAATTGATGCCGGCAGCCACTTTTAAAGTATTATTGCCTAACGGACACGAAATACTGGCTCATTTGTCAGGCAAGATGAGAATGCACAAGATAAGACTGCTTCCGGGGGACAAGGTAAAAGTGGAAATGAGTCCTTATGATTTAACTAAGGGAAGAATAACCTATCGGCTCTAATATTTTTTATTTTGTTTAATAATTATGAAGGTCAGGGCATCTATCAAGAAATTTTGTAAAGATTGTAAAATAATCCGCAGAAAAGGACGCGTTTGCGTTATCTGCAAAACCCCGACTCATAAACAAAGACAAGGATAACAATAATTTTTAATTTTAAATTATAGAGTATGGCTGTAAGAATCGCCGGAGTCACAATACCGAACGAAAAAAGGGTTGAAGTAGCTTTAACCTATATTTTTGGCATTGGCTTACCCAAGTCAAGTTCAATAATTAAACAGGCCAAAGTCAACCCGGACACCAGAGTGAAAGATCTGTCTGAAGAGGAAGTGAATAAATTGAGAGAAATCGTTGAAAAGAAAAGCAAGGTGGAAGGGGATTTAAGAAGAGAGATAGCGTCTAATATAAAGCGCCTCAAAGATATCGGCTCTTACCGCGGTTCCAGGCATTCCAAAGGATTGCCGGCCAGAGGACAGAGGACTAAGACTAACACCCGCACTGTCAGAGGAAATGTAAGAAGAACCATGGGGTCAGGACGCAAACCGTCTGCGCAAAAGACGTAACCTTTAAAAACTTTTTTAGAAAAAGTTTTTAATTTTTTCAAAAAAAACTGTATCAAGTAAAAATTTAATAGCGAGTAGAACTCTACGGCCATTAAATTTTTACTTGATGATAATATGGCTAGATAATAATTATGATTGAAGAAACTAATCCGCCAGCTAGCGGAGAAGAAGTGAAAAATGAAGAGATAAAGGAAGCCGTTGAAGGGGAAACCGCAGATGAAACTGTAGCTTCTATTGACGTGGAAAAAAATGAAGATGCATCCGCGCTTGAAGAATTACCAGATGATGTCAAAAAGAAATTGGAAAAAACCAAAACTGAAAAAGCTGCAAACAAAAGCAAAAGAAAAAAGAAAGGCAGTGACAAAAAAGTCGTATCAGGCAAAGCTTACGTCAAGGCTTCTTATAATAATACTATTGTTTCATTGGCAGATATGAACGGAAATATCATTTCCTGGGCATCAGCCGGGATGGCGGGATTCAAAGGAGCTAAAAAATCCACTCCTTATGCCGCTTCCATTATAACCAGGATAGCGTGCGACAGGGCTAAAGAAAGAGGCTTGAAAGAAGTCATGGTATTCGTAAAAGGCGTGGGCACCGGCCGTGAAGCCGCAGTCAGGGCTTTGAACGCCAATGGCTTGATCGTAACCCAGATAAAAGATGTCACCCCGATGCCGCACAACGGTTGCCGTCCGAGAAAACCGAGACGCGTTTAAAAATTATTTAGAACTTAATTATATATGGCAAAAAATTTAGATCCAAAATGCAAACAGTGCAGAAGAGCGGGGGCGAAATTGTTCCTGAAGGGAGAAAGGTGTCTTACGCAGAAATGCGCTTTTATCAGACGCGGGAACCCGAATGCCGCCAAAGGCAAGCAGAGATTGAGCGAATACGGGGTGCAATTGAAGGAAAAGCAGAAAGCCAAAAAAGAATACGGCCTATTGGAAAAACAATTCAAATTGACCTTTGAGAAAGCTCAAAAACAGACCGGGAAAGCCGGCGATAATCTTTTGAAACTATTGGAAACCAGGTTGGATAATACGGTTTTCAGGCTCGGTCTGGCTTCATCCAGGCCTCAGGCCAGACAACTGGTAAATCATGGCCACGCTTATATAAATGGCAAGAAAGTAAGCATCCCTTCATACCAGGTCAATGTCGGCGAAATTATAACCATAAAACCCGGGAGCAAGGGTTCAAAGATGTTTACCAATATTGAAGACAAGATAAAGAAGGCGCAAATCCCTGGATGGTTGAATTTTGACGTTAAAGAAATGACCGCTAAGGTCTTGCATAAACCGGGCATTGAAGATATCAGGACTGATATAAATACGCAGGTAATAGTTGAATACTACTCCAAGTAGTTAAAAACTTTTTAAGTCCGCCTGGGGCGGATTAATATTTTCAAAAAATATAAGGAGGATTCATGGGAATCCCATAAATTCTAAAATATGCAAAACATTGCTTTGCCTAAAAAAATTGAATTTAAAAAAGGCGATAAGCCGAACAGCGGGTCAATCATCGTTGAACCTTGCTATCCCGGCTATGGCACGACTTTAGGTAATTCCATAAGGCGCGTTTTGCTTTCTTCTCTCCCCGGCGCTGCCGTAGTAGGGGTAAAGATAAAAAAAGCTGACCATGAGTTTACGACCATCCCTCACGTAAAAGAAGACGTTTTGGAAATAATTTTGAATCTGAAGCAATTGCGCTTGAAAGTGCATGCCGATGAAGAAGTAAAATTGGAATTGGACGTCCACGGAGAAAAAGAAGTGAAAGCCAGCGACATCACCAAAAATAGCTTGGTTGAAATAGTTAACTCTAACTTGACCTTGGCCCATATAACCGATATGGCCGGCAGCTTGAACCTGGAAATCTTCGTTTCCCGCGGCCGCGGCTATGAAACCATAGAATCCAGGGAAAACAAGAAACATGAAATCGGCTATATTGAAATGGATTCCATTTTTTCACCAGTGTTGGCCGCGAGCGTGGACGTAGAGAATGTCCGCGTCGGCAAAATGACTAACTGGGACAAATTGATATTAGACATCACTACTGACGGCATTATTTCGCCGGAAGAAGCTTTTAACCAGTCGGTGGCTATATTGATCGAACAATTCAAGAGCTTGGCTGAGGGAGGGGAGAAAGAAGAGGTTAAATCAGTGGCTGTGGAAGAAGATGTGAAAGATATGATCAAAGAGGAAGTCGCTGAAAAAAAGGAAAAAGTTGCGGAAGAAGGTGAGAAAACTAAAAAAAGAGGAAGACCGAAAAAAAGTTAATTTAAAATTTTCGTATGAGGCATAGAGTAAAGAAGAAAATTTTAGGCAGGCAAAAAGCGCCTAGAGAAATGATGTTGAGAAATCTAGCATCAAGTATTTTGATATACGAAAAAGTTAAAACTACCGAAGCCAAAGCCAAAGTAGTCAGATCTATGGTAGAAAAGGCCATTACTGCGGCCAAGGCCGGCGATCTGACCGCCAGAAGGAAGCTGATTGAAATTTTGCCTCAGAAAATGGCCGTTAAGAAGGCTATGGAAGTTTTGGGCGCCAGATACAAGGAAAGAGCCGGAGGCTACACCAGGATCGTTAAATTGGGATCAAGAGTAGGTGACGGAGCTAAGATAGTGCAGATAGAATTAGTTTAAAAAGTTAAAAACTTTTTTTGAAAAAGTTTTTAAGGAAAACTATTATGTCCAGAAAATTATACAAAATAGACGCAACCGATAAGACTGTAGGCAGGCTGGCTACCCAGATTGCTTCGATTTTGCGCGGTAAAAATAATCCGGAATATGTCCCGAATAAGGATGAGGGCGGTATCGTCCAGGTCAGTAATATCAATAAATTGAAATTCACCGGTAAAAAGTTGGAGCAGAAAAAGTATTTTCGCTATTCTGGTTATCCGGGCGGCATCAAAGAAACCAAGATGGCCGATCTTAATGCTAAAAATCCGGGGGAAATTTTAATGAAAGCAGTCAGGGAAATGCTCCCGGGTAACAAGTTGAGAAATGGCATGCTTAAAAGATTATCAATAAACTAAAATACTTACCAATATTATGGCAGAAATGAAAACCAAAACTGAAGATAAAAAAGTAGAAGAGCCGTTAAAGTTCAAGGGCAGATATATTGAAGCTGTCGGAAAAAGAAAAACCGCTTCCGCAGTCGTCAGATTATACAAATCCGGCAGCGGACATTTAGGCGTCAACGGACAGAAACTCTCTGAATATCTGACTTTGGAGCAGGCTAATCTGGCTACCCAGCCGTTGAAGCTCGCCGGCATAGGCAAAGATGTGGATTTTTCTATCATTGTCAAAGGCGGGGGCAAGACCGGCCAGGCAGATGCCATAAAACTCGGCATATCCAGGGTTTTGCTGGAATTCAATGAAGAATTAAAGCCGACCCTAAAAGCGAAGAATCTGCTTACCAGAGATTCCAGAAGAAAAGAAAGAAAAAAGCCGGGACTCAAGAGGGCCCGCAGAGCTCCGCAATGGTCAAAACGTTAAACTTTGTCTTATTTAGATATTATAAAAACGTTCCGCAATACTGCGGGACGTTTTTTGTGTTGACCGGTTTTAAAATAAATGTTAAGATAAATTATATTTTTTTCAAATAAAAAATCAAGGGAAGAAAGAGGGGAGAAGAATGAAAAAAATCCTGGTCTTTTCAATTTTGGCTATTTCAGTATTCGTATTTTTTCATAAACCGTCTCGAACGACGACGGCAGCACTGCCTATAACCGATACCACCGAACGAACCTGCTATCCGTTCGGGCAAAAAGAATCGATTGTTGCAGAGCATTATGTCATAACAAGCGATATTCGCCATCGATTGGAAAAGGGCGCTAAGTTGGAAAATATCGGGTATTCCCGGCAATCCGCTGAAGAGATGGCAGAGGGCTTGAAAGGGGCCATATCCTTTTGGCAAGACGTCAATGAGAAATGTGATATTCTATCAGAAAAGAAGGTTATATCTTCCTATGTCGGCAGTATGCTATATGTCAAGGACAAGTTGGAAATTTTTTTAAAACGGACTGACATCTAGCGAAAATCTTAACAGCCAGCGTTTCTTGCGCTGGCTTTTTTTATTGTTTTTTTTGTGTTAGAATTTATTATATGTCAGCCAAAATTACCAACATTGCGAAAAATACTTCATATTTCACCTTTGCCTTGATTTTACAGAAAATCATCTCTTTTACTTATTTTACGGTAATTGCCAGGGCGCTGGGGCCGGAAGATCTGGGTAAATATTATTTTGCCATTTCATTCACAACTATTTTTGCCATTTTTATAGACTTGGGCATGTCTAACGTATTAACCCGGGAAGTGGCCAAAGAAGAAAATAAGGCGAGCGATTTTTTATCCAGCATTTTGTCCTTGAAAATCCCTTTATCTATCCTTTCGTTCTTGATCGTCCTGGTCGCTATAAATCTGATGGGATATCCTGCGCTTACCAAGGATCTGGTTTATATATCTACCATATCCATGATTCTGGATTCGTTCACCTTGGTTTTTTTCGCAACTATCCGCGGCTTCCACAACCTGGCTTATGAAAGCGTGGCCTCAGTAATTTTCCAATTGATAGTGCTCTCCTCCGGGTTTGCGGTTTTAAAGTTAGGGTGGGGGCTTAAGTGGCTTATCGGCGCTTTGGCGGCCGCGAGCGCTTTTAATTTTATTTATTCCATGCTTCTGGTAAAGATCAGATTCAAGGTGAGGATCATCCCCAGAATAAATAAAGAATTCATCTGGCATGTGGCGAAAATAACCGTTCCTTTCGGCTTTTTCGCCATATTCAACCGGATCTATACTTATTTTGATTCCGTGCTACTTTCCGCTTTAGCCGGAGATAAATATGTGGGTCTTTACCAGGTGGCTTTCAAGATTATTTTTGCCATCCAATTCTTGCCCGCCGCCTTTACCGCCACGCTTTATCCGGCTATGAGCACTTACTGGGCGGATAACCGCGAGCAACTGGTCGTAACTTTTGAACGGGCTATGAATTATCTCATTATCATATCCATCCCTCTGACCATCGGCACCATCGTACTTGCCGATAAGATCGTCTTGATTTTTAAGGGCGGATATGCCGAAGCGGTTTTGCCATTGCAGATAACCATAGCTTCGCTTCTATTCTTATTTATCAATTTCCCTATCGGTTCGCTCTTGAATGCCTGCGATAAGCAAAAAGAAAATACCATCAATATGGGTATGGTAATGCTCGTGAGCGCGGCTATGAATATTATCCTGATACCCCGTTTCCAGGCCGTAGGCGCAAGCATCACCTTGCTCGCGACCAACATACTTATGACTGCGCTCGGGTTATATTATGTTCCGAAGATAATACAGGTCCGCCCCTGGAAAATCATCAGGCCGTTTTTAATGGTAATAATCGGCGGAGCACTTGTGGGCGCCTTAGCTTATTATTTAAAAAATTATCTTAATATTTTTTCTGTCGTGGCTATCTCTGGTGCGACTTATTTTGTCCTACTTTTTGTTTTAGGCGCTTTTAAAAAAGAAGATATATCAAGCATCTGGCATTCGTTCGCCAAATAAAAAAGCTTGCCTTATTAAAACGGCAAGCTTTGACGATATTGAAAGAACGATTTACCGAACGCTAGATTAATAAAACCATCCATTATTAGAACAAACTATCCCGGGATTGTACATTCAGTTGTCCTAGTAATGGTTGCGCAGGTCCATTAATATAGCGTCCGGTTTGATAGTATATTATCATAAATAAAAATTTTGTCAACAAATGAAAACTTTATTATTCACATTAGAATATCCGCCGTTTTTCGGAGGCGTAGCCAGTTACTACGGAAACCTGGTTAAATACTGGCCTGAACCAGATGATATTTTTGTGTTGGATAATAATAAGAATGGATTGATTTCAAAAAATCTCCCTGCTTTAAAGTGGCTGCCATCAGTCTGGCAGCTTTATAGTTTTGTTAAAAAAAATAAAATTGATCATATCTTGGTCGGTCAGATTCTGCCTCTGGGCATATCCGCCTGGCTTATTAGAAAATTTACCGGTGTCCGTTATTCAGTAGTTTTGCATGGGATGGATTTTACTTTCGCCCTGAAAAGCAAACGCAAGAAAAAGATCGCGCACTTGATTTTAAAAAATGCTCAAAAAATAATTTGCGGAAATTCATACGTTGCCAAGCTGGTAGAGGAATTTTTTGGTGACAAGTCTAGGATATTGATAGTTAATCCGGGGATAGACGGCAGTGCGCAATTTACAAAGCACAATTTACAATTGAAAGAAAGATTTAATTTAGAAAATAAGTTTATTTTATTGGGTGTGGGTAGATTGGTTAAGAGGAAGGGTTTTGATATGGTACTTGAGGCTCTGCCTGAAGTTTTAAAACAGATTCCTAACTTAGCTTATGTTATTGTCGGCAATGGTGAAGAAATAAATAATTTAAAATTTAAAATTAAAAATTTAAAATTAGAAAACAACGTTATTGTAATTACTGATGTTAATAATGCGGAGAAAAACAGCTGGCTTGAAGCATGCGATCTATTTATAATGCCCTCGCGGAATATAGCGGGGGATTTTGAAGGATTTGGCATAGTTTATCTGGAAGCTAACTTGGCCGGCAAACCGGTTATTGCCGGCGATTCTGGCGGCATCCGTGACGCTGTAGTAGACGGTGTGAACGGGCTTTTAGTCAAACCGGAAGATAAAAGGCAAATTTCTCAGGCAATCGTAAGATTAATTGAAAATCCTGAGTTAAAGAGAGAATTAGGAGAAAAGGGGAGGGAAAGAGCACTGAAAGATTTCAATTGGAAAAATCAGACAGAAAAAATATTTAAAGCCATAGTTTAGACCATATGATTTCTATCATTATCCCAGTTTTCAATCAGACAGATAAAATCGGCGCCTGCCTTGACTCAATCTTAGGTCAAAGCGTTATTGCATCGCAGGAAAAATTAGAAGTCGTAGCGGTTAACGACGGATCAAAGGATGATATCATCCCTGTAATTGAAAAATACAAACCGTTATTCCAAGCGGCTGGAATTAAATTTAATTTTATAACCCAAGAAAACCGGGGAGCGAATGCCGCGAGAAATACCGGGGCTAGATTAGCGCAGGGCGAATATATTATATTCTGCGATGCAGATATTGTAATGAAAGAAAAAATGCTAGGCGTTATGTCGGAAACGTTAAAAAAAAATCTTAAAGCCAGTTTTACCTACTCCTCATTTTTGTGGGGCAGAAAATTATTCAAGTCATTCCCGTATAGTGCGGAAAAATTAAAAGTAATGCCGTACATCCATACGACCTCGCTCATTAGGCGCGAATATTTTTCCGGCTTTGACGAAAAGATAAAAAGATTTCAGGATTGGGATTTGTGGCTCACAATGTCGGAGCAAGGGCATGTCGGCGTGTGGATTAATGAGATATTATTTACAGTAGCCACCGGTGGCAAGATAAGTTACTGGCTCCCCGGGTTCGCCTATAAATTGTTGCCTTTCCTGCCGGCCGTGAAAGAATATAAATTAGCGATGGGTATTATTAAAGATAAGCACAACCTTAATGTCTATAAATATTAAAAAAATATTATTTTTTTCTGTTTTGGTTATTGCCTTATTCCTGTTAGTTGGACGATTTACTTTATTTTTTTTAGAATCAAAGGTTAATAAAACGATCGGCGTAAACGGGGTTAAAGTATCAGCAGAGGTCGTAGGTAAACCCGAGGATCTTTATAAAGGCTTGAGCAATAGGGATAGCATCTGTGCTGACTGCGGAATGCTTTTCAACTTCGGTCATAGTTCCAAACAGACGTTTTGGATGCGGGACATGAAGTTTCCCTTGGATATCATATGGATTAGTGGAAACAAAATTATTAAGATAGACGCGAATCTTCCGCCGGCAGGACATAATCCTTCCGAATTATACAAGAGCGGCCAGCCGGTTGACTATGTGTTGGAAGTCAATGGCGGGTTCGCAGATAAAAATAATATAAAAGTAGGAGATATTATAAAATGACCCTGGATATTTTCGGTAAAAAATTTAAATTAACTTTTCTGATCATTCTGCTCGCAGAAATGCTTTCTTTTACCGGCTATATTTTTTCGCCTATAAATAAGCTTGTATTTGTCGTTTTAGTTGTTGTAACTTTAATATTATCGCTTTATAAATTAGAATACGGAATTTTTGCCGTTCTAGGAGAATTGTTTATCGGATCCAAGGGCTATCTCTTTTATTTTACTGCCGGTAAACTGGTCGTGTCTGTGCGCATCGCCATGTGGGCGACGGTCATGGCCGTTTGGTTTTTCGGCCTTATTGCCAGCTGGATAAAAACCAAGAAGCTGGATTTACATTTTTTTAGATCAAAATTTTTAGTTTATTTCGGCACATTGTTTATTTTTATCATTTGGGCGCTTATAAACGGCTTTATGCGTCATAACACGCTAAGTAATATATTCTTTGATTTTAACGGCTGGCTTTATTTCTTGCTGGTTTTTCCCCTGTATTCGGTATTTTTTTCCAAAAAGGAAGAGGGAGAGAGAAATAAATTCATCTTAGACATCGCTCAAATCATGGCCGCTTCCGCTCTCTGGCTGACGCTGGAAACTTTTTTTCTGCTTTATGTTTTTTCGCATGATATATACGGAGCGGCTGCTATCTACAAATGGATAAGGACGACCGGGGTCGGCGAAATCACGCCTTTCGTGGGAGGGTTTTTCCGCATTTTCATACAATCGCAGATTTTCGTATTGGCGGGATTTTTTCTTTTTGTAATTCTGTCAGCTCAAGATACGAAGGAAGAGATAAATAAAACAGCGTGGCTTTTATTTTTATCCGGCGCCGCGGGGTTGTCCGCCATACTCATAAGCCTTTCCAGGAGTTTCTGGCTCGGGCTGGCGGTCGGTTTGTTTTTTTTCTTTCCATTTATGATCCGGGATAAATTTTCATTGAAAAAAATATTGTCCATTTCTGGCAGATTGGTTGTTATGGCAGTTTTAAGTTTCATAATCTTGATAGCTATCGCCAAGTTCCCCATACCGAAGCCCATAGGAAATTTTGACGCCGCAGAACTTTTGTCCGGGCGAGCTACGGATTTAAGCGGAGAAGCCGGAGCCTCTTCTCGCTGGGCTCTATTGCCGAAACTGGAAGACAAGATAAAACAGTCGCCATTTTTAGGTAGCGGTTTCGGAACTACGGTTACTTATCAGACTAAAGATCCTAGAATATTGGAATCAAATCCGACTGGAGAATACACCACCTATGCTTTTGAGTGGGGCTGGCTGGATATTTGGCTGAAGTTTGGTTTATTAGGGCTGTTATCGTACATAATATTGATCGGAGCGATAATTTATGCGGCAACGAAAAAAAATTCTTTAGCTGCGAACGATAAAATCTTGAATTCCTGGTTCGCTATCGGGTTAATTGCAATTTGCGTGGTGAGTATTTCAAGCCCCTACACCAACCATCCGCTGGGAATAGGCTACTTGATTTTAGCTGCAGCTGCCCTCGAAAATAGCTTTCCTAAGTTGATTTAATTTATCTTTAATTAGCCAATTATTGGGTGCTTGCATATTTTTTTTGTTTGATGTATATTGAGAACTATCAAACAACTTTAAAAATTTTTTTTCACCAGCTGGCGAAAAATTTTATATCCCGATGTTACATCGGGATAAACATTTTCAAAATCAACTGTATCAAATAAAATATTAATAGCGGGCCAAGTTCTGAGGCCATTAACATTTTATTTGATTTAAATTATGTCCGATCAAATTATTTCCAAAGAAGGTTATGAAAAATTACAGAAAGAATTAGAATATTTAACCGCTGTTAAAAGGATGGAAATAGCCGACAGGATACAGAAAGCCAAGGACCAGGGAGATCTTAGCGAAAATGCCGAATATTCGGAAGCTAAAGACGCGCAAGCCTTCAATGAAGGGAGAGTCGCAGAATTAGCCGCATTACTCAAAAATTTAGTGGTTGTGGAAAATGGCAACGCTAAAGACAGGGTAAGCATGGGATCCAAGGTTACTGTAGAAGTAAACGGAGAAAAAAGAGTATATGCCATTGTAAGCTTTAACGAAGCTGATCCTATATCGGGAAAGATATCCAATGAATCTCCAATCGGCAGAGCACTGATAGACAAAAAGAAAGGGGACGCAGTCTCTGTAAACACCCCCAAGGGAGAAGCGCAATATAAAATCCTGAAGATTGAATAATCCCTCGGCTCGCAGAGCCATTTCAAATATGAAAGCCACACTCATATCGGAAGTGTGGCTTTTTTCTTTTGACTTTTAAGCCAAAAACAGCTAAAATGTTAAACATAATGTTAATAAAGTAAGCTTATGGAAAATACTAAAATTAGCGAACGCGATGAGCGCTTAAAACGTCTGGAGGCTCTTAAAAAAATGGGGATAAATCCCTATCCGGCCAAAGCCGAAAGAACCCATACGATAAAGGAAATTATTGATGGTTTTGAAAATTTTGAAAAAAAACAGGAGAATTTTTCTATAGTGGGAAGGCTGAGGAATATCAGGGCTCATGGAAACCTGATTTTTGTGCATTTGGAAGATGGAACCGGCAGGATCCAGATCGCTATTTCTAAAAAAGAAGTGGGAGCTGAAAACTTCAAGAATTTTTCTAATCTTATTGATAACGGTGATTTTGCCGGGGTTACCGGAGTCTGTTTTTTGACCCACAAGGGCGAAAAAACCGTGATGGTGAAAAGCTGGACTCTTTTGACTAAAGCATTAAGGCCATTGCCGGACAAATGGCACGGCTTACAAGATGAAGAAGAAAGGCTGCGTAAAAGATATTTGGATATTTTATTTAACGAAGAGGTGCGTCAAACCGTTGAGAAAAGATCCAAGTTCTGGAAAGCGATGCGTGACTTTATGCTTTCCAAGGGATTTATGGAAGTAGAAACGCCGGTTATGGAAACCACCACCGGGGGTGCTGATGCGCGGTCATTCATAACGCATCACAACGCTTTGGACATGGATGTCTATTTGCGTATTTCCATGGGAGAGTTATGGCAGAAAAGATTGATGGTAGCCGGCTTTGAAAAAACCTTTGAAATCGGACGGCAATTCAGGAATGAGGGGATGAGCCAGGAGCATTTGCAGGATTACACGCAGATGGAATTCTATTGGGCTTATGCCGATTATAACGACGGGATGAAATTAGTTGAAGAAATGTATAAATACGTGGCCCAGGCCGCTTTCGGGACGCTCAAATTCAAAATTGGAAAATTTGACGTTGACTTGGGCGGCAAATGGGAAATATACGATTACCGCGAAATTATTTTATCCAAAACCGGCATTGATATTTTGTCCGCCGACGTTAAACAGATAGAAGCCAAACTGAAAGAGTTAAAGATTGAATATGACAAGAAAGGCTTTAATATCACGCGAGCTATGGATAATTTGTGGAAATATTGCCGTAAATCCATCGGCGGCCCGGGATTCTTGATCAATGTGCCGATTATAATGGAGCCCCTAGCCAAGAGGATAGAAAATAATCCGGAACTGGTCCAACGTTTCCAGGTAATTTTGGCCGGTTCGGAAAACGGCAAGGGGTATAGCGAGCTTAATGATCCTATTGACCAGGCGGAGCGTTTTGCCAGCCAGCAGGCCCTGCGCGATGCCGGGGACGACGAAGCGCAGATGTTTGACCATGAATTCGTAGAAGCCCTGGAATACGGCATGCCTCCGACCTGCGGATTCGGCGTGAGCGAAAGATTGTTTTCTTTTATGTGCAACAAACCGGCGCGCGAATGCCAGATATTCCCTCTAATGAAACCAAAGCAATAATATGTCGATTGATAAAATAGAAAATTACAGCGATTTTGAGAAGTCAACAAAGCCTCACGATTTGATTTCAAAATTAAGCGTCGTTTGTGAATTGTGGGAGCAAGTTTATGAAAGCACAAGAAAAGAGGGTGCACAAGAAAACGAGGCTAGGGAAAAGGAGGAGGATTTAGTTTCTGAAATATTAAATTATGATTTTGACCCTTCTGTCTTATCCGAGCGGGAATTAGCCGTAATTGATTGGTACTTATCCGTAGGGAGCGCGCTTGATTTGAAGAATAAGTTAGCAAAAAAATTAAACATAGAGTATAAAGATTTCTTAGACGAAAACGCGACTCACGGTATTAGCACGGTAGAACCGGCATTAAAATAATAATTTATGAAAATATCAATTTGCGGCAGCATGACCGTCGCTAAGGAAATGCTGGAAGTCGGGGAAAAATTAGTCAATTTGGGTCATAAGGTTATTCTGCCGGCATTTACTGAAGATTATTCAAAATTGAAGACAGACGAAGAAAGACATAACGAATCTTATCAAAACAAAATAAACCATGATCTTATCCGCGGGTATTTTGATGAAATAAAAGAATCTGATGCGGTCTTGGTCGTTAATTTGGAAAAGAAAGGCGTCAAAGGGTATATCGGCGGAAATTCGTTTTTAGAAATGGGTTTCGGGCACGTACTTAACAAGAAAATTTATTTGTTAAATGATATCCCGGAAATGATATATAAGGACGAATTAATAGCGATGCAACCGATTATTATAAACAACGATTTAAGCCTTATAAAATGAACCCCCTTTAGAAATTGCTGTCTAATGAGCTTTAATAGTATTGTTAGGTTAATATTATGAGGAAATATATTTCTAACGGGATGAAGATAAAAAAAGTGATGCTGTTCGGCACATTTGACATCATACATCCGGGTCACATAAATCTTTTCTGGCAGGCCCAGAAACTGGGGGATTATATCATCGTGGTGGTAGCCCGGGATAAAACCGTCATCGGATTTAAAAAACGCAAACCGGCCAGTAGTGAAAAAACCAGAGCTTTAAGGATAAGAAAAAGCGGATTGGCCGACCACGTAACTTTGGGGAGCCTCAAAGACAAATACGCTGCCATAAAGAAATATAAGCCGGATATAATCGCTTTGGGGTATGACCAGAAATTTTTAACCGAAGGCCTTGCGGGTAAGGTGCAGTCGCTAGGCCTCAAAACTAAAATTTACCGGCTTAAACCATACAAACCGCATATCCATAAAACTTCGAAAATTTTGGCATATGAAACAAGGAAACAAAAATTTAAATAAGATTATAGATTTTTTACACGAAGCCGGAAAATTGAAAACTACCCACCGGTTCGGCGCCAATAAGAAATATATAGGCGATTCCAGCGCCGACCACTCCTGGAGGCTGTCATTGTTGTCGTTTATTTTCGCCGAAGAGACAGGCTTAAGGATAAATAGTTATAAGGCCCTTAAAATCGCCTTGGTCCATGATTTGGCCGAAGCTTTGGCCGGAGATGTAGATGCAAGGCTTATAAGCACTAAGGTCATAACCAAAGCTGACAAGATGAGAGCGGAAAAGAAGGCCATAAAAAAAATGATAAAAATCCTACCGCCCAAATCCGGCAAAGAAATAGGGAAATTATGGAATGAATACGAAAACGCCAAGACTAAAGAAGCCAGATATGTAAAAGCGCTGGATAAGATAGAAACACAGATTAAAGTGATAGAAGAGGGTTACAAGAAATACGACACTCCGGAATTAATAGGCTGGTACGGGAGAAAAGAAGTGATGAATTTCAAAGAGCTGTCGGAATTATTCAAGATAATAAAAGTGAAGCTTAAAAAAGAATTTAAAAAAGGAAATATTCCCTGGAATAAGGGATATGAAACATTAAAATAATATGTTAGACATAAAATTTATCCGTAATAATGCGGAGGCAGTCAAGCAAAATATTAAAAATCGTCTGGGGAAAGTTGATATCGACATGCTTATTATTTTGTATGATAAAAAAAGAACTTTAGAAATTCATTTGGAAGCTTCTTACGCCAGAAGAAATAAAATTTCTAAGACAAAACCGGCTCCTGATCAGATTGAAGAAATGAAAAGATTGGGAGATGAAATAAAAAAAATTGAGAATGAATTAGAAAAAATTACTCCTCGTTTCAGAGAACTGTGGCTGGCTGTTCCTAATATGACGCATCCGGAAGTCGTGGTAAGTAAGGATGAGGACGCTAATCCGGTTTTGGATACTTTCGGCTCACCGACTAAATTTGATTTTAAAGCGTTGGATCATGTGGAATTAGCAGAAAAACATGATTTGATTGATTTTGACCGCGCTACCAAAGTGAGCGGAGCCAAGTTTTATTATTTAAAAAATGAATTGGCCTTGATGGAATTTGCGTTGATCCAGTATGCATTGGAAACGGCCATTAAGCATGGCTTTATTCCTTTTTCTACTCCGGACTTGGCCAGAAAAGAAGTCTTAGAAGGCTTGGGCTTCAATCCGCGCGGCGAAGCAACCCAGATTTATAATATAGAAAATTCAGATTTAAGCTTGGTCGGTACGGCGGAAGTCACTATGGGCGGTTATCATATGGATGAAGTTTTAGATGAAGATGATCTGCCGAAAAAATATATTGCTGTATCCCATTGTTTCCGCACCGAGGCCGGCGCTTATTCAAAATTTTCCAAGGGCATTTTCCGCGTCCATCAATTCACTAAAATTGAAATGTTCCAGTATGTCATGCCCGGCAAGAGCGAAGAAGCGCACAAAGAGTTATTATATATTGAAAGAGAAATTTTTGAAGGGCTTAAATTACCGTTCCGCGTCATTGATCATTGCACCGCCGATTTAGGCGGACCGGCAATCAGGACTTATGACCTGGAAGCCTGGATGCCCGGCAAGCCGGCTAAGGGAGGGAATGGCCTGCAGGGCGACTGGGCGGAAATAACTTCCACGTCCAATTGCACTGATTATCAATCACGCGGCCTGAATATCAAATATAAAAGCAAAGACGGCAAAAAAGATTTCGTCCACATGTTGAACGGCACGGCCGTAGCCGTAAGCCGTACTCTCATCGCTATACTTGAGAATAATCAGCAAGCAGACGGATCAATAATCATTCCTGAAATTTTAAGGAAATATATGGGAGGCAGGGAAAAGATTGGAAAATAAATATATGCCAACCTTTAAAGAATTTACAAATCTTAATAAAAAAAGATGCGAGGAATCTTTTTTCCCGCTTGACAATTGGTCATTATCCGATTGGGCCACGGCTCTGGCAGGGGAGTGCGGGGAGATGTGTAATTTGATCAAGAAGCGCAACAGGGGAGAGGATATCAAGACCGAAGACATCGGCAAGGAGATTGCCGACATAGTCACTTATGCCGATCTGCTGGCTTCGCGGTTGGGGCTTTCTTTAGAGGATATAGTCATAAAAAAATTCAATGAAGTTTCTGACCGGAAAAAAAGCAAGATTAAATTGTAATATTATCATAAGATTATGCAAACATTCATAGAATTATTGCAAAATCCATTTTTTCAGGCGGCAGTAGCTTTGTGGAATCTGCCCTGGAAGGGGTATGCTCTTTGGCGCGCCGCCAGGAACAAAAGCAAATGGTGGTTTGTGGTCATTTTAGTGGTAAATACTATGGCGGTATTGGAAATTTTATATATCTTTATATTCAGTAAAAAAGAAAGAAGGAAAAAAACAGAGCCTAGGCACGGAAAGCATCTGGCGCACCATCAATAATTTTAAAAAAATGAAAAACTTACTAAAATACATTTTAAAAACTTTTGCTAAACTGATTTTAGTCAGGAATAAACCGATAATAATCGGGATTACCGGCAGTGTCGGGAAAACCACGACCAAAGATGTTATTTATTCAATCCTGTCAACTCGTTTCAGGGTCAGGAAAAATTTAAAGAATTATAATAATGAAATAGGCTTGCCTCTTACTGTCATAGGGGCGGAATCAGCGGGCAAGTCTTTCTCCGGCTGGTTTAAGGTATTTTCCCAGGCCCTATCCCTGGTCGTCGCAAGAGATAAAGATTATCCGGAAATTTTGATCCTGGAGATGGGCATAGACCGGCCTGGCGACATGAAATATCTTTTAAGCATCGTTTCTCCGCGGATAAGCATCGTGACCAGGATGGGGCATTCGCATATGGAATTTTTCGGGAGCACGGAAAGGATAAAAAATGAAAAAGGTCTCTTGGTAAAATGTCTGCCTTCTAGCGGCTGGGCGATATTGAATTATGATGACGAAAAAACTATGAGTTTGGCCAACCAGTCCAAGGCCAAGATATTATCTTACGGCTTTAAGGAGGGCGCCAGAGTCAGAGCCGGCAATATTTCAAAACCGGATTTATATGATAAAAACGGGGGCATTTCCTTTGAACTTATCTATAATAATTCAGCATATCCGGCCCAGATCGGTTATGCAATCGGAAAAACGGCTGTTTATTCAGCGCTTGCCGGCGCTGCTACCGGCATAGCATTGGGCATGGACATTAAGGAAATAGTTAATAATTTAACAACCTTCAAATTGCCGCCAGGGAGGATGAATTTATTAAAAGGAGTCAAAGGATCCTTTATAATTGACGATACTTATAATTCTTCTCCGCAATCCGCCATAGCCGCCTTGGAAACTATGGGAGAGCTGGCATTGCACAAAGACGCAGAAAAAATTGCCGTATTCGGAGATATGCTGGAATTAGGCAGCTTCAGCGAGGAGGGGCATAAAGAAGTCGGTAAAAAAGCGGCAGACATCAAACTGGACAAATTAGTCATAATCGGCAAGGAAGCTGAGCTGATAGGAGACGGCGCGCATAACGCAGGAATGAGCGAATCTGATATTTTTTTATTTCAAGAGCCTGACAGAGCGGCCGTATTTTTAAAAAATATGTTAAGAGAGGGAGACTTGGTACTGATAAAAGGATCACAGGGCGCCAGGATGGAAAAGGTCGTAAAAGGGATAATGATCGAGCCGGAAAGAGCGGAAGAGTTGTTAGTCAGACAGGGCAAGGAATGGCGGAAAAAATAATATGGTTTCATAGTTTTCCGATCCCGACGCAAATTATTTTTCGCTGCGCATTAATCCGACGCGAAAGCAGTGATCGCTTAAAAATAATTCATGCCGGAATTGGTATATAATTCGACGATATTTATGTACAAGCGCACCAAAGATCTGCAACTTTCCATAATAAAACAAATTGAACTCCGGGCCTCCAAATATCCTGATGTTGTTTCTTTGGCGCAGGGCATTCCTAGTTTTGACACTCCTAGTGCCATAAAGCGGAGAGTGGAGAATGCCCTAAGAAGGGGAGTGGTGGCCAAGTATTCGCTTTCCCCCGGGCTCCCCGAGCTAAGAGAATTGATTGAAGTCGGATTAGCGCAGGAGAATATGTTCTATGACTGGGAAAAGGAAATCCTGGTGACGGCTGGCTCCATTGAGGCCATAACAGCCACAGTTCTGGCCATTACAGATCCTGGTGACGAGGTTATCATCCCCGGACCCACTTATACGAGCTATAGGGAAGTCATTACGCTAGCCGGATGTAAGCCCGTGTTCGTGCCACTGCACGAAAGTAAGGGCTGGGCCTTTGACCTGGAGAAATTCAGAGAGGCTATAACGGCTAAAACCAGAGCGATTTTTTATTGCAATCCCAATAATCCGACGGGAACTATATATACTCAAGAACAACTTTTAGGTTTAGCTGAATTAGCGGAGCAGTATGATTTATTCTTAGTTTCTGATGAAGTATATAAGGATTTCGTTTTTGACGATAGTAAAGAAAAAATTTTTTCATTGGCGGAAATTCCATCCTTAAGGAAAAGAGTGATAAGGATTTTTTCTTTTTCTAAGGCCTACGCTATGACCGGCTGGCGCGTCGGCTATGTGCATAGCGATGAATCAGTGATAAAAGAAATAATCAAGGTGCATGATTCGCTCGTGACTTGCGCGCCGGTGATTTCGCAATACGCCGCGATGGGGGCTTTGGAAATGGGAGAAAAGGATCTGAAATTTTTTATTGGCGAATTCAAAAACAGAAGAGATTTGATGTGCGAGCGGTTGGATAGGCTCGGCCATATTTTCAGCTACATTAAGCCGAATAGCGCTTATTTCGTTTTCCCGAAAATTGTTACCCCCTTTAATAAAGGGGGCGAGGGGGATTTAAAAGGTGGATTTACCGATTCCTGGAAATTCGCTTTGGAACTTTTAGACAAAGCCCAGGTAGCAGTCGTTCCCGGCATAGCTTTCGGTCCCAATGGCGAAGGCCATATCAGGATGAGTTTTGGCCGGAGCGAAGAAGATATAAACAAGGCCTTTGACCGGATGGAAAAATATTTTAAATAAAAATTGAAAATGATTAAGCAAATACTCAAAAAAATCCTTCAATATTACCTGAAATTTGTTACTAAAATGGTATTATTCATATATCGGCCGACGGTTATAGCTATTGCTGGGAGTTCTAGTAAAGTTTTTGTTAAAGATGAAATTAATAGAGTATTGAGAGAGTCGGGGGTTGCGGTCAGGTCTAACCCCAAGAGTTTTAATACTGAAATCGGTTTGCCTTTGGCGATTTTAAACCTGCCTAGCGGATATAATTCTTACATTGATTGGTTGCCGGTTATCTGGAAAGCGTTTTTGGCCCTATTCCGATCCGGCTTTCCCAGGTATTTGGTATTGGAACTCGGCGTTTCCGATGTTAGAGATATGAAATATCTCTTATCAATAATCAAGCCGGAGATTGCCGTAATTACTGATATAACCCAAAGATATTTGGAAGGATTCGGCAATATGGACGAACTGGTCGGGGAGTATGAATATTTAGTCAGTAGTATGAGTAAAGACGGCTTGGCAGTACTGAATTATGATAATTTCAGGATCAAGCAGATGTCGGAATCGGCCAGATGTAAAATTATTTTTTACGGCTTTAACCAGGGTGCTGACTGGCAGGCCAAATTGATAAGTCATTCTGATTCAGGTCAAAAAGTAGAAATTAAAAGCCCATCAGGGACCACAGTCTATAATATTAACCGCCATGGCCAACATCATATTTACGCCTCACTAGCGGGAGCTATAATAAGAAATTATGTTGAATTGGAGAAGAAAAAAATTTAATTATTACCGCAAAGAGTATTCTAACCCCTTTTTCCATCATAGAAGGGGCGGGGGAGGGAGTTTTAATGATGCCAGGCTTTCTTGGCGGGGCAAGCTTATTTTAGCTTTTTCCATTCTTCTTGTCGGATCGGGCGTATGGTTTTTTTATTTTTCGAATTTTTTCGTTATTGCCAGCGTGAAAGTAGAGGGTACGGTCAGAACGCCATCCGCTGATATTGAAAATTTAGCGCAAGACCAGATACAGAAAAGAAGATTTATTTTCGGCTCCCAAAAGAATATATTCTTGTTTGATAAGGCAGATTTTTTGAATAGCATCAATGAACAATACAATTTTCAGAATGTTTCAGTGAAGAGGGGAATACCGCGCACGCTCTATATCAACATCAAAGAGAAAGAACCCAAGGCGGCCTGGCTTGAAGACGGTAATTATTATCTGATAGATGAAGGGGGGAAGGTTATCGATACCAGCGACCAGACAGGAGCAGTTTCCGATAAATATCCACTTATTGAAAACAAGGGAAACCAAAAAATTACCTTAAAAATAGCTAATATTAGCAAAGAAATATTAAATTTTACATCGGATTTATTTAATATGATGAAGCAATACCAAGATTTCCTCAAAATCGGCAGATTTGTGAAAGATGATGATGTAGACACAATCAAAATGCAATTAGCTAATGGACCCGCAGTCTATTTCAACACCAAAGCTGATTTGAAAAAACAAGTTGATAAGATGGTGGCTTTGTATAAGGATGAACTTAAAAATGATTTTAATAAAAAAACATATTTGGATCTGAGGTATGGCGATATGATTTATTACCGATAAGTACGGCAATAAACCGAAATTTACTAAAATTTTGGTAAGGGGAGGCTATCTTACTACCTTTAACTCGATAATTTTTAATTTTTTAAAACAAATAATATGGAAAGAACGTTTATATTCGTATTCAGCTTAGCGGTTTTATTATTCTGCGTTGTCGTGATCGGAATTTTTTTAGTGCTCGTAAAAATCGCATTATTATTCTGGCCGGATATCTATATTATGGGCATACATTTATTGTCTGCTTAAAGGCCCTTTTTGCTTATTTAAAGAATATTTGGTATAATACGTTTATTAATCTATATTATGCGAAGTATTGTATGCAGGTTTCCCTGGGGCTTCTCCCCTGTTTTAGGCGGTAAAATAAACTAATTTATGAATATTAGCAAACCAATTGCAGCTTATTTAAACGATTATCTTGATTATATTGAGATTGAAAAAGGCCTTTCAACCAAGACCCAGGAAAATTATTCCAGATTTCTGAATAAATTTTTCAAATGGCTTAAAGACAGCAAATTATCCAAATTAAAGCCGGCCGACCTGTCAACTGAGCATATATGGCAATACAGGGTTTTCCTCTCCCGTCATGTCGATCCGGTAAACAAAAAAAATTTAAAAAAAACTACCCAGAATTATTATCTGATAGCGCTGAGAAGCCTTTTAGAATTTTTCGTGGAAAAAAATATCTCCTCCCTATCCCCTACCAAGGTTAAGCTGGCTAAAGACAAGGCCGATAAAGAGATCAATTTTTTAAAATTAGAACAGGTTGAAAAATTATTATTAGCTCCTGACATAGATTCAAAGATCGGTTTGCGGGACAGAGCTATTTTAGAAACTTTGTTTTCCACCGGCTTAAGAGTCGCCGAACTTGTCCATCTGGACCGCGAGCAATTTCGGACCATAAAAAATTCTGATGATTTGGAAATAGCCGTCGTGGGCAAAGGATCCAAGATCAGGACCGTTTATTTTTCCGAACGGGCGACTTTGTGGCTAAAAAAATATCTGGGCTCGCGCACGGATATGGATGAATCCTTATTTATAAATTACAGGCGTGGTGCAGAAAAATCTCAAGGTAATAGGCGCTTGACCACCAAGAGCATCGAGGAGATAGTGAAAAGATATCTGAAACTTACGGGCTTGCCTATTATGGCTACACCGCATACCTTAAG
>Ga0209048_10001034_pt1 | contig 29169 bp, 23 predicted proteins | sample FrelakmetCRP12CR_FD_187146 | JGI IMG/M metagenome (GOLD analysis project Ga0209048, IMG submission 187146) | Freshwater lake sediment microbial communities from the University of Notre Dame, USA, for methane emissions studies - CRP12 CR (SPAdes)... | ecosystem: Environmental > Aquatic >... | reverse complement strand
GGCGTCGCGCGCCGGGTCGGTGCGCAGCTTGTCCAGCCGCAACGTGACCGCCTTCAGGTAGCGCGGCAAGTGTGCGAATTGCGCCCAGGGCGTAGCCGTAACGAAACGCTTGCCGCACAGCCGCGCGAGCTGCGCCTGCACGTCGTCCGCGACATCTTTCGACGGTCGCACGTCCCTCAGCTTGCGCAGCGCCGCGGCGTGCTCGGCGAGCACCTGCGCCGCGGTGCGCGCGATCTCGCTCGCGATCAGCGTCAGCCGACCCCGCCCTTCGTCAAGCCGGCGCTGAAAGCTCGCTGCTTCTCTCGGCAGCGGCTCGGCGAGGAATGCGCGGTCGAGCGCGGCATCGATGATCTGCTCACGCAATTCCTCGGCCGTGCCGAGCGCCATATACAGGACCGCCATCGTCCGCAGATCGGGAATGTTCTTCTCCAGGTAGCGCAGCGCATCGCGAATCTGTAGCGCGATCAACCGCCGAAACCCGGCGCGGTGCCCGGCGACCGCCACCGACGGCTCGTCGAAGACCTCGATCTCGACGTGGTCGCCATGGTCGATCAGCACCGGGAAACCGACAAGGCGCTGGCTGCCACGCTCGATCTCCATCAGCTCGGGCAACTCGCCGAAGGTCCACCCGGTGTAATGCGTGGCACTCGATTGCGGCACAGCGGCACTCTCGCCCAAACGATGCGACGCATCAAGTTCGGTCGGCGCCGAGCTTGGCGCGGCGCCGATCTTCAGGCTGGCAAGCGCCTGGAACGAGGTGCGCGCCTGGTCGCCGAGCTCGGCCTTCAGCGCTGCCAGGCTGCGCCCCATACCGAGCTGGCGCCCGTGCGCGTCGACGATGAGGAAGTTCATGAACAGGTGCGGCGACACCTGTTCGACCTTGAAGTCGGCGCGCTTGACGTCGAACTGCGTTCTGGCGCGCACGCTGGCGAGAAGCGCGTCGACGAGGCCGCCGCGCGCAAACTCGGTCTCGCGTACGAACGCTTCGGCGAAGTCAGCCAGCGGCATCAGGCGCGAGCGCGGCCGCTGGTGCAGGCTCCGTGCGAGCGCGAGCACCTTGTCCCTCAAGAGCCCAGGCACCAGCCATTCGCAACGTTCCTCGCTGACCTGGTTGAGCGCATAGATCGGCACCGTGACGGTGACGCCGTCCCTCGCGTCGCCCGGCTCGTGCAGGTAGCTCACCGCGCAGTCGATGCCGCCCAGCCGGATGAGCTTCGGGAAGCTTGCGGTCGTGATCCCCGCCGCCTCGTGCCGCATCAGCTCCTCTCGGCTCAGGTGCAGCAGCCTGGGCTGGTGCTTCACTTCATCGCGGTACCAGCGTTCGAGCTCCTGGCCGCTGCAAATGTCGGGCGGAATCTGCTGCTCGTAGAAGGCGTGGATCAGTTCGTCGTCGACGAGAACGTCCTGCCGGCGCGACTTGTGCTCGAGCTCCTCGACCTGGCGCACGAGCTTGCGGTTGTGGGCCAGGAACGGCAGCTTCGTCTCCCAGCCGTCGCCGACCAATGCCTCGCGGACGAAGATCTCGCGCGCCGCGGGCGGGTCCACGAGGCCGAAGTTCACGCGCTTGTTGGCGTAGACGACGATGCCGTAGAGCGTTGCGCGTTCCAGCGCCACGACCTCAGCCGCCTTCTTCTCCCAGTGCGGATCGAGCAGTTGCTTCTTCAGCAGATGGCCGGCGACGCCCGGGATCCACTGCGGCTCGATGGACGCGATGCCGCGTCCGTAGAGGCGCGTCGTCTCGACGAGCTCGCCGGCGACGATCCAGCGTCCGGGCTTCTTGGATAGGTGGGCGCCCGGATGGCGCCAGAAGCGAATGCCTCGCGCTCCAAGGTACCAGTCGTCCTCGTCGCTCTTGCAGCCGATGTTGCCGAGCAGCCCCGCGAGCAGCGCGACGTGGATCTGTTCGTAGCTCGCCGCCAGCGTATTGAGCCGCCAGCCGTGCTCGGCGACGACGGTGTGCAGTTGCGAGTGGATGTCGCGCCACTCGCGAACGCGGCGCGGGCTGACGAAGCTGTCGCGCAGCCGCTGCTCCTGCTGTCGGTTGCTGAGCTTGTGAGTCGCAGCTTCGCTGCCACTCACGCGTGAGTCATGGTGCACCCCCTCCCCAGCCCGCCCCCGCCGGGCGGAGGAGGGAGGAACCGCCGCAGCCGCGTGCCCGCGGCCTTCCTCGACCCACTTCCACAGCTTGAGATAGCCCATAAATTCCGACTTCTCGTCGTCGAACTTCCTGTGCTTCTCGTCGGCCGCCTGCTGCGCCTCGAGCGGGCGATCGCGTACGTCCTGGACGCTCAGCGCCGAGGCGATGACCAGCACCTCGGCCAGCGACTCGCGCTCACGCGCCTCAAGGATCATCCGGGCAATGCGTGGATCGAGCGGCAGGCGCGACAGCGTCTTGCCGATGACGGTCAGCGCGTTCTGCTCGTCCACCGCGTTGAGTTCGCCGAGCAGTGCGTAGCCATCGGCGACAGCGCGCCGCGGCGGCGGGTCGAGGAACGGGAAATCCTCGACCTCGCCCAAACCCAGCGCCTTCATGCGCAGGATCACGCCCGCGAGCGAACTGCGCAGGATCTCAGGGTCGGTAAAGCGCGGGTGGGCGAAAAAGCTCGCTTCGTCGTAGAGCCGGATGCATATGCCATCGGCGACGCGCCCGCAACGCCCAGCGCGCTGGTTGGCCGCGGCCTGACTGATAGCCTCGACCTGCAATTGCTCGACCTTGTTGCGGTAGCTGTAGCGCTTGACGCGCGCCTCGCCGCTGTCGATCACGTAGCGGATGCCGGGCACGGTGAGCGAGGTCTCGGCGACGTTGGTCGCGAGCACGATGCGCCGCGCGTTGCCGGTCTCGAACACGCGGTCCTGCTCGGCCTGCGAGAGGCGCGCGAACAGCGGAAGGATCTCGACCGGCCCGATGCGCGAATGCGCGCTCACGAGGTGCTTGCGCAGGTGATCCGCCGCCTCCCGGATCTCGCGCTCGCCGGACAGGAAGACGAGGATGTCGCCACCACCACCGTCGCGCCACAGCTCGTCCACCGCGTCGGCGATGGCGTTGTTCAGGGCGTAGTCGCGCTTCTCTTCGAACGGCCGCCAGCGCTGCTCGACCGGGAACATGCGGCCCGAGACCTGGATGACCGGCGCCGGGCCCTGGCTGCCCGCGAAGTGCTGCGCGAAGCGCTCGGCGTCGATCGTCGCCGAGGTGACGATCAGCTTCAGGTCGGGCCGGCGCGGCAGGATCTGGCGCAGATAGCCGAGCAGGAAGTCGATGTTCAGGCTGCGCTCGTGCGCCTCGTCGACGATCAGCGTGTCGTACGCGCAGAGCAGCGGGTCGCTCTGCGTCTCGGCGAGCAGGATGCCGTCGGTCATCAGCTTGACGCTGGCGCCGGGGCTGAGCCGGTCCTGGAAGCGGACCTTGTAGCCGACGACCTCGCCCAGCGGCGAATTCAGTTCCTGCGCGATGCGTTTGGCGACGCTCGAGGCCGCAATGCGGCGCGGCTGCGTGTGACCGATCAGCTTGCCACTGTTGCACGTGCCGCGGCCCAACGCGAGCGCAAGCTTGGGCAGCTGCGTCGTCTTGCCCGATCCGGTCTCGCCGCAGACGATGACGACCTGGCGCTGCCGCAGCGCCAACTCGATCTCGGCGCGGCGCGCCGAAACCGGCAGCGACCCGGGGAAGGTGATCGGGTTAAGCGCCGGCCGCGCCGGCGTTGGCCTGGCAGTCGCAGCCCTCGGAATGCGCGGCGGCGTGGAAGGAGGCGTGTTCAAGAGGCACGGATTATCGGCGAGCAACCGCGGTGCCGAGATCGATGCGGCACAATGCCGGCACCCTTGATCCGTGCTGCCGATGAGCGTCGTCTTTCCCCACACCTTCGTGCCATGGTTCCGCGCGGTCGCGCCCTATGTGCACGCGTACCGCGGCAAGACCTTCGTCGTCGCGATCGCGGGCGAACTGGTCGCCGCGGGCAAACTGAACCTCTTCGTGCAGGACATGGCGATCCTGCACGCGATGGGCATCAAGCTCGTTCTGGTGCACGGCTTCAGGCCCCAGGTGAACGAGCAATTGCGCGCCAAGGGCCACGAATCGAAGTTCAGTCACGGCCGGCGCATCACCGACCCGGTGGCGCTCGATTGCGCGCAGGAGGCCGCAGGCCAACTTCGGTTCGAGATCGAGGCCGCGTTCTCGCAGGGTCTGCCGAACACGCCGATGGCCAACGCAACGGTGCGCGTCGTGTCAGGCAACTTCCTGACCGCGCGCCCGGTGGGGATCGTCGACGGGGTGGACTTCCAGCAGAGCGGCCTCGTGCGCAAGGTCGATTCGGGCGCGATCCGCAGCGCGATCGACATCGGCGCCGTCGTGCTGCTTTCGCCATTCGGCTTCTCGCCGACGGGGGAGGCGTTCAACCTGTCGATGGAAGACGTGGCCACCAGCACGGCGATCGCGCTGCAAGCCGACAAGCTGCTCTTCCTGTCCGAGGTGCCCGGCATCCGCGAGGACCGCAGCGACCCGGACAGCGCCATCGACACGGAGCTCGCTCTCGCCGACGCCGAGCGGTTGCTCGCTTCCCTGCCCACCGCGACGCAGCCGACTGACACCGCGTTCTATCTGCAGCACTGCGTGAAGGCCTGCCGTGGCGGCGTCGAGCGCTCGCACATCCTGCCGTTCGCGGTCGACGGCGCGCTGCTGATGGAGGTCTACACGCACGACGGCATCGGCACCATGGTCGTCGACGAGAAGCTCGAGAGCCTGCGCGAGGCGACGGCCGACGACATCGGCGGCATCCTGCACCTGATCGAGCCTTACGAGCAGGACGGCACGCTCGTCAAACGCGACCGCACCGAGATCGAACGCGACGTCGGCCACTACACGGTGATCGAGCACGACGGCGTGATCTTCGGCTGCGCGGCGCTCTACCCCTATCCCGAGGCGCACACCGCCGAGATGGCCGCGCTGACGGTCGCGCCCGGCGTGCAGGGCCAGGGCGACGGCGAGCGGATGCTCAAGCGCATCGAGCACCGAGCCCGCGCGATGGGCCTCGAGAGCATATTCGTGCTGACGACGCGCACGATGCACTGGTTTCTCAAGCGGGGTTTCCAGCAGGTCGATGCCGACTGGCTGCCCGACGCGCGAAAGCGAAAATACAATTGGGATCGTCGTTCGCAGGTGCTGTTGAAGAAACTCTGACGCAGATCCCGCCACAGCCGTTTTGACCGAGGAGTCCCCGATGCCGCGCACCGTGAATTGCAGCCATTTGAAGAAAGAGGCCGAGGGCCTCGAGTTCCAGCCCTATCCGGGTGAACTCGGCAAGAAGATCTACGCCAACATCAGCAAGGAGGCGTGGCAATTGTGGCTCCGGCACCAGACGATGCTCGTCAACGAGAACCGGCTCAATCTGGCCGATCAGCGGGCACGTCAATATCTGGCGCGGCAGATGGAACAGTTTCTTTTCGGTGAAGGTGTGGAACGGCCTGCCGGGTACGTGCCACCGAGCGCCTGAAGACGGCTATCCCGGCGTGCCTGAGGCAGTCGGAACCGGACTGCGCCTGATATTCACCGGACCACGGGGCCGTTCGGTCCGCGGTGATTCAATCCCGGATACAATTTGGATCCCGGCGAGAGTATCTCGCGCGGATCGTGGTTCGGACATTACCGACTTCATTACCCATTCGAGGACGAATATCATGAGCAATTTGAAAACTCTTCTGGCCCAGAAGGCGGCTCTCGAGAAGCAGATTGAAGACGCTGCGCGCAGCGAACGCTCGGAAGCGATCGCACGGGTCAAGTCGTTGATGGCCGAGTATGGACTGAGCGTTGCTGACCTGGGTAAAGGGGGTTCTGCGAAGGCGGGAGGCTCCAAGGTTCCGGCTAAGTATCGGAACGCCGCGACGGGAGATACCTGGAGCGGACGCGGATTGCGCCCCAACTGGCTCAAGGCAGCACTCAGTTCGGGGAAGAAACTCGAAGACTTCGCAGTCTGAGCGCCGTCCCGGCGGGCTGCCTGCTGGGGACCGCTGGGCGCCCAGCGGTGCCGCGCCCGACGCCGGCTGCGCGCCGAACGAAGATCCGGTGACCTGCGAGGCACGATAGATCACGGGGGGAATAGATGTCCGCAATCGAACGCATCGCCATGAAGATGCCGGTGCCGGTTCCCTTGTCACGGGCCGTATGCGCCGGAGGCTTCATCTTCGTCTCCGGTCAGCTGGCGATGGACGCCGAAGCGAACATCATCGCCGGCGACGTGCGCGTGCAGACCCGTATCGTCCTCGAACGCATTGCTGCCACGCTCACCGACGCCGGCGCCAGCATGAGCGACGTGGTGCGCGTGACGGTGTGGCTGTCGAACCTGGACGACTTCGCAGCCTTCAACGACGAGTACCGCAAGCACTTCGGTGACGGCTTTCCCGCCCGCTCGACCGTTCAGGCCACGCTCTACAAGGGCGCGGCGGTCGAGATCGAAGTGCAGGCGCTCAAACCTGTCGCTCGGTAGTCAGCGACGAGCAGAGCAGCGGCTTCTGCCAGCGGTTCGCTCGGCTGAACGCCGGACGCAAACTCCGGCGCCCAGGATCATGCGGCGCGCGCGCGGTCCGCGACGCGCTCGACGTCAGCGACGATTCGCGGCCAGAGCGGCTGCGGCAGGTCGTGGCCCATGCCCTCGATCACGTCGATGCGCGCTTCCCGGATCTTGTGCGCGAGGTCGTGCCCTGCCGCGACGGAAATGAGCGGGTCGGCGGCGCCATGGATCACCTGGGTCGGCACGCCGATGCGCGACAGGTGCGGCGAGCGGTCGCCGTCGGCCAGAATGGCAAGGAATTGACGCGTCGTCCCCTGCGGCCGGTACGAGCGTCGCAGCGAAAGCCGCAACCGCGCGTCGAGCCACTCGTCACTGGGCCGAAAGCCGGGGCTTCCGATCAGTGTGTGCAGCCGGCGGTAGTGCGCGACGACGCTTTCGAAATCGCGCGGATTGCTCGGCCGCGAGAGCATCGCGCGTCGCACCGTCAGCGAGGGGGCGGGCAACCGGCGCGCACCACTGGTCGTCATGATCAGCGTCAGGCTGCGCACGCGCCGAGGGTGGCGCAGCGCCATCCGCTGCGCGATCATGCCGCCCATCGACGCGCCGCAGACATGGGCGCAGGCAATGCCCAGCGCGTCGAGAATGCCCACGGCGTCGTCCGCCATATCGGCCAGCGTGTACGGCACGCGCAGCGGCAAACCGGCCATTTGCATCCACGCCGCCAACGGCACGTTGGGCGCGCCCTCGTGGTCGAAGCCCTGTGACAGCCCGGTGTCGCGGTTGTCGAAGCGGATCACGCGAAAACGGCGCGTGACGAACTGCCGCACCAGGTCTTCATGCCAGCCGACAAGCTGCATGCCCAGCCCCATGATGAGCAGCAGCGGCTCGCCGCCCGGCGGGCCGTGGTCCTCGACCTCGAGCTGGAGTCCGTTCGCCGAAATCTTCATCGTCCGCAACGCCGTCAGGCCTTGGCTTGGACCTGTCGCGTCGGCGTGCCGAGTCCGCGCGAGGCCCGCAGCGCGAGCGCCTGGTTCACGAGCAGCGCGCCGAGCACGAGCGAGCCGCCGCTCAGCGTGACCGCGCTCGGCCGCTCGCCAGCGCCCACCCACGCCCAGACGACACCGAGCACGACCTCGAGCAGGCCGAGCAGCGCGATCTCCGGCCCGGCAAGCACACGCGTCAGGCGCACCACCAGCAGGCAAGGCACGGCGAGCTGGAACACGCCCAGCAGCGCAAGCAGCGACAGGTCGTGCACCGATGCCTGGAACGGCAGCGAGAGCGGCAGCATCGCGAGGGCCGAGATCACTGCACCGATCAGCACCGCGCTCATCATGTCCTGGCTGCCGCCCGCTTCGCCCTCGCCATGGTGGCTGTAGTGCAGCAGCGTCCAGTTGATCGCCGCCGACAGGGGCACGCCGAGCGCCACAGCGATGCCGACAAGTTGCTTCGCCGACGAAGCCTGCGCCTCGCGCCAGAACATCCACACGATCCCGACACCCGCGACGCCGATCGCACACCAGGTCCGAGTCGCCAAGCGATGGCCAAGAACGACGCGCGACAGCAGCGCCGTCAGCAGCGGCCCGATCGACATCGTGACCAGCACGTTGGCGACCGAGGTCAGCGTGATCGCGACCATGAACGCGGTGTACATGACCGACCAGCACACGCTCGATGCCCACACCTGCCATGACGCCCGAACGATGCCGTGCCACAGCGCGCGGCCGCGCATCACGCTCAATCCGATCGTGAGTGCGACGACGTTGAACGCGCTGCGCCAGAACGTGACCTCGAAGCTGCGCGCCGCGTCCAGGTGACGCGTCACGACCCCGGCACTGCTCCACAATAGCGTCACCAGGATCATCAGCGCCACGGCCTTCCGATGCGTCATTGGCGTCAGCCCGCCAGAACCTCAGGCCGCTTCGCGGCTCGCCTTCTTTCGGTCATGCTCTTTCAGGTGGCGCTTGCGCAGGCGGATCGACTTCGGCGTGATCTCGACGAGCTCGTCGTCCTCGATGAACTCGACCGCGTATTCGAGCGTGAGCTGGATCGGCGGCGTGATCTTGATCGCGTCCTCCTTGCCCGAGACGCGGAAGTTGGTGAGCTGCTTGCCGCGCACGGCGTTGACGACGAGGTCGTTGTCGCGGCTGTGAATGCCGATGATCATGCCTTCGTAGAGCGGGTCGCCGGCGCTGACGAACATGCGGCCGCGATCGTCGAGCTTGCCGAGCGAATACGTCACCGCCTCGCCGTCGTCCTGGCTGATCAGCACGCCGTTCTTGCGTCCGGCGATCTCGCCCTTGTAGGGCTCGTAGCCGTCGAAGATGTTGCTGATCAGACCGGTGCCGCGGGTCAGGTTGAGGAACTCGTTCTGGAAGCCGATCAGGCCGCGCGCCGGGATGCGGTACTCGAGCCGCACGCGGCCGCGGCCATCGGGCTCCATGTTGACGAGTTCGGCCTTGCGCAGCCCGAGCGCCTGCATCACGCCACCCTGGTGCTGCTCCTCGACGTCGGCGGTCACCATCTCGATCGGCTCGAGCCGCACGCCGCCCTCCTCCTTGAAGACGACGCGCGGCTTCGAGACGGCGAGCTCGAAGCCTTCACGTCGCATGTTCTCGAGCAGGATCGTCAAGTGCAGCTCGCCGCGGCCCGAGACCTCGAAGATGCCGTCCTCGTCGGTGTCGCGCACCTTCAGCGCGACGTTGCTCTGCAGCTCGCGCTCAAGGCGATCGCGGATCTGGCGGCTAGTGACGAACTTGCCTTCTCGACCGGCAAGCGGTGAATTGTTGACGCAGAAGTTCATCGTCAGCGTCGGCTCGTCGACGAGCAGCATCGGCAGCGGCAAGGGGTTCTCCAGGCTTGTCAGCGTGACGCCGATGCCGATGCCCTCGATGCCGTTGACGAGGACGATGTCACCCGGCCCGGCGCTGTCGGTCTGGCGCCGCTCCAGCCCTTCGAAGGTGAGCACCTGGTTGACACGCGCTCGGATCGGCGTCGATTCGGCGCCGCTGTAGAGCGCCACTTCCTGCATCGGCCTCAAGGTGCCCTGGTTGATGCGCCCGATGCCGATCCGTCCGACATAGGTCGAGTAGTCGAGCGAGCAGATCTGCAGCTGCAGCGGGTCGTCGGCATCGCCTTCGTGCGCCGGGACGTACCGCAGGATGGCGTCGAACAGAGGCGCGAGATCGCGTCCGACCTCGCCCTGCGTCAGACTGGCCCAGCCGTTCAGGCCCGAGGCGAAGATGATCGGGAAGTCGAGCTGTTCCTCGCTCGCGCCGAGCTTGTCGAACAGATCGAAGGTCGCCGTGATCACGTAGTCGGGGCGCGCGCCGGGCCGGTCGACCTTGTTGACGACGACGATGGGCCTGAGGCCCAGTGCGAGCGCCTTCTTGGTCACGAAACGCGTCTGCGGCATCGGGCCTTCGACCGCGTCGACGAGCAGAAGCACGCTGTCGACCATCGACAGCACGCGTTCGACTTCGCCGCCGAAGTCCGCGTGACCCGGTGTATCGACGATGTTGACGTGCGTTCCCTTCCACTCGACGGCGCAGTTCTTCGCCAGGATCGTGATGCCCCGCTCGCGCTCGATGTCGTTGCTGTCCATTACGCGCTCGGTCACCTTCTCGTTCTCGCGGAAGGTGCCGCTCTGACGCAGCAACTGGTCGACAAGCGTCGTCTTGCCGTGGTCGACGTGGGCGATGATGGCGATGTTGCGGATTTGCTTGTGCATTCTTCGGTTCTCAATGGCGCGCTGGCGTGTCAAGGACGCCTTGCACCTCCAGCGGACTCAGCAATCGGGTGGGAATCAGTTCACCGGCGTGAATGTGGCCGCTGCCGAGGAAAGCGCATCGCGCGCAGCGGCCCGGCGCCGGTCCGTACACCCGAACGCTGGGCGCGTCGCCCGCGTCGAGGCGACGCCGAAGACCGCTCAGGAAACGCCCGGCGTCGTCGCCCTCCAGCCGCACCTCGGGCCAGCCCGAGAGCAGTGCGTCCGGCGGCAATAGCAAAGCGTCGCGAGCCGGCTCGCCCAGTGCGGTCAAGTGATCCAATGTGCAAGCGTCGGCAAGCGAGAACGCGCCGCTGGCGGTTCGGCGCAGCCCGGCCAGGTGCGCGCCGCAGCCGAGCGCCTCGCCGATGTCGGCCGCCAGCGTGCGGATGTAGGTGCCCTTGCTGCAGCGAACGTCGATCGTGAGCACGTCGTGCTGCCAATCGACGATGTCGATCGCATGGATCGTCACTTGGCGCGGCGCGCGCTCGACCTCGATCCCGGCACGCGCGTAGTCGTAGAGCGCCCTGCCCTGGTGCTTGAGCGCCGAATGCATCGGCGGCAGCTGGGCGATCGCTCCGACGAAACCGGCGCAGGCGGCTTCGACCGCCTCGCGCGAGACCGCCACCGCACGTTCAGTGAGCACCTGGCCCTCGGTGTCGCCGGTGCTCGTCGTACAGCCGAACCGGAGCGTCGCGCGGTAGGCCTTGTCGGCCTCCAGGCCTAGCTGTGAGAACTTGGTCGCCGCTCCGAAGCACAGCGGCAACAAGCCCGTCGCCAGCGGATCGAGCGTGCCGGTATGCCCCGCCTTCTCGGCGCGCAGCAGACGCTTGACCTCCTGCAGCGCGTCGTTGCTCGACACGCCCAGCGGCTTGTCGAACAGCAGCACGCCGTGCAGGGCACGGCGCAGGATTCGCGGGCGATCAGCTTGCACTCGGGTCAGTCTTCCTTCGCCCGCGTCGCATTGGCCTGTTGGATCAGCGCGGTGATCTCGGCCGCGCGCTCGGTGGTGCGGTCGAACACGAAGTGCAGCGTCGGCACGGTGTGGATCTGCAGCCGCTTGAACAGGCCGTTGCGCAGGTAGCCGGCCGCCTCGTTCAGCGCCGTCTCGCATTCGTGCGCTTCGCCGACCAGCACCGAGAAGAAGATCTTCGCGTGCGCATAGTCGGGCGTCACTTCAACGGCATGGATCGTGACCAAGCCGATGCGCGGATCCTTCAGCTCTCGGATCAGCTCGGCCACGTCACGCTGGATCTGGTCGGCCACGCGAAAGCCGCGGTTGGGGATGGATCGTTTGTGTCGCATGGGTTTCTTTCGCGGAGTCCCAAACACAAGCCCCGCCGTCTTTTCGAGGGCGGGGCTTGTTCGGATGTGACCAAGAGCCGCTCTACAGCGTTCGTGCCACTTCCTTGACTTCGAAGAACTCCAGCTGGTCGCCCTCGGCAACGTCGTTGTAGTTCTTCAGCTTGATACCGCACTCGAAGCCTTCCTTCACTTCGCGCACGTCGTCCTTCTCGCGCCGCACCGAATCGATCTCGCCGGTGTGGACGACGACGTTGTCGCGCAGAAGGCGGAAGCGCGCGCCGCGCCGCACCACGCCCGAGATCACCATGCTGCCGGCCACCGTGCCGATCTTGGACGCGACGAAGACCTTGCGGATCTCGGCGGTGCCGATGATCTCTTCGCGTTGCTCTGGAGCGAGCATGCCCGTCATCGCCGCCTTCACGTCGTCGACCGCGTCGTAGATGATGTCGTAGTAGCGGATGTCGACGCCGTTGTTCTCGGCCAGCTTGCGTGCACCGGCATCGGCCCGGGTGTTGAAGCCGATGATCACCGCCTTCGAGGCGATGGCGAGGTTGATGTCGCTCTCGCTGATGGCGCCGACCGCGCCGTGCACGATCTGCACCTTGATCTCGTCGGTCGAGAGCTTCACGAGAGCCTGTGCCAGCGCTTCCTGCGAGCCCTGCACGTCGGCCTTGACGATGAGCGACAGCGTCTGCACGTTCGCGCCCACGGCGTCGAACATGTTCTCGAGCTTGGCCGCCTGCTGGCGGTTGAGCTTGACGTCGCGGTAGCGGCCCTGGCGGAAGGTGGCGATCTCGCGCGCGCGACGCTCGTCGCTCAGCACCATGAATTCGTCACCTGCCTGCGGCACTTCGGTCAGACCCTGGATTTCGACCGGAATCGAAGGGCCTGCGTCGGCGCACGACTTGGCGTTCTCGTCGAGCATCGCGCGCACGCGGCCATAGACCGAACCCGCGAGCACGATGTCGCCGCGCTTGAGCGTTCCCGACTGCACGAGCACGGTTGCCACCGGACCGCGTCCCTTGTCGAGCCGCGCCTCGATCACCAGGCCCTTGGCCGGCGCGTCCTGCTGCGCCTTGAGCTCGAGCACCTCGGCCTGCAGCAGCACCTGTTCGAGAAGCTGATCGATGCCCAGGCCTGTCTTGGCCGACACCGGTACGAACGGCGAATCGCCGCCAAAGTCTTCCGGCACCACGCCTTCGGCGACGAGTTCGGACTTGAGCCGCTCGACATTGGCTTCGGGCTTGTCCATCTTGTTCATCGCGACCACGATCGGCACTCCGGCCGCCTTCGCGTGAGCGATCGCCTCCTTCGTCTGCGGCATCACACCGTCGTCGGCGGCAACGACCAGGATCACGATGTCGGTCGCCGCCGCGCCGCGCGCACGCATCGCGGTGAACGCAGCGTGGCCCGGCGTGTCGAGGAACGTGATCATGCCGCGCGGCGTGTCGACGTGGTAGGCACCGATGTGCTGCGTTATTCCGCCCGCTTCGCCTGCAGCGACGCGGGATCGGCGGATGTAGTCGAGCAGCGAGGTCTTGCCGTGGTCCACATGGCCCATCACGGTGACGACCGGCGCACGCGGCAACTCGTCCCCGCCCTGCTCGCCATCGCCCGCTTCGAGGAACGCCTCGGGATCGTCGAGCTTGGCGGCGAAGGCCTTGTGGCCCATCTCCTCGACAAGGATCATCGCCGTTTCCTGGTCGAGCTGCTGGTTGATCGTCACCATCTGACCGAGCTTCATCAGTTGCTTGATGACCTCGGATGCCTTGACCGACATCTTGTGCGCAAGATCGGCGACGCTGATGGTCTCGGGCACGTGCACTTCCTGCACTTGCTGCTCGACAGGCGCCTGGAACGCCGTGCCAGCGCTGTCGTTGCGCTCGCCGCGGCGGCCGCCGCGCGGGGCGCGCCAGCCGAGGCGCGACGCACCGCCGGTGTTGAGCGTCTTCAGCCCACGCCGCTTGGCGGCGTCGTCGGCCCAACTCGAAGACAGCTTCTCGGACTTGACGGACTTCTTGTCACCCGGCTTGGCTGCACCTGGCCCCGCGGCGACCGCACCCGGAGCGCCGATCTTCTTGTGGATCGTGCCCTTGATTTCGGCCGTCGGCTTGGCGGGCTCGGGCAACTTGTGCGGGACGAGCACACGCTTGGGTGCGTTCATCATCGCGCGAATCGCCGACGCCTCGTCCTCGGCCGTCTTGCGGCGCTTGGCAAGCTCCGCCAGGCGCTGCCTCTCTTCGTCGACCACGTCGGCCGCCTTGATCACTCGCAGCGCCGGCTTCTGCGGCTCGGCCGGGACCAGCGCGGCGGCTTCCGCGGCTGCCTTCTCTGCCTCGTCTGCCGCGGCCGCCTTTGCCGCCGCGGCCCTCTCAGCGGCGGTTTTGCGCGGCCTCTTGGCGGCGACGACCACGGGAGTCGCGGCCTGGGCAGCCGCCGACTCGGCGGCCTTCTCGTCCGCTTCGCGCTGCCGCTGCTGCGCGGCCTCGTGCTCGATGCGCTCCTGCTCCTCGCGCAAGCGGCGCGTCTGCGCCAGTTCTTCCTCCTGCTGACGCAGTTGCTCGGCCTGGGCCTTGGCTTCGTCCTCGCGCCGCTGCAGATCCGATTCCTCGGCTGCGGCGGCAGCAGATTCTCCGGCTCCGGCGTCATCGCGCTTCACGAAGGTGCGCTTCTTGCGCACCTCGACCTGGATCGTTCGCGCCTTGCCACTCGAGTCGGCCTGCTTGATCTCGCTGGTCGACTTGCGCGTCAGCGTGATCTTGCGCCGCTCGACGCCGGTGGTCCCGTGCGTGGAGCGCAGATGATCGAGCAGGCGTTCCTTGTCGCCGTCGGTCAGCGCGTCGTCGGCCGACGCCTTCGCCACGCCGGCCGACTGGAGCTGTTCCAGCAGTGCCGCGGCCGGGCGGTTGAGCTCTGCAGCGAACTGGGCGACGGTAGTCACAGCCATTGTTGCGTTCCTTACTTTGTGCTTGCGGTGCGGCGGTGGGCGTGCTTCAGATGGTGAACCAGTGCTCGCGCGCCTTCATGATCATCGTCTTCGCCCGCTCTTCATCGATGCCGGAAATCTCGGTCAGTTCATCGACGGCCAGATCGGCCAGGTCGTCCCGCGTGTGAATGCCGGCGTCGGAAAGCGTGGCGATCAGGTCGGCCGTCAACCCTTCCAGGTCGCGCAGATCCTGGGAGACGTCTTCGACCTTCTCCTCGCGGGCGATCTCCATCGTCAGCAGCGCGTCCTTGGCCCGTGTGCGCAGCTCGGTGACGGTGTCCTCGTCGAAGCTCTCGATTTCGAGCATCTCCTGCATCGGCACGTAGGCCACCTCCTCCAGGCTGGTAAAGCCTTCGGCGATCAGGATGTCGGCCACCTCAGCGTCGACGTCAAGCTTCTCGACGAACAGCTTGCGCAGGCTCTCGCTCTCCTGCGACTGCTTGGCCTGCGACTCTTCGGCGCTCATGATGTTGATGCGCCATCCCGTCATCTCCGACGCCAGCCGCACGTTCTGCCCGCCGCGACCGATCGCGATCGCCAGGTTCTCCTCGTCGACCACGACGTCCATCGCGTGACGTTCCTCGTCGACAACGATTGACTGCACATTGGCCGGCGCCAATGCGCCGATCACGAACTGCGCCGGGTCCTCGGACCACAGCACGATATCGACCCGTTCGCCCGCGAGTTCGTTGGTGACACCGTTGACGCGCGAGCCCCTGACACCGACACAAGTGCCGATAGGGTCGACGCGCCGGTCGTGCGAGACGACGGCAATCTTGGCGCGCGAACCCGGGTCGCGCGCGCAGCTCTTGATCTCGAGCAGCCCCTGCTCGATCTCGGGCACCTCGAGCGCGAACAGTTCGATCATGAAACCCGGTGCACTGCGCGACAGGATGATCTGCGGCCCGCGCAGAGTCGGATCCACCTCGAGGATGTACGCACGAACACGATCGCCGATGCGCAGGTTCTCCTTCGGGATCATTTCGCTGCGCTTGAGGCGCCCCTCGACCCGACCAGACTCGACGATCACGTCACCCTTGTCCAGCCGCTTGACGGTACCGACGAAGATCTTCTCGCCGCGCGACAGGAAATCGGTCAGCAGCTGCTCGCGCTCGGCGTCGCGGATCTTCTGCAGGATCACCTGCTTGGCCGCCTGAGCGCCGATGCGCCCGATCGTGACCGATTCGATCGGTTCTTCGAAGTAGTCGTCGACCTCGATATCCTCGATCTGCTCCTGCGCCTCGAACAGCAGCTTCTCGGCGTCCGGAATCTGCAGCCCGGCCTCGTTGGGCACCACGTGCCAGCGACGGAAGGTCTCGTAGACGCCGGTGTCGCGATCGACCGAGACACGGACGTCGACCTCTCCGCCGTGCAGCTTCTTCGTTGCCGACGCGAGCGCCGCCTCGACGGCGCCGAAAACCACCTCGCGCTCGACGCTCTTTTCGCGCGCGATTGCGTCGACCAACATCAACAATTCGCGGTTCATCTGTCACGACCTCCGTCCACACCCGCCGCCGCCGGCAGGAACCGGCGACCCTTGAAATCGAGCACCGGCACGAGCCGGGCCTCACGAACTTCTTCCAACTCGAAGTCGAGCGCGCGGTCGACATCGGCCGCCAGTTCAGCCTTCACCTTCCCTTTGCCGAAGTGCGCCTGCGCCTCGGGCTCGTCGAGCAAGAGGCGCCAACGGCTGCCCTCGCCGTCCGGCAGCGCGAGCAGCTTGCCGGTGTACTTCTTTCGTCCCTTGAACGGGAGCTTGAGCGTCAGCGTCACGCGCTGGCCGGCGAAACGCACGAAGTCCGCAGCCACCCGCAGCGGCCGGTCGAGCCCAGGCGACGACACTTCGAGCCGCTGGTAGATGCAGTTCTCGACCTCGAGCACGTGCTGCAACTGCCGCGTCACCAACTCGCAATCCTCGACCACGATGAATTCGCCCCGCGGGTCGCCCGCCACGCGGTCGATGAACACGCGCAGTAGCCCGCCTGGAGTGCGCTCGCTCTGGACGAGTTCAAACCCCATGGCGCTCACGGTGCCTTCGACGACGGTCTGCCAACTCATTCCTACGCTGTCGCTTCCTGCGGTACCCGAATAGGCTTGCCGCGCTCCAGCGGCGGTGCCAACGTGCGATGTTGATCGAGCAAAAAAAATGGGCTGGAAGAATCCGCCCATGCAGTTTTCTTGCGAAAGTCGCATTCTACCGCCAACTTCGGTTACAAACAAGCAGCCCGTGCGTAGACGGGAAGTTGCTTGTCGGTCTGACCGAGACCCAGCGCCGCGACGGGTCTCTGGTGCCGCAGGCGTCGCGGCGGCGCATGACAGAATCGCAGCCCGCCACCCCCAAGAATTCAACGGAGAGCCCATGGGATTCCTCGCCGGCAAGCGATTCCTCATCACCGGAGTCCTGTCCAACCGCTCGATCGCGTACGGCGTCGCCCGCGCCTGCCACCGTGAAGGTGCCCAACTGGCCTTCAGCTACCAGGGTGAACGCTTCCGCGAGCGCGTGACCGATTTCGCCCGCGAGTTCGGATCCTCGTTGGTGTTCGACTGCGATGTGGCCGAAGATGCCCAGATCGAGCGCCTGTTCGCACAGCTAGGCGAGGCGTGGCCCGAATTCGACGGCTTGGTGCATTCGATCGGCTTTGCACCACGTGAAGCGATCGCGGGCGGATTTCTCGACGGCTTCTCGCGCGAGGCTTTTCGTGTCGCGCACGATATCTCGAGCTACAGCTTCCCGGCTCTGGCCAAGGCGGCGGCGCCCCGCCTGCGCGCGGGCGCCGCATTGCTGACGCTGACCTACCTCGGCGCAGTGCGCGCCGTTCCGCACTACAACACGATGGGCCTCGCGAAGGCGTCGCTCGAAGCCAGCGTACGATACCTGGCCGTCAGCCTGGGCGAGCGCGGCGTGCGCGTCAACGGCATTTCGGCAGGACCGATCAAGACGGTGGCAGCGGCAGGCGTCAAGGATTTCGGCCGCATCCTCGACATCGTCGAGCAGAATGCGCCGCTCCGGCGCAATGTGACTATCGACGATGTGGGCAACGTCGCCGCGTTCCTGCTGTCGGACCTGGCCTCGGGCGTCACGGCCGAGATCACCTACGTCGACGGCGGCTTCAGCCAGGTGATGGGCGGCGCCGCGAACGGGGGCTGATCGGCGCGTTAACCGCCGGCAGGCTCTGCCGGTGTGCAGGGCAGCCCGTCGGCGCACTCGCTGGGTCAGGACTGGCGCACGCAGTCTACGAAGTAGCGCCTCACGCCGCTGCCGTCGACCTCCGCGACCAGTCCGTGCACGTCCGTATCGAAGCCCGGGAACGCGGCGTTGAAATCGCGCGTGAAACGCAGGAAGTCGACAATCTTCCGGTTGAAGCGCTCGCCCGGGATCAGGAGCGGAATGCCGGGCGGGTAAGGCGTCAGCAGCGAGGTCGTCACCCGGCCCTCGAGCGCATCGATCGCGACCCGCTCGGTCATGCGATGCGCAATGTGCGAGAACGCATCGCTCGGCTTCATTGCCGGCTGCAGGTCTGACAGGTACATCTCCGTCGTCAGCCGCGCGACTTCGCCCTTGGCGTAGGTCGCGTGAATGCTCTGGCAAAGGTCCGCCAGGCCGATGCGCTCGTAGCGCGGATGCGCGGCGCAAAACTCGGGCAGTGCGCGCCAGGTCGGCGCATTCTTGTCGAAGTCGTCCTTGAACTGCTGCAGCGCCGTCAGCAGCGTGTTCCAGCGGCCCTTGGTGATGCCGATCGTGAACATTATGAAGAACGAGTAGAGCCCGGTCTTCTCGACGATCACGCCGTGCTCGGCGAGGTACTTGGTGACGATGCTGGCCGGGATGCCGACCTTGGCGAACTTGCCCGAGACGTCGAGCCCCGGTGTAACGATGGTCGACTTGATCGGGTCGAGCATGTTGAAGCCGTCAGCCAGCGCGCCGAAGCCGTGCCACTTGGCGTCGGCCTTGATCATCCAGTCGTCGGGCTTGCCGATGCCCGAGTCGGCCAGCCTGTCCGGCCCCCAGACCTTGAACCACCAGTCCTTACCGAACTCCTTGTCGACCTTGCGCATCGCGCGCCGAAAGTCGAGCGCTTCGCTGATGCTCTCTTCCACCAGCGCCGTGCCGCCGGGCGGTTCCATCATCGCCGCCGCGACGTCGCACGACGCGATGATCGCGTACTGCGGGCTCGTCGAGGTGTGCATAAGGAAGGACTCGTTGAAGAGGTGGCGGTCGAGCTTGCGCTCCTGCGCGTCCTGCACCAGTACCTGCGAGGCCTGGCTGATGCCGGCCAGCAGCTTGTGCGTGGACTGCGTCGAATAGACGATCGCCTCCTTCGGCCGCGTGCGCATCTTGCCCATCGAATGGAAGTTGCCGTAGAAAGGGTGGAACGCCGCGTGCGGCAGCCAGGCCTCGTCGAAATGCAGCGTGTCGACCCAGCCGTCGAGCGTCGTCTTGATCGTCTCGGTGTTGTAGAGCACGCCGTCGTAGGTGCTCTGCGTCAGCGAAAGGATGCGCGGCTTGACCGTTGCCGCATCGATGCCGGCGAGCAGCGGATTGGCCGCGATCTTGCGCCGAATCGCCTCGGGTTCGAACTCGCTCTTCGGGATCGGGCCGATGATTCCGAGGTGGTTTCGCGTCGGCGTCAGAAACACCGGCACCGCTCCGGTCATGATGATCGCGTGCAGGATCGACTTGTGGCAGTTGCGGTCGACCACGACCACGTCGCCCGGCGCAACCGTGTGGTGCCAGACGATCTTGTTCGACGTACTGGTGCCGTTGGTCACGAAAAAGCAGTGGTCGGCGTTGAAGATGCGTGCCGCGTTGCGCTCGCTCGCCGCGACCGGGCCGGTGTGGTCGAGCAGCTGGCCAAGTTCTTCGACCGCATTGCAGACGTCGGCGCGCAGCATGTTCTCGCCGAAGAACTGGTGGAACATGCGCCCGATCGGGCTCTTCAGGAACGCGACTCCGCCAGAATGCCCCGGGCAGTGCCACGAGTACGAGCCGTCGTGCGCGTAGTCGACCAGCGCCTTGAAGAACGGCGGCGCGAGCGAGTCGAGGTAGGTCCTGGCCTCGCGGATGATGTGGCGCGCCACGAACTCTGGCGTGTCCTCGAACATGTGGATGAAGCCGTGCAGCTCGCGCAGGATGTCGTTCGGAACGTGCTGCGAGGTCCTCGTCTCGCCGTAGAGGTAGATCGGAATGTCGGCGTTCTTGCGCCGGATCTCCTGGATGAACTTGCGCAGGTTCAGCACCGCCGGGTCGAGTTCGGGACCGGGCGTGAACTCCTCGTCGTCGATCGACAGGATGAACGCGCTGGCGCGGCTTTGCTGCTGGGCGAACTGCGACAGGTCGCCGTAGCTCGTGTTGCCGAGCACCTCGAAGCCCTCCTTGACGATCGCGTCGGCGAGCGCGCGAATACCGAGGCCCGAAGTGTTCTCGGAACGGAAGTCTTCGTCGATGATGACGACCGGGAAGCTGAAATGTTGCATCTCTGAGGCCCTTAGAGGCTCGCCGGGCGGCGCCGGCGACGCGCGAAGTGTAGGGCTGCTGGGTGAACGCCCGCCATTGGCCTAAACTGCCCTGCATGACAGCGTCGGAAGGGCCCTGATGGACTGGAGCGGTGCAACCTGGTGGTGGATCGCGGCGGGCGTGCTCGTTGCCGCCGAACTCGAAAGCGGCACGTTCTATCTTCTGATGCTCGCGCTCGGCATGGCCGCCGGGGCGCTCGGTGCCCACGCTGGCCTCGCGCTCACTGCACAGTTCTTGCTGGCCGCCCTCGTGGGCGGCGGCGCCATCGTGGCCTGGCGCGCCAAGCGCAGCCGCGACCCGGCCCCAGAGCCGGCTGCATCGAACCGCAACGTCAACCTCGACATCGGCTCGCACGTGCACGTCGAGCATTGGAATGCCGACGGCACCGCTCGAGTGCGGTATCGCGGCGCCCCATGGGACGTGCGCTTCCAGGGCAGCGGCGTGCCCGATGCCGGCGACTACACGATCCGCGCGCTCGATGGCAACTGCCTGCTCGTCGATCGCTGACTTCCGTTCACCTCCGACCGAGTGCCCTTATGGAAATCCTCGCCATCGTCCTATTCGTCATCGCGGCGATCTTCATCGTCCAGTCGGTCAAGGTCGTGCCACAACAGCACGCCTGGGTCGTCGAGCGGCTCGGCAAGTACAACGCCACGCTGACGCCGGGCCTTAGCTTCCTCGTCCCCTTCGTCGACCGCGTGGCGTACAAGCACTCGCTGAAGGAAATCCCGCTCGATGTACCCAGCCAGGTCTGCATCACCAAGGACAACACGCAGTTGCAGGTCGACGGCATCATCTATTTCCAGGTGACCGACCCGATGCGCGCGAGCTACGGCTCGAGCAACTACGTGTTCGCGATCACACAGCTCGCGCAGACGCTGCTGCGCTCGGTGATCGGCAAGATGGAACTCGACAAGACCTTCGAGGAACGCGGCGCGATCAACACGGCCGTCGTCAATGCGCTCGACGACGCCGCGCTGAACTGGGGCGTGAAGGTGCTTCGCTACGAGATCAAGGACTTGACGCCACCGGCCGAAATCCTGCGTGCGATGCAGGCGCAGATCACCGCCGAGCGCGAAAAGCGCGCGCTGATCGCCGCCTCGGAAGGGCGCCGACAGGAGCAGATCAACATCGCCGAGGGCCAGCGGCAGTCGTTCATCAACAACTCCGAGGGCGAACGCCAGGCCGCGATCAACAAGGCACAGGGCCAGGCGGCTGCGATCACGGCGGTGGCCGACGCGACGGCAGACGCGATCCGCAAGATCGCCGCTGCCATCCAGTCCCCGGGCGGCGAGCAGGCCGTAACGCTGAAGGTGGCCGAGAAGGCAGTCGAAGCCTACTCGCAGCTGGCACAGAAGAACAACACGATGATCGTCCCCGGCAACATGAGCGAAGTGTCGGCGCTGATCGGAACCGCGATGGCCCTGATGAAGCCCGCCCACCCGAAGTGACGAGGTGCCGCGCCTGGCACGCCACCCGCTGGTTCTGCGCACCCCCTCGGCTAGAATTCGCGCCTCCGGAGAGATGGATGAGCGGTTTAAGTCGCACGCCTGGAAAGCGTGTGGGGGCCAAACACCCCCCGCGGGTTCGAATCCCGCTCTCTCCGCCAATATTCTGTCTCAGATGGTTCCAGAACGTCCCAGGGAAGGCAATTTCCCCAGGGCTCTCGTAGGTAATTCCGGCAAAAGTTCGCCCCAGAGCAGCTCAAGGCGTCTGTTGACAGCCCAAGCTCGACGGGGCACATTTGGGGGCATCGAAGCTGAGCTGCTGGGGGCACGTCCCCAAAGAGCCAGAAATGCCCCTCACCGATGCCCAATGCCGCAATGCAAAGTGCCCAGACCGAAGAGCACGCATGCGCTACGCAGATGGCCACGGCCTCTACCTTGAGGTGTTGCCCAATGGGGGCAAGTATTGGCGGCTGAAGTACCGGTTTGGCGGTAGAGAAAAGCGTCTTGGCTTTGGCGTCTACTCGACCGTACCGCTTGCCAAAGCCAGGCAGGAGCGCGATAAGGCTCGCGCCCTGTTGACTGTGGGACTAGATCCCTCGGTCGTCCGCCAAGACGCCAAGACGGCAAGGGGCACATCGGCCGCCAACAGCTTCGAGGCGGTAGCTCGAGCGTGGCACGCGCAGTGGAGGGCCGCGCGCACGAATCATCACGCTGACTACGTATTGCGCCGCTTGGAGGCCGATGTCTTCCCGGAGATTGGCGCCAGGGCGATCGCTGAAGTGACGGCACCGATGCTTGTTCGTGTTGCAAAGACCATTGAAGCACGTGGCGCGCTCGATATTGCAAAGCGTGCGCTCAAACGTGCGGGCAGATCTTGCGCTATGCGGTCGCTCACGGTCTCATTGACCGCAACCCGGGAAGCGACATCAGGCCATCTGACGTACTGACCAGCAGGACACGTACGAACTACGCCCGGCTCGACGCGAAGGAACTGCCGGAACTCTTGCGAAGAATGGCGGTTTACGACGGCACTCCCTACACGCGCCTCGCCTTGCAGATGATCGCCCTCACCTTCGTTCGTACCTCGGAGCTGATTGAGGCGCGGTGGGAGGAGTTCGACTTGCCGGCCGCCGAGTGGCGTATCCCAGCAGCGCGCATGAAGATGCGCCCCCCACATATTGTCCCGCTATCCACCCAGGCCGTCGACGCGCTGCAATGCCTGCAGGAGCTGCGAAACCTGTCCTCGCTCGTCTTCCCCGGAGAGAGGGACCATGAGCGGCCAATGTCGAACAACACGATCCTGAAGGCGCTGGAGCGCATGGGCTACAAAGGTCGTATGACTGGCCACGGCTTTCGCGGCGTTGCTTCCACTATGCTGCACGAGCAGGGTTTTGACCACACGCTAGTCGAGCTGCAGTTGGCACATCAAGAGCAGAATCAGGTGAGCGCGGCCTACAACTGGGCCACCTATCTTCCCGAGCGCCGGAAGATGATGCAGTGGTGGGCAGACCATCTCGACCGCCTACGCAAAGGATCGACAAGATCTACGCGTGCCGTAGCATCCTCAAACCAAGGCGCAGCGACGCAGCACATAGTGTGATCGGCCTTCGGCCATCTTTTCTGCCACCACTACGCTGCGCCGGCGGCTCGTCACGTTGAACATTTGTTGGAGCGGCCACCCTGGCGCAATGGTTGCTTCGATCCGCTGACGGATAGCGGGCAGTGCGCTTCCGAGCGGCTCGGCCACTCAGCTTTGGCTGCGGCCGGACACGCGGGGGTTGCCGGGGTAGAAGAACCGGTCGGCGCAGATAATCAGGACGCCGCGTTGAGTGCTTGAGACGACGAATGCGTCTGCGTTGCCCTGCACTGGCCATGCGGTTGCAGATTTGCCAGCACGCCCGATGCCTGCACTAAGTGCTTGCGAACGTCGCCAGCGAGCGTGTCGAGCATCTCGCGGTACTCGCGCGCAGCGCGGCTCTCACCTTGGCGCAATAGCGAGGTGAGGTGGCGCATGTTTCGCGCTAGCGCCGCCATCTCGGCATTGGATGCGATCAGGGCGGCGAGGTGGTCGCTGCGGCTGGCCCCCTGCACGAGCACCGGCACATTGGCGATCAGCCCTGCCAGGTAGGCGCCGCGAGACAGGCCCGCGGCACGCGCGCCGATGGCAAGCTGTTCCGCCTCAGCCGCGGTAAATCGGATTGACTGCTTTGTCGCCGCGCTCGAAGGTGTATTCGCCGACGCCATTGCTTGTTGCGGGCCCGGCGGTAGTCCCGTGTCCAACTCGCGTGCCACGGCGAGTCGAACGAGCGCCGAGACACTCACCCCTGTGAGCTTCGCCAGCGAAAACTACACGCTGCGCGAGCACATCGGGTTGGTTCGTCAGGCCGTAATGGCCAAGGCGCAACGCGTTGGCGCGCATGACGGCCGTCCCGGAGCCGCCTGAGCCTGCTTTGTCCACACAGTAGCGGGTCGGCATTGGCCTCAACGTGACCCGTTGGAGCCCTGCCGCTCAGGGGTTATCCGCAATCGACCTGCCGTTGGCAAGAGGAGGTAAGGGGCAGATGCGAAGATCGGTGTCGTCGCGCCCCAGCCATGCGGCCGGCAGTTACGGCGTTCCGCCGACCCCCAGAGAATCGCCCGAAGCGGCGCGAATGCGGTCTTCGGGATCGCGAAAGTCGTGCTCAACGCCGCGGCTGAGAAGCTCCAGCTCCGCGCGCAGCAGCGCGGCGCGATGCGGCGGCACGATCTCGATCAGGTTTTCCAGCATTGCGCGCATGCGACGGACGATCTGGATGCTGTCGCGTCCGAACTGGCGGATCTCGGTGACCGCGAGGCTGACGAAATCGTCCCAGTCCGGCGTGCGGTAAGCGAGACGCAGCTTGCCAGAGTGATCGAGGACACGTCCGGTGTCGAGTTGCCGCTTCGCGACCATGCGCAGCAGACGATGGATCTGGTCGAGGGCTAGCACGGCGGTGGTCGGGTCGTTGATCGCCGGCGACAGCGCCTTGGAGGCGATGTCGACGATGATTCGGAAAGCGAACTCGGGGTCCTGCTCCATCGTGCGCTCGGGACCGATAGCAACGGCCTGTCCGAGTTCGTGATCGGTTATCGATTCACCGCCACCGTGCAGCCGAAACAGCGCATCGCCACTGGTCACGAAGTCGCCCACTTGCGGCACGAATTCGATCAAGCAGTCGGCTCGAGCGGCCAGTTTCACGAGGCCGGCGTCGTCGAAGGCGAGAACGACGCCGGTGCGTCTGGTTTCGACCGTGCGCGAAGGTTTACCCCCGGTCGCCAGCGCGAATCTGGTTGGCGTGTCCTCGGTGCCGGCAACGGGCTGCGGATAGACGTTCTCGATCACCGCCTGTCCTGAGTTGCCTGTGTGGGTCAGCACGGCTACGGGGCGCAGCGACTTGCCCACGTGATCGATCATGTAGAGGAACACGCCGATGCTCGCGACGCTGCTGTAGACGGCGACCCACATCGAGATCTGCGGCACCTTGTCTTCGATTCGGCTCAGCGCGCCCAGCGCGAAGGTGAACGCAAAGACGAAGACGGTTAGCGAGTATCTAAGAACGTAGTTGCGATAGACGGAAGCGATGATCCGCGGCGTAAGTTGGGCGCTCGCGAGTTGCACGGCGACGAGCAGGATCGAAAAGACGAAGACGATGAAGGTAAGCATCGACGCCGCCAGTGCACCGAGCACGGCCCGCGCGCTGTCTGGGCCCGTAGCAGCCTGCCAGCCGAACATCAGGTCCAGCCACCGGACCAGAGGAGCGAGAGTCAGCGCCGCGAACATGCCGAGAAGCGGCGCCAACCAGACCGAATTCCTTCGGAAATCGTTGAATTGGTATCGCTGCAGCCAGGTCATCTCATCGCTCCCAGGTTCATGCGGCGAAGTGTTGCATGGCTCGGGGCAGGCGGCATGAGAACTTGCTGAACAACCCGTCGTACTTGTCGATCGTCGCTGTCATCACCGGCGTGATGGTGCTCCTGATCGTCGGCAACTTGGCGCAAGTCGGGCTTTGGGCTCTCCTGTTCCTTTTCCTGGACGAGTTTCAGCTGTTCAGCGAAGCCTTCTACCACTCGGCCGTGAATTTCTCCACGCTAGGATACGGTGACTTTGTGATGTCCAAGACACACAAGCTGCTCGGCCCGCTGGAGGCTATCAATGGCGCACTGATGATCGGAATGTCCACTGCTGTGTTGGCGTCAGCTTTCGCGCCGCTGACCCCATGTCGCCATGCTTGAGGCAGTTCGAGAGGGCAAGGCTTACCGCCGGGAAAAGGCACACCGCGCGATGGTCTCGGCAATTGGATCCGCAAATCACAGCCCAGGGTCAGTGTCCGGACTCATCGGCAAATCAACGTATCAGCGTCGCGGCCGATCATCGGCTTCATCCCGCACAGGGGCGCCCGCCTGCCAAGCAGGAAGTCTCCAATCCATGGCCACGGCGGCGGCCCGTAGAGCGGTTGCGGTGCCGGCCGCAGCCAGCAGGGCGCCCCATTGGGGCAGGTCTGCCGCGTGGGCCAGCACCATCACCCAGCCGCCGAAGAAGGAGCAGATGGCGTAGGGCCGATGGTCGCTAAACGCTCGCGGGATCTCGTTGCAAACGACGTCACGCAGCACGCCACCGAATACCGCAGTGACCACGCCCAGGATCACGGCGATGACAGCCGGCATTCCGGCATCAATCGCGATCTGGGTGCCACTGGCGGTGAACAAGCCGAGACCCAGCGCGTCGGGCCACTGCATGGCACGTTCGGTTGGTTCGAGATCGCGTGCACGCATGAACAACATGGCGCCAATGCACAGCGCCAGCAGGACCCAGACCCAGCCCGCGTGCTGAACCCAGAACAACGGGCGGCGATCGAGCAGGACGTCGCGCACAGTTCCGCCCCCGAAGGCGGCCAGCCCGGCGACTACGCAGATGCCCACGGCGTCTAAGCGCTTGCGTGCGCCCTCGATCACGCCTGACAGGGCGAACGCGATCGTGGCGACCACCTCGACGGCGATCTGGGTGTGGGACAGAGCCCAAGGTAAGGTGTTCGCCATGATCTCCCTATCTCCTGCCAAGTCCTGGGTTTGACGTGCCGTCGATCCGCCCGCGTACCACGACGCTACGCCGGCCAGGCACGCATCCTGAAGGCGTTGACCAGGAACTCGATCATCAACCGGACCTTCGGCGAGACGAACTTGCGCGAAGGGTAGACCGCGTAGACACCTAGTTCGTCGGAGCGCCAGGCCGGCATCACTTCCACCAGTGTGCCCGCCAGCAGGTCCGATCCGACCAGGAAGCTGGGTTGCAGCACGATGCCCTGATGGCGCAGCGCGGCCACGCGGCAGGTGTCGCCGCTGTTGGTGCGCATGCGCGGCGTCACCTTGACCGAGACGACACCCTCTGGCCCAGTGAACTCCCACTGGTCGCCCATGGAGAGCAGGCTGTAGGCCAGCACATCGTGGCTTGCCAGGTCGGACGGGTGGGTCGGCTGCTCGCGAGCACGCAGGTAGGCCGGCGACGCACACAGCACCGTGCGTGTCGTTGTGAGGGGCCGACTGACCAGCGACGAGTTGGGCAGTCGGGCGATGCGCACCGCCATGTCGAAACCTTCCTCGACGAGATCGACCACGCGGTCGGCCAGCGTCTCGTCGAGACCGGCGGTGTTGTTGTCGTCGAGCAGCATGCGCACCCTCACGCCGCGTTCGGCCGCCGCACTCAGGGCCTCGAACCGCAAGGTTCCGGTCTGGTTGCCGTGCCAGATGTAGTACTGCACGTCGAGCGACCGCGCGGCGGAATTGGCGAGCAACTTGCGCGCGGCGAAGGCATGGCGCGGTGAGGTCAGCGCTTGAATGCCGGTTAGTCCCGGATACGCAGCGGCCGCACGGCCCAGCCGCGTACGCTACGTGCCGTTCAACGCCGCGCTCGTGCTGCGCTCGGGCATGGGGGGCAGGTTCACGGTACAGCCGAGCAGCATCGCGATAACGGCGGCGAGGACCCAGGCCGTTGTGGGTCGCCGTGCATCAGCCGGCAGGTGCATACAGCACGACCACGGATCTCGGTCCGGCGCAGTAGGTGTCACCTGGAGCCAGGGGCGCTTTCTGCCATTCCACGATGTCCTTCGGCGAATCCAGACACGTGTCGATCCATCGCCGCCACGGGCCAGCGGTCGGCGGCAGTTCGAAATCGAGCGGCTCCCAGTAGGCGTTCAGTATCAGATGGATGATTAGTGGTTCGCTGCGCAGTCTGGCTGTGAACGCGATGCTGTGCGATTGCTCGCCCCAGTCAGGTTGGCCGAGCTTCACGCCGTGCCATGCCTTGTCAGCGTCAGCGATCAACCGTGTCAGGCTCAGTCGCTGCTGCTCGTGCCCGACGTCGCGCAGCAGCCGACGCGCAGTAAGCAGGGAGACGAACCGACGCACGTCCGCGTGCTTGTCGAGCAGCGACCAGTCGAACCATGTCGACTCGTCGTCGTGGCAGTAGGCGTTGTTGTTGCCTGCTTGCGTGCGCCGCACCTCGTCGCCCATCAGCAGCATCGGCAGACCCAGTGCGAGTAGGGTCACTGAGAGCAGATTCTTCACCTGCCGGTTGCGTAGCGCCTCTACGGCCGGGTCGTCGCTCGTCGGGCCCTCGGTCCCGCAGTTCCAGTTCCGGTTGTCGTCGGCGCCGTCGCGGTTGTTCTCGCCGTTCGCCTCGTTGTGCTTGCGCACGTAGGTAACCAGGTCGTTGAGTGTGAAGCCGTCATGACAGGTCACGAAGTTCACGCTCTGCTCGGCCTCGCGCCCCTTGCGGCCATACAACTCCGGACTACCGAGTAGCCGGTCGGCGAACCGCCCCACTGAACAGGGCGCGCCGCGGAAGAAATCGCGGCAGTCATCGCGGAAGCGGCCATTCCACTCCTTCCACGCATCCCCGATGAAGCTGCCCACCTGGTACAAGCCGGCGGCATCCCAGGCCTCGGCGATCAACTTCGCTCCGGCGAGCGCCGGATCGGTCTCGATGTCCCACAGCACCAGCGGGTTCGGAAGCACCTGCCCCTTCGAGTCGCGCGACAGTATTGATGCGAGATCAAAGCGGAACCCGTCGACGTGCATCTCGGTGACCCAATAGCGCAGGCTGTCGACGATCATGCGCCGGACCACCGGGTTGTTGGCATTGAGCGTGTTGCCGCACCCGGAGTAGTCCGCGTAGCGAGCGCCGCCTTGGTCCAGGACGTAGTAGATCGGGTTATCGATGCGGCGCATGCTCAGCGTCGGCCCATCCTCACCGCCTTCTGCAGTGTGGTTGAACACGACGTCTAGGATAACTTCCAGCCCCGCACGGTGCAGGGCCTTGACCATGTCGCGAAATTCATGCACCGGACCGAGCGGTGCCTTGCGGGAGCTGTACGCCCGGTGCGGTGCGAAGAACGACACGGACTGGTGGCCCCAGTAGTTCACCACCCCGGGGGGCAGGCCTGAGCATCGAACTGAAACACCGGCAGCAGTTCGACCGCCGTGGTGCCTAGCCCGTCTCAACTCGCCGTTGCTTTCGTGCGATTTCGGCGTTTTGAGCACTGCAAGTGATTGATTTGCAAGGGACGCGAGTCCGGAATTGCTTGTAGTGAAGACCTTGGCCCTTGCGGCTTGGCGAGGGTCTTCATAGAGTTGAGCGC